>Ga0102948_1000343_pt1 | contig 18114 bp, 11 predicted proteins | sample SalPonA_A_H2O_MG_FD_78211 | JGI IMG/M metagenome (GOLD analysis project Ga0102948, IMG submission 78211) | Water microbial communities from South San Francisco under conditions of wetland restoration - Salt Pond MetaG R2A_A_H2O_MG | ecosystem: Environmental > Aquatic > Non-marine Saline and... | reverse complement strand
TTGATTTACGGCGTCAGCTGCGGCGGGCGTAATCCATTTGGAGAAGTTAATGGAAAAGCGTGAAGAGCTTTACAAAGGTAAGGCGAAATCAGTATTCAAAACTGACAATCCAGATTACATGATTCTGGAATTTCGCAACGACACCTCCGCCTTCGATGGCAAAAAGGTTGAGCAGCTAGACCGCAAAGGGATGGTTAATAACAAGTTCAACGCTTTCATTATGCAAAAACTCGAGGAAGCGGGTGTAGCAACTCACTTTGAGAAGCTGTTATCAGACAACGAGTGTCTGGTGAAAAACCTTAAAATGATGCCGGTTGAGTGCGTTGTGCGCAACATCTCTGCGGGTTCACTCTGTCGACGTCTGGGCGTAGAAGAGGGCCAGGAGCTCAACCCACCGACCTTTGAACTCTTCTTAAAGAACGACGCACTTGGGGACCCGATGGTTAACGAGTCACTGGTCGAAACCTTTGGCTGGGCAAAGTCTGAAGATCTCCAACGAGCCAAAGAGCTGACCTACAAGGTTAACGACGTACTGAAAAAGATGTTCGATGAGGCCGGTATGCTTTTGGTGGACTACAAGCTCGAGTTTGGTCTGTTCAACGGCGAAGTGTTGCTGGGTGATGAGTTCTCACCTGATGGCTGCCGTATATGGGACAAAGAGACGCGCAAAAAGATGGATAAAGACCGTTTCCGCCAGGGCTTGGGTGGCGTTATTGAGGCATACGAAGAGGTTGGTGCACGTCTGGGTATCAACTTTGATGCCTAGATTCGGCGCTTAAAGGCGATCTATCGCAATATCAAGGGGAGCCGTTAGGCTCCCCTTTTTTTATCCAGACTTTCGGGAGCCGTGCTGTATCAAAAAACACCTGCTGGAATTTGATTTCAGTCAGGCTCTTGCGCTCTTGGTATGCCGACAGAATCTCTTCCATCAGCGATGGTTAGAGAGCAGAAAACGGGGCAACTGCTATGCTTTGATTACTGGCGACTCAGCAGCTAAAACTAGGGAATCTTGGAGAGTACCAATGCCCCGCAACCGTATAGAACAGAAGAAGAAACTCCTCGCCGCGTTAACCACTCAAATCAGAAAGCGCAGTGATTCAGATGCACTGGATCCATTGCTGCAATTTGTCGAGCACTATTATCGAGTCTCACCGGTAGAGGAGTTGCAGGAGCGCAGTAGCGAAAATCTCTACGGGGCCAGTCTCAGCTGCTTCTCTTGGCTAGGTGAATGGCGGGGCGAGCGCCGCAAACTCAGGGTATTCAACCCCAGTATTGAGGCGCACGGCTGGCACTGTTCTCATACCGTTATCCAACTGCTGCACCAGGACATGCCATTCATTGTGGACTCCGTGCGCATGGAGCTTAATCGTCGCGGCAAGCTGATCCATGTGGTTCACTCTGCGGTGTTAACCGTAGATCCGAATACCAAAGCAGTTCTGGATTCGAAGAGCGATCAGGGCGTCGAAGTGAGCCTGTTGTATATAGAGATCGATCGCACGACTGACACTCAGGATATCAAGGAGATACACGAGGGAATCGAGGAGGTGATGTCAGACCTCTGCGTAGCTGTCGATGACTATCAGCCGATGTTGGACAAAGCTCGCGAACTTGCAAGCGAGCTGACCGTGCGCAAGGATCCTGAATCGCTAGAGGCCGCCCAGCTACTGGAGTGGATGTGTCAGGATCACTTCACCTTCCTAGGATTTGATCAGGTCAACTACAAGCGCAGCAAAGAGCAGATTCAAGTCGAACGTGAAGGCGGCACCGAACTGGGTATTATGCGTATCTACGCGCCCAAGGGGCCCAAACTACTGCGAAGACTCAGCCAAGATGAGGCTGCCTTCAGGACCTCGAAGTCGCCACTCTTCTTCGCCAAAGACTACCACCGTTCCAGAGTTCACCGACCCGCTTACCAAGACATGGTGGTGGTAAAAGCATTCAACAAACGTGGCGAGGTGACCGGAGAGTATCGCTTTTTCGGTCTATATACCTCCCCTGTCTATGTGGAGGCCCCATGGAATATTCCAGTGGTGCGCAAACGTTTAGAGCGCATTGTTGAACAAACGGGGTTCGGTCGCGGTGGGTACGCTTACAAAACGCTGCAGCAGACGTTTATTGAAATGCCACGTGACGAGTTGATGTTATCGACGGATGACGAACTGTTTATCAATGTGATGGGCATCTTTAATCTGCAAGAGCGTCGTAAGGTACGTTTACTGCACCGTCGAGACATTAGTGGCAACTTCAACGCCTTTCTATACTACGTTCCGCGCGATATTTTTAATACGCAGCTTCGCTCGCAGGTACAACGCCTGTTGTGTGAACGTCTTGGAGTAGAAGATTCAGAATTCACTAGCTACTACAGTGAGTCGGTACTAACCCGAGTGTACTTCGTATTGCCGAGTCGTGAGGGTATCTTCAACGAGTTCGACCCTTTACAACTCGAGGAGGAGGTAGCGGCCCTCAGTCTCTCCTGGGATGATGAACTGGGCAGTGCTTTGCTCGAGTTTTATGGCGAAGAGCGCGGCAGTCGTTTGGCGAGTGTCTATCGACACGCTTTTCCGGCCGCTTACCGCGAGCACTTCTCTGCCAGCTCTGCTGCAGCCGACATGGAGTACTTGGAGCAGCTTCGTGCTGGGCGGCCAATAGCGTTGAGCTTCTACAGGCAGATAGAGCAGTCTCGCGATCTTCTGCGTTTTAAGCTGTTCGCGCCAGCGAGTGCGCTAGTGCTCTCAGACGTTATTCCTATTCTTGAGAATCTCGGTATGTGCGTGCTCGGAGAGCACCCCTACAGAGTCAGACTGGAGTCAGGAGCAATATTCTGGATTCACGACTTCTCATTGGAGTATCGCATTGGTGAACAGGTCGACATGGATGCGGTTAAGCATCTGTTTCAGGACGCATTTGAGAACATCTGGCATCAGCATGCGGAGAGTGATGCATTTAACCGTCTGGTTATCGGTGCCCATTTAAGTTGGCGTGAGGTCGCCATGCTCCGTGCCTATGCCCGCTACAACCAACAGATCAGATTTGGGTTCAGCCAGCAGTTTATTGCAGCCACTCTTGCGCGGCATCTACAGATAACGCGGTTGCTGGTGGCGCTTTTCAGAGCCCAATTTGAGCCGGAGCGGCAAAGTTCGGATAAGGTAAAAGCGCTGACCGTCAGATTGATCAACTCAATTCAAGAGGGGCTAGAGCGCGTAGAGAATCTCAATGACGACAAAATACTGCGCCGTTATCTGGAGTTGATCCGCGCGACTGTGCGAACTAACTTCTTTCGCACGGATGAACTTGGCGATCTGCGCAGTTACTTCTCATTCAAAATTAGACCAAGCGGTATCGAGCAGATGCCTCTGCCGCGACCTGCGTTTGAGGTGTTTGTTTATTCCCCGCAGGTTGAGGGCGTTCATCTTCGTGGCGGAAAGGTAGCTCGTGGCGGTTTACGCTGGTCTGATCGGTTGGAGGACTATCGAACAGAGGTTCTAGGTCTCGTAAAAGCTCAGCAGGTAAAAAACGCTGTCATTGTGCCTGTTGGTGCAAAGGGTGGTTTTGTAGCGAAAACTATCTCTGAAGATGCTGATCGCGAGGAGATTCAAAGCAAGGGTGTTGCCGCTTATCAGACTTTTATTCGCGCTCTTCTCGACATCACCGACAATCTTGATGCCGGTACACTGGTACCGCCGGATAAAGTGGTACGCCTGGACGAGGACGATCCTTATCTTGTCGTTGCGGCAGATAAGGGAACTGCAACTTTCTCCGATATCGCGAATCAGATCGCTGCTGAGTATGGTTTTTGGCTGGGCGATGCTTTCGCTTCTGGGGGGTCCCAGGGATACGATCATAAAAAGATGGGAATTACTGCTCGGGGTGCCTGGGAGTCTGTCAAGTTGCACTTCAGGGAGGAGGGCAGGGATATACAGAGTGAACCTTTTACCGTAATCGGCATCGGCGACATGTCAGGTGATGTATTTGGTAATGGTATGCTGCTATCGGAACAGATTCGTCTCCAGGCCGGTTTTAATCACCTGCACATTTTCATCGATCCAGATCCCGATCCCACAAGTAGCTATCAGGAGCGCAAACGACTGTTCGAGTTGCCGCGTTCAAGCTGGACTGACTACGACGCTAAATTGATATCCGCTGGTGGTGGTGTCTTCTCGCGTGCTGCTAAGTCGATCGATATCACCCCTGAGATGAAACAGGCATTCGATATTCATGCTGATAAACTCTCTCCGAGTGAGCTGATATCTGCGCTGCTATGTGCGCCGGTGGATCTGCTCTGGAATGGTGGTATCGGTACCTATGTCAAAGCGAGTACAGAGAGCCATGCCGACGTGGGTGATAAGGCCAACGATTCGCTGCGCGTGGACGCATGCCAGTTACGCGCTAAAGTAGTCGGTGAGGGAGGCAACCTAGGGCTGACGCAGCGCGCGCGAATTGAGTACTCGCTCAACGGCGGATCCTGTAATACGGACTTTATCGACAATGCTGGTGGGGTTGATTGCTCCGACCATGAGGTCAATATCAAGATCGCGCTACAGGCAGTGTTGCAGGCGGGTGATCTAACGGAGAAACAGCGCAATAAACTGCTGGCGGACATGACCGAGCGAGTCGCGCAACTTGTACTGACCCATAACTACCGTCAGGCGTTGGCGCTCTCTCTGGCTGAGTCCCAACTGCCGCAGCAGAATGATGATTATCCCGTGCTTATTCGTCAGCTCGAGCAGAGCGCGAAGCTCAACCGGGTGCTGGAGTTTTTGCCCGATGACGAGCAGCTTAGCGAGCGGACTAAACAGGGTAAGGTGCTGTCGCGTCCAGAGTTATCCGTACTCATATCTTATGTCAAAGGAGAGCTTAAAGAGCGTCTGAACGATCCGCTGATCTCAGATGATCCATACGTAGCGAAGATACTGTTTGAGGTATTCCCAGAAGCGTTGGTGGAGCGCTTTGAGAGTGCTATCGCAGATCACCGTCTGCGCGCTGAAATCATAGCGACTCACTTGGGCAATGCACTCGTAAACCAGATGGGTATCCCCTTTGTTATGCGTGTGGCTCAGGCGACAGGGCGATCCAGTGTCGATATTGCACGTGCCTGGGTTGCAGCGCGCGATATCTTCGATATCCCTACTATGTGGGGTAACTTAGAAGCGCTGGATAATCAGGTGGATGCGGCAACTTTGCAGAGTGTCATGGGCGATATTCAGCGTCTGATGCGACGTGTCTGTGTCTGGCTCTTGCGCCAGTATGCTGAGCTGCCAAGCCCTGAAGTACTGGTAAAACGCTTTGCATCACCGGTCGCACAGTTGCGCAGTGAACTGCAGAAACACCTCACCGGTATGCCTGAGGTGCAGTGGCAGGTGCGAAATCAGTTGCTTATGGAGAAGGGGGTGCCAGAGTCGCTGGCACGTGATGCGGCTTCGCTCGAGAGCCTCTTCTCCCTACTGGATATCAGCCTTATATCTGAGAAGGATTCGCAGAGTCTGGAAGTCGTCTGCGACACCTACTTTGCGATTGGTGATCGGCTATCCCTCTACTGGCTCGAAGAGCAGATCAAGTCGCTGGACGCTAAAACGCGCTGGCAAGTTCAGGCTCGGGAGGTGTTTCGTGAAGACCTCAATCGACAACAGCATTTGTTAGCACTGAGTGCGCTAAACCTGCGCCCAGCAGACAGCAGTTGTGAGCTACCTCCGCTAGAGAGCTGGGAACAGGCCAATCAGGTGTTGCTATCTCGTTGGTCGAAACTGACCAACGAGTTGCAGAGCGGTGAAGGTGTGGACTCGGCGATTCTTACTGTTGCGATGCGGGAGTTGCAGGCATTTGGCCTGCACTCAGATTAAAAGGGTACAGGGGAGCGGAAGCTCAGTCGCTCATCGGTGATGGGGTGGTAGAGCTCCAGCAGGTCTGCATGCAGCATCAAGCGGTCAACCGCAGTCAGTGCCTCGCCCTCGGCGTATAGGTTGTCGCCCAGGATAGGGTGTCCGAGGACCTGCATATGCAGACGCAACTGATGCGAGCGGCCGGTGATCGGGTAGAGGGCTATGCGTGTGGCGCTGAATCCCGCGACCTCCTCGGTACAGAGTGAGCGCCAGAAAGTAGTTGCTGATTTACCCTGCTCGAAGTCGATCATCTGCAGTGGTCTGCGCTCCCAGTCGCAGCGCATGGGCTCGTGCCGCGAGCCTTCACTGCTCTCTACGGCTCCCGCAACCAGTGCCTGATAGCGTTTGAAATTGCGACGTTGCTGAAACTGCATGCTCAGTAAGCGATGCGCCTCTTTCGAGCGCGCCAAGACCATCAGGCCTGAGGTGGCACAGTCTAGCCGGTGGACAATGAGCGCATCTGGCCATCGCTCCTGGGCGCGTCGCCAGAGGCAATCCTGCTTATCCTCGCCACGACCAGGTACTGAGAGTAGCCCGGCGGGCTTCTCCAGAATCAGCATATCGGTGTCTTCGTAGTGGCAGTACATTAAGCTCTCTCAAACAGTGCCAGTGATTCGATGTGGTGAGTCTGTGGGAACATATCCGCAATACAGAGACGACTCAGCTTATATCCCTGCCGCTTCAGTGTTGCAGCATCGCGTACCAGTGATGAAGGGTCGCAGGCTATGTAGACCAGTGCTCTAGGCTTGTGCTGTTCCAGCGCAGCAATCACCTCCGCTGCACCCTGCCGGGGCGGGTCAAGAAGAATCAGGTCGTATTGATCGATAAACCAGGGCGCATCCTTTGCCGGCTCTGAGAGGTCTGCCGCGTAGGCTCGCAGATTTGTCAATTCGTTTGCTTCGGCGTTGTCCAGACAACGCTGTACCATGGTGCTGCTACCTTCGACAGCGGTTACCTGAGCAACCCTTTTCGCCAGGGGAAGCGAGAAATTACCCAATCCGGAGAAGAGATCGAGCACCCTGTCCTGACTACGGGGTGCCAGCCAGTCGACTACTCGATCAATCATCAACTGGTTGACCTGCGCATTTACCTGTACAAAGTCGCTGGCAGTGAAATTAAGCTGTATCGATCCGTCGATGCTTAAACGAGTCGCTGCTGGATTGGCGTGAATTAGACCTGCAGGGCTCTCTTTGACGCGAATACTCAGGTTTGCCTGATGTCGTTTAGCGAGGCGCTCAAGTGCGGCTCTCAGCTCATCACTAAGATTGCGGGTGCTCCGCAGCTCAACCTCAAGCCCTTGGTCACCCTCGATCACCTCAATCTGCGTGAGGTGTTTAACGCGTTCAAACTCAATTAAGGCAGCGCGCAGATCGGCTAAAAAGGCATTTATCTTGTTAGTGAGGACTGCACACAGATCGATATCAACCAGCTTGTTGCTGGCACGTCGACGAAAACCCATCAGCAATTCACCGTTATCGCGCTGATTAATCCCCACGCGTGCGATACGGCGGTAGCCGAGCTTAGCACTACCGCTCAGTGGTTCATCGATGGTCTCGGGCTCTACTTGGGCACGTTTAGCCAATTGAGTGAGCAACTCTTGCTGTTTTAGTTGAATGGCTTCGTCCGCTTGGAGATGCTGGAGGTCGCAACCGCCGCACTGCTCATAGTAGGGACAGGGAGGGGATATACGCGCGTCTGATGTTGTAAAAATTTCGCGAGCCAGTGCCTCGTCAAAGCGCTTGCTGCTCTTCTCGATCTCCACTCCAACCCGCTCGCCGGGCAGTGCGCCGCGTACAAACAGGGTTTTTCCTTCAGGACGAGCTACCCCTCGACCATCAAGTGAAAGGGAGATAATCTCCACTGGCGTATCGAGTTGTGTCTGTTTCTTGGGTTGCTGGCGTGGGCCACCATAACGGATGCGGCGATGTTTCATCAAAAAGAGCCTGAGTAATAACACTTGGGTATACTGAGAGTTTACCGAACTTTAGATTCCAGCGGGATATAAACTCTATGCCTACCCTCGTTGTTACAGAGCATCCGTTTGCACAATATGTACGAATTCTTGGAAAGGGAAAGAGCGGAAGCCGATCGCTGACCCGAGAAGAGGCGCGGACGGCAATGGGTATGATCCTGGATCAGCAAGTTGAGCCGGAGCAGTTGGGTGCATTTCTGATGCTCATACGCATGAAAGAGGAGGCGCCGGAGGAGTTGGCTGGATTTGTTGATGCGGTACGCGAGCGTTTCCCAATTCCTACACATCTGCATATCGACCTAGACTGGTCGAGCTATGCCGGTAAAAAGCGCCATCTCCCATGGTATCTACTCGTGGCTCTGTTGCTCGCAGAACAGGGAGTATCTGTATTCATGCACGGCGCACGAGGACATACAGCTGGGCGCATTTATGCCGAGGATGTGCTTAAAACACTTGGAGTTGAAGCCGCACAGAATTGGGGGCAGGTTGAGCAACAGTTGCTGCATACAAATTTCAGCTTCATGTCTATCAATCAACTCTGTCCACCCTTAGGGGAGATTATCCAGTTACGCTCGGTTTTTGGACTGCGTTCACCCGTCCACACCCTCTGTCGATTACTGAACCCTCTGAGTGCGAGAGCAACGGTCGATGGGGTGTTCCACCCACCCTATGCGCCTATGCATCAAAAGACAGCTCTCTTGCTGGGTACAGAGAATTGTGCGACGGTTCGGGGCGATGGCGGGGAGGCCGAAGCAAAACCTGATTCCGATACTGAGATGCATTGGATTATCGATCGTGAGCTGAGTGTCTCGAGTTGGCCAAGAATCTATCCGCAACGTCTGGTTAAGAGTAGCGAGCTCAATATCGAAGAGTTAAAGCAACTTTGGGCCGGCGAGATAGAACACCCCTATGGTGAGGGCGCGATTTTATCCACACTGGCAATTGTACTGCGGCTGCTTCCGGGAAATGCCAAACTGTCGTCAGACGAGTTGCTAAACCAAGCACGCGAGCGCTGGGACGCCCGCAATCGCAGCCGGTTTAGCGATTGAGTGATTCAACTCAATCGCGTCTAAGAGAGTCTTTAACTGCTATTGGAGAGGGATAACGGAAGATTACCACGTAGGTAGATAGCAGGAAGGTCAAAATTGCGGTCGCTTGGATCACATGTGAGGCCTCTGTGCCAATCAGCTGCGAAGCAAAGGCCAAATAGGCAATCAGCAGCGAGAATTCGCTTGTTTGACCTAGGCGAAAGCCAATCTCCCAACCCGTCTCGCTGCTCTCACTGATCCCGCGCAGCAGTGTTCGAAACACCAGAGGCTTCATGACCAGAACAGCCAGGGTCATTACTAAAGCTGGTAACAGAATGTCATCCAAAAGTGACAGGTTAAAGCTGGCGCCTACGGAGAAGAAGAACAGAATAAGGAAGAAGTCACGCAGCGGCTTGAGGCTTGTCGCAATGTATTGAGAGATTGGGCTGGTCGCCAGCGTGACGCCCGCGATGAAGGCGCCCATTTCGGCAGACAGGCCAATATACTCAGCTGCTTCCGCCATCCCCAGACACCAACCGATCGCGACCAGAAATATGTACTCATGAAAACGATCGAAGCGCATCAGGAGTGGAAGCAGGACAAAACGTACCGCTCCCCAAGCCGCTAACACGAGTGTTGGCAGTGCCAGCATCGACTTGAGGAAACCGGTAGCGGGATTGTCTTCGCCGCCAGAGTTGAGCAGCAAGAGAACTAATATAGCGATCACATCTTGAAGCAGCAGCAAGCCTACCACCAGCTCTCCTGTGTGCTTATGATGAAGTACGGTGGTGGGCAGAAGTTTGATGCCTATGATGGTGCTGGAGAACATCATCGCTGCTCCGACGACCAGTGCCTCTGTTTGAGTAAATCCAAATGCGAGGGTTATACCGTACCCAAGACCAAGGAACACCAGCGAACTGACCAGCGCGACCAATGTGGCCTTACGCAGCATATGAATGAGATGCGAAGGCTGCATATCGAGGCCGAGCAAAAATAGTAGGAAGATGATTCCTATATGGGCGATATCTGACAGCAAGCTGGTGTCACTCACTGCGGCGAAGCCTGAGGGTCCAAGCAGAGCCCCCAGGACAATATAGGCAACGAGCAGAGGTTGGCGAGTGTACAACGCCACAGAGGCAAGGACTGCAGCACCGCTGAAAATCAAAAAGAAAGAGGTGAATATCGAGTGTTCCGGCATGCGCTCAAGGTCCTAGTGCAAAGTGTTAAGTGTATCAGAGGCTCGCTGATACGAAAGCGGGTGAAATAATATCCGATCAATTTACTCAGATATTATTAGGATGTATGCTGTTAGATATTGGAATATTAGCGGAGTCTCAGTTTAATGCTGAATATTGAAGTTACCTCGGGCGCTCAGATCTATCTGGCGGAACTACTGGAAAAACAGAATGTCGAGGGGATCGCAGTGCGTCTCTTCGTGACTCAGCCTGGTACGACTTATGCCGAGACCTGTCTGGCCTATTGCCGTCCCGAAGAGGTGAACGCAGAAGACGAAATCATGGATCTTGAGCACCTGCGTTTCTATATAGAGCGCAACTCGATTCCCTACCTGGACGAAGCGTTTATTGATTACGCTCAGGATCGAATGGGTGGGCAGCTCACGATCAAGGCGCCAAATGCTAAGGTGCCAAAGGTCTCTGCTGATAGCCCTATGGAAGAGCAGATCAACTACATTCTCTACTCTGAGATAAACCCAGGGTTGGCGTCCCATGGCGGCGAGGTAAAACTAATCGGTCTAGTTGATGAAGACGAAGGCCCTATCGCCGTGCTTAAGTTCGGTGGAGGTTGTCAGGGTTGCAGCGCTGTCGATATGACACTCAAAGATGGCGTTGAGCGTACTCTGATAGACAAGGTTCCCGGACTCATCGGCGTACGCGACGAGACAGACCACAGCCAGCGAGCGAACGCTTACTTCAAGTAATCTTGCTGTCGACTGCCTCTGCGGTATGCAGAGGTAGCAAAAGGGGGGGTGAATCACTCTCCCTTGCATTTTCTTCTCCAGCCCCCATAGTGTCATTAGAGATATTTTTTCACGTGCAGTGACGCACCGTTACCAGAGGCACAGATCATGGATCAAAACGCACATAACTCCCCAGCGCTCGAACTACCGGTATTGCCGCTGCGAGATGTAGTTGTATACCCACACATGGTGATCCCGCTATTTGTTGGACGCCAGAAATCGATCCAGGCCCTCGAAGAGGCGATGCTCCGCGATAAACAGATTTTATTAGTTGCACAACGCAGTGCATCTGAAGACGAGCCAAGGATGTCTGACCTTTTTGAGAACGGCACTGTAGCGACCATTTTACAGATGCTAAAGCTGCCGGACGGAACGGTTAAGGTGTTGGTAGAGGGCGAATATCGTGCTCGCATCGATACGCTGTTCGAGGAGCATGAGCACTACGCTGCCAAGCTGCATCAGCTGAACGAGGAAGACGTGGATAGCGCAGAAGCGCAGATCTACAAGCGCACCGTTCTGGATCAGTTCGAACGCTTCATCCAGATCAACAAGAAAATACCGAATGAAGTACTTACCTCGCTCAGTAATATCGATGATCCAAGCCGTTTGGCTGATACGATCGCCGCTCATATGTCGCTCAAGCTCGAGCAGAAGCAAGAGCTGTTAGAGCTGCTGAGCGCCAAAGGCCGTCTTGAGAAGCTGATGTCACTGATGGAGGCGGAGATCGACCTCGTTGAAGTGGAGAAGCGCATACGCGGCCGGGTCAAGAAACAGATGGAGAAGAGCCAGCGGGAGTATTACCTGAATGAGCAGATGAAGGCTATTCAGAAAGAGCTCGGCGACCTTGATGAGTCTGGCGGCAGTGACCTGGACGAGCTGCAGCGTAAGATTGAAGCTTCAGGAATGCCGAAAGAGGCATTGGATAAAACCCTGGCTGAGTTTAATAAGCTCAAGATGATGTCGCCGATGAGCGCTGAGGCGACCGTAGTTCGTGGTTACATTGATTGGATGCTACAGATTCCATGGTCTAAGCGCACCAAGGTGCGTTTGGACATGAAGCGCGCCACTAAGATTCTTGATGAAGATCACTACGGTCTTGACGAGGTGAAAGAGCGTATCATTGAATATCTGGCGGTTCAGAAGCGAGTACGAAAATTACGCGGCCCAATCCTCTGTCTAGTGGGACCCCCGGGTGTAGGTAAAACTTCCCTGGGCCGGTCCATCGCGCGTGCAACTAACCGCGAATATGTGCGCATGGCGTTAGGAGGGGTACGTGATGAGGCTGAGATCCGTGGTCACCGTCGAACCTACATTGGTTCTATGCCGGGTAAACTGATCCAGAAACTGTCGAAAGTGGGTGTCAAAAACCCGCTGTTCTTGCTGGATGAGATCGACAAGATGGGGATGGATCATCGAGGTGATCCGGCCTCAGCCCTGCTAGAGGTACTCGATCCAGAGCAGAACTCTACATTTAACGACCACTACCTGGAGGTCGATTACGACCTCTCTGAAGTGCTGTTCGTATGTACCTCTAACTCCATGAACATTCCCGGTCCGCTATTGGACCGCATGGAGCTAATTCGCATTCCGGGTTACACCGAGGACGAGAAACTCAATATTGCTCGTCGCTATCTGGTGCCGAAGCAGATCAAACAGAATGGTCTGAAACCCAAAGAGTTGGAGATTAGCGATAGCGCGATAATCGATATTATTCGTTATTACACGCGTGAAGCGGGTGTCCGTGGCCTTGAGCGTGAGCTTGCAAAAGTCTGCCGAAAGGTTGTGAAAGAGCTGGCGCTCGGTACTGCAGAAGCGAGCACATTGTCAGTCACCGGTGAGCAACTGGAACACTACCTTGGCGTGCAGAAACATAGCTTCGGTCGTGCCGAGGAGCAGGATCAGGTCGGCCAGGTTACAGGCCTCGCATGGACGCAGGTGGGTGGTGATATTCTCACTATCGAAGCTGCTATCGTTCCCGGTAAAGGACGGCAGATTCTGACGGGTTCTCTTGGCGATGTGATGAAAGAGTCGATTCAGGCAGCCCTGACCGTGGTCCGCAATCGAGCTGAGTCCCTTGGTATCGCCACTGACTTTCATGAAAAACGTGATTTGCATATTCACGTCCCCGAGGGGGCTACGCCAAAAGACGGCCCCAGTGCGGGTATTGGTATGTGCACTGCTTTAGTCTCATCGCTGACCGGGATTCCGGTTCACTCGGATGTTGCCATGACAGGTGAAATTACACTTCGAGGACAGGTTTTGCCGATTGGTGGATTGAAGGAGAAGCTGCTAGCTGCTCATCGTGGAGGTATTAAAACTGTTGTCATACCAGATGAGAATCGTCGTGATTTGAAAGAAATTCCCGACAATATCAAAGCAGATCTGGACATTAAACCGGTTAAATGGATCGATGAAGTCCTCAATATTGCACTTACCCGCCAGCCCGAACCTCTGACTGATGAGCAGAAGGAGGCGATAGCAAATGAGGCTGCAAAGTCTGATGCGACATCGGAGGTGATTAGCCGACATTAAGCGCAAGCCGCGTATTTTCTGGCTTTCAGCAGTTGACACCGGTTCTGGCTGGTTGCTATAAAGAGGCTACAAGTGCTCGCAGCGTTTGAATTAACAAAAACTTAGAAAAACACTTCTCACAAAGGGGAACAAGGTGAACAAGTCTGAATTGATTGATGCTATTGCGGCATCTGCTGATCTTCCTAAAGCAGCAGCTGGTCGTGCTCTTGATGCTACGCTGGAAGCAGTTACTGCAGCTCTGACCAAAGGTGAGTCAGTTGCTTTAGTTGGTTTCGGTACATTTACTACAAAAGAGCGTGCTGCTCGCGACGGTCGTAACCCACAGACTGGCGCAACTATTAAGATCGCTGCAGCGACTCTGCCTACATTCAAACCTGGCAAGGCTCTGAAAGACGCAGTAAATAAGTAAGTTGTTGGGTGAGTCGCCCAGGGTCTCCTGACTCCTTATCGCAGACCACACTGGGTAGCTCACCAAGAAAAAGCGCATTCATCTGAATGCGCTTTTTTTAGTTTTAAGGATATTTTCCGTTATGTTGCAATCGATGCGCGACAACTCACAAGGGATCATTGCGAAGATACTTGTGGGTCTCATAATTGTTGTATTTGCGCTCTGGGGCGTTGACTCGCTGGTAGGTCTGGCAACGGCTGAACCTCCACCGGCAAAAGTAAATGGTGCGGAGATTTCCAGAGTTGATCTGGCCAGAGGTATAGAACTTCAGCGTCGCCAGATACTGAACCAGATGGGTGCTGATGCAGATCCGGCGATGCTGGACGACAGTTTGTTGCGCCAGTCTGTTCTCAACAGCCTGATCGACCGTACCCTGCAAGAGACAACGGCTGATGACAGGGGACTGTTTGTCTCTGAAGAGATGCTCGATCAACTGATCGTATCCACGCAAGACTTCCAGATTGAGGGTCGTTTCGACCGCAATCAATTTGAGGCAACGCTTCGCAGTGCTGGCTTTACCCCTCTCAGTTACCGGGAACTCCTGAGAACGATGACACTGGTGGACCAACAGCGCCGCGCTTATGCTGATTCGGCTTTTGTCACACCAGCTGAGCTTGACCGAATGCTTGAGATTAATCGCCAGACTCGAGATATCCGGTATATACAGATTGCAGCTGATGTCGCCGCGATTGCAGTGACTGATACTGAGATTCAGCAGGCCTACGACGCTCGTGCGGCGTCCCTCACTACACCCGAGCAGTTAGTGATGGAGTACGTTGTGTTGGATCGTAGCGCCTTCGAGCGCCCGGATGAGGTAAGTGAGGCCGAGCTCAACACAGCCTACGAGCTTCTCAAAGCGGAGTTTGAAGCTCAGGAGGAGCGGTTGGCTCGTCACATACTCCTTGAGGTGAATGATTCCCAAAATGCTGATCAGGCTTTGGAGAGAGCTAAAGAGTTACGCGCACAGATCGAATCGGGAGCTGATTTTGCAGAAGTAGCGAAAGCTGAGTCCCAGGACATCGGCTCTGCTCCGATGGGCGGTGAGCTAGGTTATCTGACGAAGGGCTTCTTTGATGGTGCCTTTGACGATGCACTCTTCTCCCTCGCTGAAGGAGAGGTTTCCGAGCCAGTGACAACTGAATTTGGGGTGCACCTAATTCGCCTCGATGCCATTCGTCAGACAGAAGTGCCCTCACTTGCTGATGTAGAATTTGATCTACGTGATGATATTGCTCAGCAGCAGGCTGAAGCGGAGTATGTGACTGCGCTTGAACGATTGGCTGACCTAGCATTTTCGACCAGCGATCTAGTAGCTGCGTCGGAAGAGTTGGGGCTTGAAATCCAGACCTCTGAACCTTTCGCAGTTCAGGGTGGTGAGGGGATCTTCTCTAATGCACGCGTTATTCGAGCGGCAAATTCGGACACCGTGCTCAAAGAGCGCCTGAACTCTGATCTGGTTGAGCTTGATTCTGGTCGTTCGCTGGTACTGCATCTCAAAGAACAGATCCCTGCGCGCCAGCTGTCGATTGACGAGGTGCGTGAGCAACTTGTAGCTGAGCTCAAATCTGAAAAGGCTGAAGCGAAAGCAATAGCGGATGCCGAAGCGCTGATCGCACGTCTCAATGCCGGTGAAGCAAGCGATACTCAGTGGCAGATCGTTCAGGGTGTTATCCGGGGTGGCGACGCGCAGGTGCCGCCAGCGGTTGTATCAAGAGCTTTTGCTATGCCAAAGCCGGGTGAAACGCCAGAGTATGCGAGTCTAAGCCTGTTTGATGGTAGCGCAGTTGTGTTGAGTGTTGATGCAGTGGGTGTAGCTCAAGAGCAGTTGGAGACTGAACAGCGCCAACAGATCAGTCGTATGCTGGCGAGTTTGCAGGGAGAGACAGCTTTTAACGCCTACTTTGAAAAGATCAAAGCTCAAGCTGAGATCGAGATTAACTGATCCTTCAGTTTAAGTAGCGCAGTCTGACTTGGACTGCACGGGAGAGCGCGGCAGAGCCGCGCTTTTTTTTACGTGATGTGACTCTCGCCAGCCTCTGACGACCTGAATCCTTACTGCGCTGCTACCTCTTTACCTGAGTTTCAGCGCCTATCTCTTGAGTTTCATTTAACCAAAAGCTGAGTCAAAGAGCGCTAATGCAGATTTTGGTGCTCCAAGGTCCCGAGACAATTCGTAGCCAGCCAGTTTAGTTGCCCGAGCAATCTGCTCAATGTTGCTTGTCTTCATCCGCGATACTGGTCCAGATACTGAAATACCAGCAGCGATCGCCCCGGATGAATTGAACACGGGTGATGCCACGCATCGCATGCCCTCAAAACGCTCTTCGTCATCAAGTGAATACCCCTGCGCTTTGATGCGCTTGAACTCTGATTCAAACTCGTTTGTTTGGGTCAGGGTAGCGCTTGTGTATTTCGAATAGTCGCCGTTAATTAGCTGCTGGCGTTGTTGGATGGGGGTAAAGGCCATCATCACTTTTCCTATTCCAGATGCGTGCCAGGATGAACGGCTACCTGGACGGAAAAACGCTCTGATCGCATGATCGGTCTCATGTTGCGCCACGAAGACGATTTCGCTTCCATCCATAATGCCCAGATTAGCAGTCTCGCCAGTCTCCACAAACAGGTTTCTTAGCACAGGACGGGCTAGATCGATCACTTTTGCTGCTCTTGGGAATGCGCTACCGACACGAAAGCACTCGATTCCAATGGACCAACGAGCATCAACTTTTGACTGGGTCACAAATCCATAAGATTGAAGCGTATCCAGCAATCGATGCAGCGTTGATTGCGGCATATCCAGATCCAAAGATAGGTCATTCAGTGAGATTCCGTCGCTGGTGGCGAGCTGTTGCAAGATCACCAGGCCCTTCTCAAGTGCCTTGGCAGAGGGGCCAGATTTGTCCAGGTCTCTAGGGCGGCCTCGCGGACGACTCTTAATATTTGCGGTGCTCGTTTTCACGGAAACTCCTTTTCTATGATTATTGGTTAAATATAAGACGGAGACAATATCCCACAAAATTTATAGCAACCGGTTTGTGGAAAATTTAAATAATTGAAAAATAAGGTTTTTTATTTTATCGAAATTTTAACTCTGTATTTTTTGGAATAATTTCACCTGCAGCAACATAGGGATAGCCTTATTAAAGAAAAAGAAAAGTGAGGCAAAAATGAATTTATCAAATCCTGTATTTATACCCGGGCCTACAAATATGCCGGAGGATATTCGCAACGCCATTAATCATCCAACGATCGATCACCGCAACCCAAGTTTTAAATCTCAGCTCGATAAACTCCACGGGGATATCGCCAACATTCTAAGATCCGTGACTGCGCAGATTTTTATCTTTCCGGCGACAGGAACCGGAGGGTGGGAGGCGGCTATCGCAAACACACTCTCCCCAGGGGACAAAGTACTGGCCTGTAGTCACGGGGTGTTCTCGAATAAATGGATTGATCTCTGCAAGCATTTTGGACTGGAGGTCGAGATCCTTGAATGCGATTGGCGAACCCCGGCCAATCCCGATCTGATCGAAGCGGCTCTGCGTCGTGATTCAAGGGGGGAAATCAAGGCTGTGTTGACTACTCACAATGAGACAGCAACGGGTGTTCGTAGTGATCTCGCTGCGATACGAGGTGCAATTGATGCGGCTGGGCATGGGGCGCTCTTCTATGTTGATGGCGTCAGTTCTATCGCTTCGATGCAGTTCGAAATGGATGCTTGGGGAATCGATGTCGCGGTAACGGGTTCGCAGAAAGGGTTCATGCTTCCGGCTGGGATCGCAATCGTTGCTTGCAGTCCCGAGGCGATGGCGCGGACAAAGGAGGCGAGGTTGCCGCGATTCTTTTTCGATTTTCAGCAGATGAACGCCACCGTTGAGCAAGGCGGTTACCCCTATACACCTCCCATGCAACTGCTCAGCGGCCTTCAACGGGCCTGTGACCTGCTGTTAGCTGAGGGCCTTGATAAGGTTATAGAGCGCCACTTCTTCATTGCAGAGGGTGTCAGACAAGCTGTCTCCGCTTGGGGGTTAGAGTTATGTGCATCTAAGACGACCTTCGCATCAGATACGGTAACCACGGTAATACTACCTGAGGGCTTTAATGCAGATGAGCTGACAGCCCATGCATACAGTCGGTATCAAATGTCGTTCGGTGTGGGATTAGGTCAGTTTGCTGGCCGCGCTTTCAGAATAGGGCATCTAGGATACCTGAGTGAGGCGCAGGCGCTTGCTGGTTTAGCCGTCATTGAGATGGCTATGCTCGATCTCAAATATCAGATT
>Ga0102948_1000341_pt1 | contig 18182 bp, 19 predicted proteins | sample SalPonA_A_H2O_MG_FD_78211 | JGI IMG/M metagenome (GOLD analysis project Ga0102948, IMG submission 78211) | Water microbial communities from South San Francisco under conditions of wetland restoration - Salt Pond MetaG R2A_A_H2O_MG | ecosystem: Environmental > Aquatic > Non-marine Saline and... | reverse complement strand
TGAGACCAGCTCGTCAGCTCGAACTCGCTGAAGTGCGTGAAGATTTAATCAGCAGACTGAAGTCTTCCCAAGCCGCTGAAGTGGCTTTTGAACAGGCTCAAAGTGCGCTTGCTGCAGCACAATCAGGCATGACTGATCTCGAATGGGATTCAGTTAAATCGTTAGCTCGCGGTTCGGCTGTTGATCTTGAGCCTCAGATAATCGAAGCGGCTTTTGCAATGCCGCGTCCAGAAGGAAGTGGACACTATTCGGTCGTTCAGCTACCTGACGGTACTTCGGCATTGATCACTGTTGATGCTGTTGCCTCAACAGACGAGAAAATTGCTGATGAGCTGAAAACGCAAATATCAACAATGTTGGCCGCTGGTGAAGGTGGTCAGGCATTTAGAACGCAGTTTGAAACACTCAAATCAAATGCTGAAATCATTATTAATTAATGTGAACTCATTGGTATAGCCGCTCTTAAGCGGCTATTTTTTTCGACTGCACATCGGTTTGTTTTTAAAGCTAAGGTAAAAGAGTATGAAATTGGATCAGGTATTTGGCATTCATGCTGTTACAACGCTGTTAAATCGTGACCCTGAAAGGGTGAAGCGTCTTTTTATTGTTCAGGGACGCGTTGATCCGAAAGTGGAAAAGATTCTTACTCTAGCGAATGAAACCGGTGTTCATGTTGAGAGTATCAGTAAGCATCGATTGGATGAGCGTGTTGATGGCGTTCATCAAGGCGTTTTAGCTGAGGCTAAACCACTGCCAACTCTTGGAGATAAAGAGTTGTTCAAGCTACTGGATGAAGGTGAGCAGATCCCTCTTCTGCTCGTGCTAGATGGTGTGACTGATCCACATAATTTAGGTGCTTGTCTTCGGACAGCTGATGCAGCCGGTGTCGCAGCCGTCATAGCTCCCCGTGATAAATCTGCGCCACTCAATGCTACCGTGATGAAAGTCGCGTGTGGCGCAGCAGATGCGGTGCCCTATTTTCAAGTAACTAACCTATCTAGAACGCTTAATCAGCTTCAAGAGCGCGGTATTTGGGTTGTCGGCACGGCGGGTGAAGCGCAAGGGTCTATCTATCAAACGGACTTAACCGGTCCACTGGCGTTAGTGATGGGTGCTGAAGGTAAGGGGATGCGTCGCTTAACGCGTGAACAGTGTGATCTGTTGATTAACATTCCGATGGCGGGAGAGGTCTCTAGTTTGAATGTATCGGTAGCAACCGGTGTGACGCTATTTGAAATTGTCAGACAGCGCTCAAGCTAATTGAGTCGCGTACTTAGCTAGCATCCACTCTTCGTCGGTTGGGAGGACCTGTACTCTAACGGTGGAAGAGTCAGAGGCGATCTCTTTTTGGCTGCTCTGATTGAGAGTGTCATCAATCTTTACCCCCAGCCAGGCCAATTGATTACACACTTTTTCTCGTATGATCGGGGCATGTTCACCAACACCCGCTGTGAAAATGATTCGGTCTAACCCACCCAGGATGGCCGTTAACCGGCCAATCTCCTGGGTAATGTGATAACAGTAGTAGTCGACCGTAAACTTCGCATTCTGTTCATTCGACTTGATTAGGGTGCGCATGTCGCTGCACAGACCCGAGAGTCCCAGCCATCCACTTTCTTTATAGAGCAGTGTTTCCAGTTGGTCAGCACTCATTCCCTCACGCATTAGGTGAACCATTACGCCAGGATCTAAATTGCCAGTTCGTGATCCCATAGGTAAGCCATCAACCGCAGAAAACCCCATGCTAGAAGCCTTCGACTGACCGCCTAACATTGCACACGCAGAAGACCCTGCACCGAGGTGCAGAACAACGGTTCGTTCTTCTGGGTTTTCATAAAGCTGTTGTGAGTCCGATATATAGGCATAAGAGAGCCCATGAAACCCGTAGCGGCGAATACCCATGTCACGGATCGATTTAGGCAGTGCATAACAGGTCTCAAGATCAGATTGGTGTGCATGAAACATCGTATCGAAAGAGACGACGTTGAGAGAGTCTGGGTGCGCGGCTTGAACTTGTCTGACTAAACGAAGATTGAATGGCTGGTGCAGTGGTGCCAGTGAATTAAACGACTCTAGCTGTTCAAGCAGGTCATTTGTGACTAAGGCAGGTGCAGAGAATATGCCGCCCCCATGAACCACTCGGTGAGAGACGATGAGTTCGTTATCTGCCAAATTGAATTGTTCAAAGAGTTTTTCTACAACAGCAGCATGGATGCTCGCCGGATCAGCTTTGCTAAGCTCGGCGATATCGATTGTCTTACCATCAATGTGAAGACTCAGGTGTGTAGAACCTACACCCGACAATGCGGCTTCCCCGATCCTAGTTAAGAACTCGTCGCCTCGATTGTAAAGAGCAGCCTTAAGACTGGAAGAGCCAGCATTCAGGGTCAGTATCTTCATGACTATATCTTTCGGCCGTGGTGCACCATATAGGAAGCTAGAGCGCAGCTTGCTAGTCTTGCAACAACACCATCAGCACGGCTTGTCAGAATGATCGGTACTCTGGCACCAACCGCAATACCGGCTGACTTGGCTCCGGCTAGATAGATCAACTGTTTGGCTATCATATTGCCGGCTTCCAGATCAGGTGCGAGAAGAATATCGGCTTCCCCGGACACAGGTGAGGTTATATGTTTATCGATTGCTGCCTGTTTTGATATGGCATTATCAAAAGCGAGAGGACCATCTAATATTCCGCCAGTGATCTGGTTACGATCAGCCATTTTGCAGAGAGCCGCAGCATCTAAGGTGCTCTGCATATTTGCTTTTACCTTCTCAACAGCCGCCAGGATCGCCACTTTAGGGTGTTCATTCCCTAACGCATGAGCAAAATCGATAGCATTCTGTACGATATCTTTTTTGGTATATAGGTCTGGAACCACATTGATTGCTGCATCAGTAATGATCAATGGCTTATGATAGTTGGGTATGTCAAACACAAATAGGTGGCTTAAACGCCGCTCTGTTCTGATCCCTTTCTCTTTATTAAGAACAGCACTGAGCAGCTCTGAGGTGCCCAAAGAGCCTTTCATTAATGCTTGAGCATCGCCTCGTCTGACGATTTCACAAGCGACTTCAGCCGCTTCATGGCTGTGTTCAGTATCGATGATCTGTATACCGCTAAGATCGGCGTTAATCTCTTCACTGGCCTGACGAATTTTATGTTCAGGACCGATCAAAATTGGATTGATTAACCCCTGTTTGGCCGCTTCAAGAGCACCGGCTAAGCCATTACCCTCCACTGGGTGAACCACTGCAGTGGTGATTGCCGTCGACTGTCTCGCCTGTTCAATAAAGTATTCAAGTTGATTGTTGGACGGTAGATCTTTAATGACGGTCATCATTTAGCCTTAAATTGGTTGTTTAAGTGTGTCGGTGTAAGGTGGCCATCCCATCGCTTTACCACCTAACAGATGAAGGTGAATATGGTAGACCGTTTGTCCACCATTTTCGCGACAGTTCATGACAGTTCGATAACCGTCTGATGAAAATCCCTGATCACGTGCAATTTGAGCAGCCGCAAGTTGAAGATGACCCAACGTTTCAAGGTCATCTGATGTTGCATCATCCAAGGTGGAAATGTGTTGCTTGGGAATCACCAGCGCATGGAATGGGGCTTGTGGGTTAATGTCACGAAATGCGATTACATGCTCATTCTCATAAAGCTTTTGCGCAGGTATATCGCCTGCAACGATTTTACAAAATAGACAGTCCATCATTTCTCCAAGTTTTTAAACGGTTGCTGATGACAATAACAGACCCGCCATTATCAGTGCACTTCCTGATGCTCGATTTAACCAGGCTCTGCCTTTTGGGTCTTGTACAAAGGTTCGTAAACGTGCCGCGATGCCCGAATAGCCGGTCATCACAATCCAATCCACAATAACGAGCGTTAATCCAATAATCCACAACTGCTGGGATTGGGGTTGGGTGGGATCTAAAAACTGGGGGACCAAGGCTAAAAGAAACACCATCCCTTTAGGGTTGGTGATGTTCACTAAATAGGCTCGGATAAACCGCTCTCTTTTTCGCAGAGGATCAGCATTATGCAGATCGAGTTTAGCCTGTGATCTGATAATCTGAATGCCCAACCAGATAAGGTAAGCCGCCCCTATATATTTGATCACTGTAAATAGAGTAGGTGAGGTTGCGATGAGTGCCCCAAGACCTAAAGAGACCACCAACATCTGAGTCCCATAGCCACAAATGAGACCCAATACGGCCGGTGCTGCCCCACGTAACCCATTGGATAAACCAAAGCTAACGGCCGTGGCAAAACCGGCTCCGGGAGAGAGTGATATCATGATTGCTGCCCCGAGAAGGGCTAGCCACATTTCAAGTGCCATATTAAATGCTCAGTTGCAGAGCGAGTAATCTAGGCTGTCTCGCGACGGAAGTCGAGTACCCTATCTGTCAGACCTGCACTTAGCCACATAAAGAACAGTGCAACCCAAGCAGTCAGTGCCATAACAGCGCCACCGGTTACTCCGGCCCCAACCGCACAGCCACCCGCAAGCATACCACCGAAGCCCATAAGCGCGGCCCCAACTAGATAACGTGCTAAGCCTGTCTCCTCGGTAAAGGTTTGAATTTTGAACTCTTTCGTTATCCAAGAAGCCAGGAACGAGCCTGCAAATACTCCGACAACAATTCCGATATCAAATGAGAGAGGGATTTCTGGCTCATTGATGAGTGCCATTAGGGTATCGGCTGAGGGGCCTGTAAAACTCACACTTTTCACCGCGATAATGTCAAAGGAGTTACTGGCATGCCAAGAGGTGAGAGCCCAGCCGAGAGCAACGCTGAATCCGACCATAACGGCACCAAACTGCCAGTAGATTCGCGGTGAGGTCTTTTTCGCAAGATAGAACGCGCCAACAAATAGAAGGATACCAAATCCCAGTGCACCAAACTCTGGAAGCCACAGTGCCAGATCCCGCGATGATCCGTCGATTAGCCACCAGGATGAGATTTCGTTTCTAGAGGGCGACAGTATACCGCGCAGTGCTGCTTGAGAGACCACCGTCACCACTAGACCGGCAATGAGGGCTCGGAGGTTACCCGTTGCAGACAGGACTAGAAGTCGGCTCGCACAGCCCCTGGCCATGACCATACCTATACCAAATAGAGAGCCGCCAATAATGGCGCCCGACAGAGAGCCTGTTGTCACCAACTGACGGATACTGCTTTTCTCGAGACTACCATTAAGCATCAGAAGTTGAGTCAAAATAAGGGCTGTCGAGAAGGTAAATAGCCAAATCGCAAATTTTGGGCCTGGCTTATTTCGCCAGAACTCAATGCAGGCTGCGCGAAGACAGAAACGACTCTGCTGAGCAAAGACACCAAACACCAGACCGGTGATCAAACCTAACAGAACGGCAACCTCTCCGTTGGAGTAGGCATCTAAAAATTCGGGCATCATCGTCTCTTATCAAGGGTACTTCGTCTATTCTGCCTTGAACGGTGTTTGAGTGCGAGAGGTTTGGATGGATCAGTTGACGGACATCAATACTGATCATCAGACAATAAAAAAGACCCGGCAGGGTCTTTGATGGTCGTACTGGCTATCAACCGTTCTCGCGTGCAACCGCTCTGTAGGCGATGTCGGTGCGGAAGTAGGCATCTTTCCAGCTGACTTGTGTTAGTAGCTCGTAAGCACGTGCTTGAGCATCAGTGACCGTATCCCCCAGTGCGGTAATGCAAAGCACACGACCACCTGATGTCACGACCTCTTCACCATTCAGTGCGGTGCCAGCGTGGAAGATTTTGCTATCAGCAGGCAGTGAAGTAGGAAGAGAAATCACATCACCTTTATGGTAGTCACCAGGGTAGCCACCGGCCGCCATAACAACACCAATTGAAGGGCGTGGATCCCATTGCGCGGTTGTTGTGTCGAGCTCGCCACGAAGCGCGGCTTCACACAGTTCTACAATGCCAGATTGAAGGCGCATCATGATCGGTTGAGTCTCTGGATCGCCAAATCGACAGTTGTACTCTATAACCTTAGGCGTTCCATCTGCAGAAATCATTAATCCAGCATATAGGAAACCTGTATAGCGGTTGCCCTCTTTGGCCATCCCGCGAACGGTAGGGTAGATCACCTCATCCATGATGCGTTGATTAATCTCTGGAGTGACAACTGGGGCAGGGGAGTAGGCACCCATACCACCAGTGTTGAGTCCTGTGTCTCCATTACCAACGCGTTTATGGTCTTGGCTGGTTGCCATTGGCAATACATTTTCACCATCGACCATGACGATGAAAGAGGCTTCCTCACCATCAAGAAACTCTTCGATAACCACACGACTACCAGCATCACCAAAGGCATTTCCAGCCAGCATATCTTTAACAGCGTCTTCTGCTTCTTCCAGTGTCATTGCGACGATAACACCTTTGCCTGCAGCAAGACCGTCTGCTTTAACGACGATCGGGGCACCCTTTTCGTGAAGGTAAGCAATGGCGGGTTCGATCTCTGTAAAGTTTTGGTACTCTGCGGTCGGTATTTTCTGGCGTGCCAGGAAATCTTTAGTAAAGGCTTTTGATCCCTCAAGTTGAGCGGCGCCTGCAGATGGACCAAAAATGGCTAGCCCTTCTGACTGGAAGTAGTCTACAACACCATCAACCAAGGGCGCTTCTGGACCAACAATGGTCAAAGCAACGTCATTCTCTTTAGCAAAGGTTGCAAGAGCAACTTTATCCATCACGTCGATTGCGACGTTCTCAATGCCAGACTCAATGGCCGTGCCCGCATTACCCGGTGCAACAAAGACGGTGTGCACTCTTGAATCTTTTGCGGCGCTCCAAGCAAGAGCGTGTTCACGACCACCTGAACCAATCACTAGAATATTCATATCGTTCAACCCTTCTAAAACTTAGTGGCGGAAGTGGCGCATGCCAGTGAAGACCATTGCCATATCGTGTTCATCAGCTGCATCGATCACTTCCTGATCGCGCATTGAACCACCAGGCTGGATAACCGCTTTGATACCCGCTTCTGCAGCAGAGTCGATGCCATCACGGAATGGGAAGAACGCATCCGATGCCATAACGGATCCAGCAACTTTTAGGCCTTCATCTGCTGCTTTAATACCGGCAATTTTAGCCGAGTAGACGCGACTCATTTGACCCGCTCCTATACCGATAGTTTGACCATCACGTGCGTATACAATGGCATTCGATTTAACGAATTTTGCTACTTCCCAGCAGAACAGTAGATCACGGATCTCTTGTTCAGAAGGTTGACGCTTAGTGACAATCTGAAGCTCAGAGGCATCGACCATGCCCAAATCACAATCTTGAACCAGTAGGCCGCCGTTGACTCGTTTGTAGTCGAACGCTGCACCGGGCTGTGCCGCAAATTCACCGCACTCAAGTAGACGAACGTTTGGTTTGGCTGCGACGATTTCTGATGCCTGAACGCTCACTTTTGGCGCAATGATGACCTCTACAAATTGACGATCCACAATTGCTTTTGCTGTCTCTGCATCCAATTCGCGGTTGAAGGCGATGATGCCGCCAAACGCTGATGTTGGGTCCGTCTGGAAAGCGCGGTTATAAGCCTCCAGAATGTTACCACCAATTGCAACACCACAAGGGTTTGCATGTTTGACAATGACACAGGCAGGCTCTTTGAAAGGCTTCACACATTCAAGTGCCGCATCTGTATCTGCGACGTTGTTAAATGAGAGTTCTTTACCTTGTAGCTGTCGAGCGGTTGAAACACTCGCTTCAGTGGCATTTTCTTCTACGTAGAAAGCAGCCCGTTGGTGTGGGTTTTCACCGTAGCGCATGTCTTGAACTTTAACGAACTGCGTATTAAATGTGCGAGGGAATGTCTCTGGTTCTTCCACACCTAATCGAGCACCCAAGTAGTTTGCAATCATGCCGTCATAAGCCGCCGTGTGTTCAAAGGCTTTAACCGCAAGGTCAAATCGGGTGCTGTAGTTCAGACCGTTGTTCGACTTAATATCTGCAATGATTGAGTCGTAGTCAGAAGCGTTTACGACAATCGCAACATCTTTGTGGTTTTTCGCAGCAGAGCGAACCATGGTCGGGCCACCGATATCGATATTCTCAATGGCCATTGGAAGATCGCAATCTGGACGAGCAACCGTCTCTGCAAAGGGATAAAGGTTTACAACCACCATATCAATTGGGTTGATTCCATGCTCTGTCATAACCTCATCATCAGTACCGCGACGACCTAAGATTCCACCATGCACTTTTGGATGAAGGGTTTTAACACGGCCAGCCATCATCTCTGGAAAACCGGTGTAGTCTGATACTTCAACGGCGGCAATGCCTTCATCACACAGCAGTTTATAAGTCCCGCCAGTTGATAGGATTTCTACGCCTTGAGCCGTTAGTTCACGGGCAAAATCAACGATGCCCGTTTTATCTGACACACTGATCAGAGCGCGATGAATAGGAGTGAATGAGTCGTTCGACATGAGGTTTTCCATTGTTCAGAAATTTAAAGAAGATCGTACTGCTTCAACTTTTTGCGAAGCGTGCCGCGGTTCAAGCCAAGAAGCTCTGACGCGCGGGTTTGGTTGTCCTTGGTGTAGCGCATGACGGCTTCAAAAAGAGGCGCTTCTACTTCAGTCAGTACCATTTGATAAACATCACTGGCTGGCTGTCCATCTAAGGTTTTGAAGTAGGTCTCAAGTGAAGAATGTACGCTTTCACGTAAAGTTGGTGTGTGGTTTTCTGTTGTTATTTCAGAGATATCGAGATGTTGCATTGTATCGTTACTACTCACTACTACTATTACCTAAATATTATGCCGCTTGGGCACGATCAAAATATTGATCGAGCGCGTTAAGCTGCTCATCAGCTGTTTCCAACTGATTAAATTCTTTTCTAAAGCCTGTTACATCACTCACTGATTGCAAGTACCAATTGAGATGCTTTCGGGCGATTCGAACGCCCATTAACTCCCCGTAAAACTCGTGAAGAGCCTTTAGATGGCGATTTAAAATAGCCTGTATTTCCATGAGGCTGGGGGGAGCTACTTTTTCTCCGTGGCGCAGATAATGATCAATTTCCCTTAAAATCCAAGGTGTGCCCTGTGCAGCGCGACCGATCATGACCGCATCTGCACCCGTATAATCCAATACAAAACGCGCTTTTTCGGGTGTGGTGATATCGCCATTAGCAATCACAGGGATGGAGATCTGCTCTTTGACAGATTTAATGGTGTCGTACTCAGCTTCGCCTAAGTACTTATCCACTCTGGTTCTTCCATGAATGGTCAGCGCGGATATGCCGGCTTGCTCGGCCATTTTGGCAATGGTCAATGCGTTGCGATTGTCTGGAGACCATCCTGTACGAATTTTTAATGTGACAGGTATATCGACTGCATTGACGACTGCGTCCAATATGGATTCAACCAGTGGCTCATCTTTCAACAGTGCAGAACCGGCCGCTTTATTGCATACCTTTTTAGCAGGGCAGCCCATATTGATATCGATAATTTGTGCGCCACGCTCTGCATTTAATTGGGCAGCCAATGCCATCATCTCTGGATCGCCACCGGCAATTTGTACGGATCTAGGTTCGCTCTCACCCTGGTGGTTAAGGCGAAATGATGACTTTCGTGTGTGCCAAAGGTTTGGGTCAGAGGTCACCATTTCAGACACAACAAGGCCCGCACCCAATTCACGACAGAGCTGTCGAAACGGGCGATCGGTGACTCCAGCCATTGGGGCTAGAGCAACTTGAGTATCAAGGCTGTATGGACCAATCTGTAACATCAAAAACCTGCCACAACGGTAATTGAGTTCCAATGTATTGGAATGCCGACCGTTGGTTATGAAGGGTGCGTATAATACTCTTCACAGACCAAGGGTCCAAGACGTTTTTGAATAAAAAATGATCAATTTTGGGGTTGACAGGTAACTAGCGTTGGCTGAAGCGGGCTTCTGAAAGGTTGGCTTCAAAAGAAGCGATCGCTTCATCCGGTTTAGTTAAGGTCAATTGAATTTGAACCGGTAGTTTTGGGCTTAAGCGCTCTGGGTTGATGCCCAGTTCCAGATACTCATTAGGATCAAATGTGCGGCGGCTGATCAGTCTGCCTTGAAGATCTTTTAGAGAGAGCTCTACAGCTGGATAAGGTTGGTAAAGTGTGGATTGGTTATTAATTTTGAGTGTTACTTCAAGAGCATTAGAGTAACGGGGATGGTCCCTCACCAGAGTCTGTTCGATTGTGAGCAGTGCCAATCCCTCTTTGGCACTTAAATCACAATCGATTTGACTGCATGCAAGGATGTAGAGGGGTTTTAAGCTAGGGTGTGCATTCAGCTTGGCACGTTCAAACCATAGATATTGTAGCGCGCTTAATGTGGTGCATAGCAATAGAATCAGAATCATTAACGCAGTTTTGAATGGCGACTCTGGCTGTGTGTTAAATCGCTCAAGCACAATAGGCTCAGCGTCTAATTGGGCAAACTGCAAGCCCGTAGAGTGCTCCTTGGAGTGATCAATTGCTGTCACGGCTGGTCGATCAGCTCGCCCATTATTGGCATCAAAAATAGAGAGGCAGTTCCCACAGCGAACGCGACCATCAGCTAGGCGCAACTGACCGTCAGTCACTCTGAACTTAGCATGGCAGTCTGGGCACTCTGTTACAAACATCTATTCCTACTCAACCTTAACGCTTGCGACCCGTTAAACGCACCCACTCCTCTTTGGTTGATGGTGGTTCCATATCAAACCACTCTGAGTAGGTGTTCATTAACTCATCAGCTTGTTCAATGAGAAGTCCCGATAGGATCAACTGACCCTTTGATTTAACCAACTCTGCCAGGGTTGGAGCAAGCTCTTTCAGTGGACCAGCAAGAATGTTGGCAATGACTAAATCCACGGGCTCTGATGTGAAGTCCTCTGGAAAGAAGACGGGCAGGCGCGATTTATCCAGGCCGTTTCTAACAAGATTGTCTTGAGTGGCCGTTAACGCTTGCGGATCAATATCGACTCCTGACACCCTGCTTGCTCCTAGAAGAATGGCAGCAATTCCTAAAATGCCGCTGCCACAGCCATAATCGATAACCGATCTATGCTGTAAAGACTCACTCGCAAGCCACTCAAGGCAGAGTGCCGTTGTCGGGTGTGTCCCTGTCCCAAACGCCAGTCCAGGATCAAGCATTAGGTTGACAGCATCAGCATCGGGCACCTCAATCCAGCTCGGGCAGACCCAAAAATTTTGGCCAAACTGCATCGGGTGATAGTGAGTCATCCACTCTCGTTCCCAATCTTTGTCCTCTAAAATTTCTGCTTTGAACTCTATTTTGTCGCCCCCTTCAACGGAGAGCTTCTGCTCGTTTAGAAAAGCAATTGTCGACTCTAAATCATGTTCTGCTGCAAACAGACCGGTTATGACTGTGGTACCCCACAGCGGTGTGGTACCCAATTCAGGTTCGAAAATAGGTTGATCTTTTGCATCTTCAAACGTTACAGCAGCACAACCCGCTTCAAGGAGAAGGTCTTCATAAAACTCTGCGATATCAGGACTTGTAACAACGTTTATCTGTAACCAAGGCATAATCTTTAGCTCGTAATTTAGAGACAACAAAGCCCGCAACAATGCGGGCTTTGCTCAGGTTGTAAGTAAACTTACAGGCCCAATTTCTTTTCTAGGTAGTGAATGTTAACACCGCCCACTTCGAAATGGGTATCACGCATGATGTCGTGATGAAGTGGAATGTTGGTTCGGATACCATCAATGACCATCTCATCAAGAGCATTGCGCATGCGCTGCATCGCTACTTCGCGATTTTCACCATAAGTAATCAATTTGGCGATTAATGAATCGTAGTGAGGTGGCACTGTGTAGCCCGCATAGAGGTGCGAATCGACACGGATGCCGTTACCGCCCGGAGCATGGAAACCATTAACTTTACCCGGTGACGGCATAAAGGTTTTTGGGTCTTCAGCGTTGATACGACATTCGAAAGAGTGGCCGCGTAACACGACGTCCTCTTGTTTGATCGACAGTTTCTCACCAGAGGCGATACGCAGCTGCTCTTTTACAATGTCGACACCAGTGACCATCTCAGTCACAGGGTGCTCTACCTGCACACGAGTGTTCATTTCGATGAAGTAGAAACCACCCTCTTCATAGAGAAACTCAAACGTACCCGCACCGCGGTAGCCGATCTCGACACAAGCATCAACACAAGACTGAAGTACTTTGGCACGTGCTTCCGGATCTAGGTGAGGTGCAGGTGCTTCTTCGACTACTTTCTGATGGCGACGCTGCAATGAACAGTCGCGATCGTAAAGGTGGATGGCATTGCCCTGACCGTCAGCCAAAACTTGGATCTCGACGTGGCGAGGGTTCTCAAGGAACTTCTCCATGTAGACCGTATCATCACCAAAAGCTGCTTTTGCTTCTGATTTTGTTACTTGCACTGCATTAACCAAATGCGCTTCAGTATGAACAACACGCATACCACGGCCACCACCGCCGGCAGCGGCTTTAATGATGACTGGGTAGCCAATGCGTTTAGCAATCTTATGAAGAGTATCGTTGTCATTTTCAGGCAGTGGGCCGTCCGAGCCGGGAACGGTTGGAACGCTTGCCTTCTTCATCGCTTCAATGGCAGATACTTTGTCACCCATTAAACGGATGGTTTCAGCTTTAGGGCCTATAAAGGTAAAACCTGACTGCTCTACCTGCTCAGCAAAGCCAGCATTTTCAGCTAGGAAGCCATAGCCAGGGTGAATAGCAACTGAGTCAGTGACTTCAGCCGCAGCGATCAAAGAAGGGATGTTTAGGTAACTTTGAGCCGATTGAGCAGGACCAATACAGACCGCTTCATCAGCCAGGCGAACGTGCATCAAATCACGATCGGCCTGTGAGTGGACAGCCACGGTTTTAATACCTAACTCTTTACATGCTCGCAGGATGCGTAGCGCAATTTCGCCACGGTTTGCGATCAGAACTTTATCCAACATGATGGAATATTCCTCTGTTGATTGGAGTTAGGCGATGACAACGAGTGGCTGATCAAATTCAACCGGTTGACCATCTTCAACTAGAATGGCTTCAATCACTCCGCTCTTGTCTGCTTCTATCTGGTTCATCATCTTCATCGCTTCAACGATACAGATCACATCACCTGCTTTAACTGTTTTGCCAACTTCAATGAAAGCGGGAGCGCTGGGTGCTGGTGAACGGTAGAAAGTGCCTACCATTGGAGAATTTACGGTATGACCCGTTGGCGCTGCAGGTGCTGCTTCAACAGCAGGAGCTGGCGCTGGAGCAGCGGCTGGAGCGGCTGCGACAGGTGCTGGAGCAGCTGGAGCTGCAACGATTGAACCACCACGGCTAATGCGAACAGACTCTTCGCCCTCTTTGATCTCGATTTCGTTGATGTTCGACTCTTCGAGAAGTTCGATCAGTTTTTTAACTTTACGAATATCCATGATGTGCTCCTGTAGCGCAGTTTAGTAAAAATTGTTGGGATATGGGTGTTAATTGCATCGAATAGGTAGATATCTATTAACCGAATCCAGTATGGGTAAGTTTGCATGAGACTAAAGGGGGTTGTCTAGTTAAAAGTTCGTAAAATGGTGTTATGTTCGGTAAATTTACCGCTATCTCCGCGTTAATTGGCTAATAATTGTTCAAAATGGCTTTTGATACTGAGGTGGGATTGTTTTTACCGACTTATCGACGGATTGACCACAGAGATTGTTCAGTTCATAGTGCGGTGCAGCATTTGTTTTTTTAATGCTTATATTTCTAAAGGGTGGCGTATGAAAAATCTGTTTAGAACCGTGTTGGATCTCCTTGATCGTATTCGTGAACGATTCGGAGTAAAGCGATTTTATCTGTTGCTAGCGCCTTTGGCTGTTTACTCGTTATTGGTCGTTGTGCTGGGTTTTCTCTGGAGTTGGACCCCCGCTCAATTTGATGTGAAACAGCTGACAGAATCGAGTGCAAATCAGCGAAACGAGACCGTGGTTGTCGGTAGTTACACAACCACTACGTTAATTGAGTTGACAGAAACGCTTCTTAATAAACCCGGTGGATACCTTTCCAATGATCGCTTTCCGCCGGGTGTGCTTATGGATAACGTCCCTAATTGGGAATTTGGCGTACTGGTTCAGATTCGTGACCTGAGTCGAGCGATGCGTAAAACCTTTAGTCGATCTCAATCGCAGTCTACTGAGCAGAAAGATCTTGCATCTGCCGAGCCCAAGTTACATTTTGATAATAACTCTTGGTTGATCCCATCCAGTGAGAGTGAATACCGTGACGCATTGGTCTCATTAAGAGCGTATCAGAGCAAACTCTCTAGCCAAGACGAATCACAGGTGCAGTTCTTCGCTCGCGCAGACAATCTGCAAGATTGGTTGGGTGATGTGTCGACGCGTTTAGGGAGTATTTCTCAACGGTTAAGTGCCAGCGTCGGACAGAAACGCATTAATACTGATCTTGCCGGTAGTCAAGGGGGTGCGCAGGCAACGTCTCAGCCCTCAGAGCTAGAAATTCACACGCCGTGGAGTGAGATCGATGATGTTTTTTATGAAGCGCGTGGAACCGCTTGGGCACTGATACATATTCTACGTGCTATTGAGTTGGACTTTGCTCAGAGCTTGGAGAAAAAGAGTGCGGTTACTTCGTTAAAGCAGATTGTGCGTGAATTAGAAGCGACACAGGGAACCATTTGGAGCCCTATTATTTTGAACGGCACTGAATTTGGGTTGTTAGCCAACCACTCTTTGGTTATGGCTTCTTATATCTCCCGCGCCAATGCAGCCATTATTGATTTGAGAGATCTTCTCTCCCAGGGGTAAATTATGCGTCGAGTAATTTTTAATCAGAAAGGTGGTGTCGGTAAGTCGAGTATCGCGGTCAATTTAGCGGCCATCAGTGCCGCACGCGGGTTTAAAACCTTGGTGATTGATCTGGATCCACAATGCAATTCAACACACTATCTTTTGGGTGATGAATCAGATTCACCTGAGCTCGATGTGCAAAGCTTTTTTGAATCGGTCATGAGCTTCCAGTTGAACAAAGTGTCTGAACGAGCCTACTGTTTCGCAACACCATTCGAGCGGCTAGATATTATCCCGTGTAACCCGGGTTTAGGTGATTTGCAGTCTAAGTTAGAGTCTAAGCATAAGATCTATAAGCTCAGAGATCTGTGCGACACGTTGGATGAGCACTACGATGCGATTTACATCGATACGCCGCCGGCATTCAACTTCTTCTCACTATCGGCACTGTGCGCTGCGGAGCGTTGCTTGATTCCTTTTGATTGTGATGAGTTTGCACGTCAAGCGCTCTACAGTCTGTTGCATAACATCAATGAAACGCGTGAAGATCATAATGAACGGTTGGTTCTTGAAGGTATAGTGGTGAATCAGTTTCAGCCTAGAGCCTCTATACCCAAGCAGATCATTGAGTCACTTGTGGAACAAAATTTACCCGTTCTGAATGCTAAGCTACCCGCTTCAGTGAAGATGAAAGAGAGTCATATGCTTGCCAAACCACTAGTTCACATGGCGGCAAAGCATAAATTGACTGAGGCTTTTAATTCTCTGTTTGATGAGATCAATCAGTAGTCTTTTATAGGCCCTTAACGGCAAAAATGCCCGGAGCATTGCGCCAGTAACCTTTGTAATCGAGCCCAAAACCGAAAATGTAGCGATCGGGAATGGTCAGGCCTGTGAAGTTCGCTTTCATACCTTCCACGGCTTTGCGATCGTGAATTTTGTCGATCAGTACCACTGAAGCCACACTTCTAGCTCCACCCTCTTTGAGGTGATTCATCACTTCGTAAAGGGTGTGTCCTTCGTCTAAAATGTCGTCAACAACTAACACATCACGTCCTTGATAATCGATCATCGGTGGAACTTTCCACTCTAACTCGTGACCAGACGTGGTGTTGCGGTAGCGAGTCGCATGCAGGTAACCGGCTTCAAGAGGGAATTCTAATCGAGTCAGTAACTGTCCACATATGACAAGACCGCCGTTCATTATCGTGAAGATGACAGGATCACGATCCGCGTATTCGCGGGTGATTTCATCAGCAATCTTGTCGATCGCTTGGTTGACTTCAGAGTTTGAAAAGAGCAGGTCGGACTCAATGTAAACTTGCTTGATCTCATTAATATCGGGGCGGCTCATGTTGGCTCCAGAGCGGTTAAACTTGACTTAAAAGACAAGTTTAACCTGTTGGCTACAAAAAAGCCCGACCCGCATGGCGGGTCGGGCTTTTTAATTATTGAATTACTTAGCGGCTTCGTAAGCTTCAGCTGACTTGATGATTGCGTCGCGAGCGGCAGCGGCGTCAGACCAGCCTTCAACTTTAACCCACTTACCTTTTTCAAGTGTCTTGTAGTTCTCGAAGAAGTGAGAAATTTGATCTTTCAGCAGCTGAGGTAGGTCGCCAACGTCGTGGATATCGTTGTAAGCTTGGCTCAGTTTTTCGTGAGGAACAGCAAGCAATTTAGCATCTTCACCCGCTTCGTCGGTCATATTCAGGATGCCGACTGGACGACAACGAATAACGGAACCCGTCATCACGGGGTGAGGAGTCAGTACGAGTACATCTAAAGGATCGCCGTCATCAGCAAGCGTATTGTTAACGTAGCCGTAGTTTGCTGGGTAGAACATAGGCGCCGCCATAAAGCGGTCAACAAAGATAGCGTCAGAGTCTTTGTCGATCTCGTATTTTACAGGCGAGCTCTCAGCTGGGATCTCGATGATAACGTAGATATCGTTTGGCAGGTCTTTACCCGCTGGTACTTTTTCAAAGCTCATGTTGTTTCCCTATGAACGTTTCATTAATTTCTGCGGCGCATTATAGGCACCTTGTAGATATAACTGAATGCTACTAAGCGCTATTTTTCACTTTTCTTGCGGTGGTAGGCTTTCAACATCTCTACCTCCTGTTTTGATCCCAAGGCAACGGATACGCGTTGGTGGATGTGTTCTGGGCTTAGTTCCATAATCTCTTCGTAACAGGTTGATGCGACACCGCCAGCCTGCTCAATAAGGAAGCTCATTGGGTTGCCTTCATACATAAGGCGTAGCTTGCCAGGTTTACTTGGATCGCGTGAATCCCAGGGGTAGGTGAAAATACCACCGCGCGTGAGTAGACGATGCACTTCGGCCACCATGGAGGCCACCCAGCGCATGTTGTAGTTCTTTTCCCGAGGCCCGTCTTCGCCAAGCAATAGATCGTCGATATACTCTTGCATCTGAGGTTCCCAGTGACGCTTGTTCGACATGTTGATCGAAAACTCACTGGTTTCTTCAGGGATTTTTACTGACTCTTCTGTGAGAATGAAGTCACCCGTATGAGCCAGCGTAAACATGTTAACGCCGCTACCCGTTGTCAGTGCCAGTACTGCCGAAGGCCCATAAAGAACATAACCCGCTGCTACCTGCTTGCGCCCCGGTTGAAGAAACTCATTGGTGTCTTGTTTTGCCCAAGGTTTAGGGGCTTCGATGATTGAGAAGATCGTGCCAACAGAAACGTTGATGTCTATGTTTGATGAGCCATCCAGTGGATCGAAGGTCACTAAGTAACGGCCATCTCGGGAACCCCATACCGGTTCATCCTCCTCTTCGGAGGCAACTCCACGAACCAGTCTGTTATCTAGAAGTACTTTTTTAATGATGTCGTTTGAAACAATATCAAGTTTCTTTTGTGTCTCGCCCTGAACGTTGGTCAGAGTGCTGGTGCCCAATACACCGGCAAGAGCACCTTCGCGCAGCTGAAGTGCAACCTCCTTACAGGCGATCATCAAGACTTCGATCACCTCCACAAGGTCTGCATCGGTTTTGTTATGCTTTAGGAAGGAGCTCAGTAACTGCATTAGAGAATCTCTTTGTCGTGTGAAATATGGTGAAAATTATAGCAAGTTGGTACGCTATTGCATGTGCGAAATGGGTTTTTCCGATAATTTAAGCCCATCTTTATAAATTTTTGTTGGATACCACCCGTTTGCATCTTCATTTTCTTGGTATTTGTGGCACTTTCATGGGTTCTTTAGCGATTTTGGCCAAAGAGCTTGGTTATCGTGTCAGCGGTTCAGATCAGAACGTCTATCCGCCTATGAGCACTCAACTTGAACACTTGGGTATAGAGATCATTCAAGGTTATGACCCACGTCAATTGGATACTCATCCTGATCTTGTCATCGTAGGTAACGCAATGTCA
>Ga0102948_1000339_pt1 | contig 18217 bp, 12 predicted proteins | sample SalPonA_A_H2O_MG_FD_78211 | JGI IMG/M metagenome (GOLD analysis project Ga0102948, IMG submission 78211) | Water microbial communities from South San Francisco under conditions of wetland restoration - Salt Pond MetaG R2A_A_H2O_MG | ecosystem: Environmental > Aquatic > Non-marine Saline and... | reverse complement strand
AGGTTGGGTAACTGCTCAAGTGGCGTAGATGAGATGGCATGTTGTTTTTCACTGCCAATTGCAAGACTTAAAGCGTTCAAATGAGACTCAAGTATCTCCGATATCGCCGTGTCATTGGGTAGCACACCCTCTTTTAGCTGAAGCTCAAGTTGCTTAGCGCCCTGATGCAACTCGGTGTCACCCAAATAAGCAGCTGCCCCTTTCAAGCGATGCATCAACATCTGCGCCTGCTTACAATCCTTGTTTGCAATGGCATCTCTGTACTCCTGTGCTTGCCCTTGAAATCCGTTGACAAAGGCTCGCGCCAAATTGCACAAAGCCTCCTCATTGCCACTCGTCTGCTTCAAAGCTTGCTCCAGATCCATGTAATCGGGCCAGCTGATACCCGATTCCTGACGTTGTGCGGAATCTACTTTTGTCTCCTGTTCTAAGTCCACCTCAAGGTATCGACTCAACGTATTAAGTAGTTCACTTTTTTGAAAAGGCTTATTGAGGTATTCGTCCATTCCAGCCGCAAGCCCCCGTTCACGATCTTCAGGAAGTACGGATGCCGACAAGCCGAATATGAGTGGTTGGGGAAGCGGTAACTGACGGATGCGGCGGGTTGTCTCTAGTCCATCCATGTCAGGCATATGCACGTCCATGAGTATGAGATCAACATCTCCCTCCTTCACACGCGCCAATGCCTCCGCACCAGAGCTTACAGTCTCAACGTTAAAGCCGTCGTTACGCATGAGTCCTTTGATCACCTCATTATTAAGATGCACATCGTCTACGCTCAAAATTCTCAGGCTGTGTAAGGTTTCGGGACGGTTAGCCATCTGCAAACTGTCCGGTTGTCTCTCACGAAACTCGCGGGCTAATAGCTCCTCAATCTGTGACCGGCTGATTACTCCAAACTTTAGGCTCAGATTCATTGTGTTGAGTCGATTACGAATACTGGTGGTGACCCTAGCTGGTAGGTGCACGAAGGTCTGCGTAAATTTGTCTAATAGATAAGATTTGGTTTCCAGCTGGGCGATAAATTCATCCGCACCGGGACCCTCTAGCAGACCGGCATCGATTATCAAATAGTTGTTTACTGGACGCCGCTCCTGCTGTGTTCGTTCAAGCTCCTCCAACGTAGCGTGGAACTGCAACTTCAAACCCAGTTGTGCGAGCCCAGGGCGCAGCTGGGTCTCCAGGTGCGCGTCTAGCGTCAGGATATCGATAAAGTATGTATGCAGACTGGAAAGTTTGGCCCTCCCCGATCGGTTGTAGATCACTGGGATGCTTACAAGAGCGTTGGTTCCCTTACCCAATTCACTGCTTATTTTGATATCGCCATCCAATAATTTGACTAGGCGACGACATATTGACAGGCCCAGTCCAGTCCCGCCGTACCGTTTAACCGTGTCGCTATCGGCCTGATTAAACTCGTCGAACACTCGAACTAACTGTTCCTCGCTCATACCGATCCCATTGTCCTCAACCCTTATCTGCAGTTGATGTCCATGCTGATCAGTGAGCAGGCTAAAATGGACCACTACTCGACCACCCCGGTCAGTAAACTTAATCGCATTTCCCACTAGGTTCGATATGATCTGGCCCAATCGTAATCCATCTGTCTGCACGACGGAGGGGACGCTGGGGGCCACTTCTACTTCAAGCTGCAGACGTTTTTGCTCTGCATTAACAGTAAATAGATCGACAGACTCTTGTATGAGGTGCTCTATATCCACCTCTTCGACACGAATCTGCAGCTTGCCTGAGTCTATTCGGGATATATCGAGAACATCATTGAGTATCCCCATCAGTCGTTCGCCGGCTTGGTGGGCCTTGTCGACATAGGACTTATCGACCTGATCTTGAATGCGAGCTTTCAATAGAGAGAGCATTCCCAGTACACCATTCATAGGTGTGCGTATTTCGTGACTGATATTTGCCAAAAACGCTGATTTGGCAGCATTTGCCGCCTCCGCTGCCTGTCTGGCTTTGACAAGCTCAGCCTCGTTTTGTTTCTGTGAGGTGACGTCAAAGATAGCACCATAGATAATAAGGTCTTGCCCCCGCTCATCCGTTACACCGTCTGCGAGTATGTGTATGTAACGAGAAGTCTGGTTACCAATGCTAATTTTCAGTGTTTCGTCAAAGGCTTGCTGGCTCTTAAGTGCTGTATCAAAGCGCATTTTTACCTGCGTCCGCTCTGAAGACTCTACGTAGTCAAAGAGTCGGGTGATTGTCAGCCCCTTGCGATTGGGGCGGCCCAGCAAGGTGTAGACTTCCTCGGACCATTCGGACTCGCCCGTTGCAAGCGCAACACGAAAGAGTCCTATACCGCCGACTCGTCGCGCTTGCTCGAGATGTGCCAGAGCCTCTTGCAGCGAAATAGTGAGGCTTTTCGATGCCGTAATATCTTGGCTACAACCAAATATCCGGGCGCGACTCTTGTCTTTACTGCGCTCTATCGCGCCGTCATCTTTGATCCAACGGATACTTCCATCAAAAAGACGAATCCGATACTCGATATGTAGGGGTTTCCCCGTCTCAATTGTTCTTAGAAGTTGAGCCTCGACATCGGAGAGATCATCAGGATGGATAGAGGATTTCCACAAGTCATACTCCTGCTCAGTGACCGTTCGATGTGCGCCGTGCATGTTGTACATGCGATCATCCCAGATCAAACGTTTGGACTCGGTATGCAGTTCCCAGATACCAAGATCGGCAGAGTTAACGGCAAACTCAAAGCGATTAATCAGCTCCTGTTTATCTTTTAACGAGGATTGAAGTTGGTTCTCTAAACGCTCATTTTCGTCTGCAAGCTTATCTCGCAGGTCAATTGATGCCTGTATGTCGGTGTTGGAGCCGAACCATTTGACCACTTCGTTGCTTGAGTCTGTCAGCGCGTGTGCACGCGTGTCGAACATACGGTAGGTACCGAGCTCACTCCGAATCCGGAAATGGACAGCAAAGTCTTCGCCGGATATGACGCTATAGTTCCAGCGTTCTTGCAACTGAGCCCTGTCGTCTGGATGCACATAATCCAGCCATCCACTACCAACTAATTTTTCAGCGGGTGCCCCAGTGTAAGCTTCCCAGCGAGAGTTGACGAAATCACACAATCCGTCGGCGTCGGTGGTCCAAGTGAGTTGGGGTAAAAGGTTGGCAATCCCCATAAGCCGATCAAACTCTTGCTCTTGTAAAGTTAGCGCGTTGCGTTTGAGTAATTTACGTTGCCAGGCTGATAGAGTGATATAGATGGCTAGCGAGAGGAGCACAATCAGTGCGTATGCAAGCGGTTCGGATATCTGATAACGCTCATCCATGTAGTGCTCAACATAACTGCCCGGTATGTGCCGTATCAGAATAGGTTTGTCTTGTGAAAAAAGATTGCGCGCAAGTTGACTGCGCCCAAGATCTAGCGGTTGAGCGATGTAGATATCGCCCGGCTGTTCAGAAACAAAGCTGGTTGGAGTTGACGAGAGCAGTTTTTCAATGCCGGGTTCTTCAATAGTATTCTGAATAAACTGGCGCTCACCCAGCATAAAGCCCCACTCGAGCGATTCATGAGGTGCAACTAGCCAGTCCCCCGACGAACTGATGAGCCAGGTGTCGTGCACTTCGGTACTGGGAAGCTCTATCATTGCGAGCAAGCTCGTAAGATCTAAGTTGGCCAGAATAAAGCCGTTGTCGGCTCTCGCACCAATACGCACAGTAGGCCGAAAGGGCACCTCTATTTGATCGCGTTCAATATTGAGGTCAATACGAGACATAAAGCCCTGCCCTACCTCAAGGCTCTGCAAAGCCTCAACATAATAGCGTGAAGCTTTATTCTGCAGCGCCTCATCTGCAATACGCTTAATGCCATTGAAAGTGCGGTCGAAGCGTATAAGTTCTTGGCCCTCGAGTGAAAGCCAGCGTGCCTGAAATGTAGCTGGGTTGGCAAAAAGTGCGCTGCGAAGCGCCTCAGCGGGTGGCTCGCCTACTTCACTGGTTCGCGTAAGCAGCATATCGATTGAGAATAGCGTTTCTCGCAATTCGGTGGCAAAGATCTCATTATCTTTCCTCAATAGACTGGCTTGTTCCGAAACTATGCGATCAACAACCTCGAGACGCGCGGATTGATAGGAGAAGTAGACCGACAAAGAGCCAACAGCAGCGACCAATAGAGCGAAAACGAAACCGCCGATTAACGGATTCGAGGCAAACCGTTTTCGCATATGTGCAGCTCCTGCTCTCGTATCGGCTCAGCGTTCAGATCTAACCCTTTGCCTCTGCACGAGATTCAAATACAGTTTCGATCGTCGCAGCCAGATGTCCAGGATCAACTGGTTTGCTCAAAAAAGCCGCAGCGCCCAGTGAACGGGCACGCTCCTTAATCTCATCGGTTGCAAACGAACTCAAAAAGACCACCGGTATATTTTTTGTCATTGAAAGCTTTGAGGTCATATCAGCTAACTCAAACCCATTCATATTTGGCATATTAAGGTCGAGGAGGATTAGGTCCGGTTGCTTTTTAATGGCCAATTCAAAGCCAACATCTGGATCGATGGCGAAGATTAGGTTGTAGTAGTCGCCGAGGCTATCCTTGAGATGGGCGAGTGTAAAACTGTCATCATCAATGCACAGCAGTGTACGCTTCTCCATTTTATATCCGCCTTAATTTCCCTTTTTGCCCGATAATATCCCAGCAAAAGTGCCATTCAAACCAGATTGCTCCATGGGTTTGTAGCGCCTTTCACAGGTACTTCGCTAAATGTTACGACTTTTGATTCCTGACTAGAACAGTAAAGAGACGGCCGTCGATGCACACACCGCTAGAAACGCTATGACAATCGTTTTGTGTTTGATGGTCACATTAAATCCCCCGCTCTATCACTACTACTAAGCGTAGAACAAAAGCTATATTTTCCAAGCCGATTCAGATGGTTAAATGCCCCTTCAAGCTTAAAACAACGGAAAACCAATAACAGATGCTGGTGGAGCTCCGTCAGATTCTAATGCGCGATCTTAAAAGGAGTGTGCAGATAATCGAGGAGCCTAGGTATTTCCAGAATAGGTTTGTGCCCCATCAAACCAAGCTTGCTGTCTGCCGCTGGGTGATGCTGATCGGGTAAACCAATGATTAATGCGACGCTCTGTTGACAGAAAATATCAAGGGCCTCCATAAATGTCGCTGTAACAACTTAGTTGCCCTCGTGCTTGGCGTTGTGGAATGACATTGGCTATCCTGTCGTTAATCAAGGCGTAAACCTCAGCAGAGCAGTAGTCTATACGCCGGTTCTGCCAAGCTTTGCTAGGCTCTCAGGGAAGTGATCAACAGCGTCAACGCAAAGTTCGTGTATCAGGGTGACTTAATGAATCTAGACTCTTTAGAAATTGCAGAAATCAGAGCGTTATCGGTTGAAGAGTTAAACAACCTCCCCTATGGAGTTATTGAGATGAGTACTGACGGTATCGTTCATAGGTATAACAAATATGAGTCTGATGCGGCAGGACTGAGTTCAGAATCAGTTATTGGTAGAAACTTTTTTAAAGAGGTGGCCCTCTGCCTGAATGATCATATGGTTGCTGAACGTTTCTTCGGTGCTGAAGTTTTAGATACGACTTTTGAATATGTTTTCTCGTTTAGATTGCGACCGAACAATGTCACTTTGCGACTGTTTAAAGATAAGTCCGGCGGAATGATGCTTTTGCTACGACATGTCTGAAGTGAGCTCCGAAGAACTAATTGAGTTTCTTTACATTGCCCCAGTGGCGCTGCTGAAATGTGACCGCTCTGGCGAGATAAAGTTATGCAATCCAAAGTGCGTGAGCACCTTTCTTGCGCTTCTCAATCTCAGCGCTTTGCCGAACTTTATCGAGTTGCTGACCGCGTCCGATAAGAGTCTTGTTGCATTGATTCATCAAGCGAAAATGCCAGGTGAAATCTGTCGGGATTACCGTGTTTGGATAGACGCCGTTGAGCAGAGCTTTGTTTTCTCGTTTGATATACACCTGACAGGAAAAGGCGAGCTGTTGGTAGCCTTCCGGGACGTAACGCAGGCAGTGAATTATGAGCAGGAGCTCGATCGACTTGCCAAGTTCGATGATTTGACCAATTTGTACAACCGTAAATATTTTATTGATATTGCCGAACGCGAAACTGAAAGAGCGCTTCGCTACCAGCACCCAATCTCCTTACTGATTGCAGATCTAGATCACTTCAAGCAAATCAACGACAACTTTGGTCATTTGGCCGGTGATACGGTTTTAAAGAGACTCGGGGCAATTATTAACACAAGTGTCCGAACGGTTGATACGGCAGCCAGATTTGGCGGCGAAGAGTTTTGCCTGTTGTTACCAGAAACGGATATCGAAAATGCACGTTGCGTAGCTGAAAAAATAAGGAGAAACACAGAAACTGCTGCTATTGAGTATGATGGAGAGATAATTCAAACAACATTGAGCGTCGGAGTGGCGCAGCTGGTTCCCGGAGAGTCACTAGAAAAACTGATGAATAGAGCAGACCAAGCGTTGTACTCCGCAAAAGAGCTTGGGAGAAATCGAGTGCAGCTAAGCAAATCAGAGTGACAAAATCCCTGTGAAAAACATGCCAGGTTGGCCACTCAGACTAAGACCAGCTCGGCGTCTAACCCAGCCATATCAGCCCATTTCTCAAGGCTGACTGATACTCACCTCGAGTAAACCATAATCAATTAAGATTAATCGAAAAGAATCATATATGTATGGTGTCATGTGAGATCGGTTGAAGTTCAACGCTTAACTAATGTCAAATTAGGGTACAGGATTCGTGAAGAACACCCTTTGAGGTTTTCTATTCGAAATTCCCGAAGTTACTTGAAGGCTTCCTGAAAGCGTTTCAAGTTCAGATGGTGCCCCGAACCGGACTCGAACCGGTACAGCCGTGAAGCCGGGAGATTTTAAGTCTCCTGTGTCTACCAATTTCACCATCGGGGCAGAGTGTGGCGCTGATAGCGAGGCGCTATTGTGTTGATGAATGCGTCATATGTCAATGCAAAATCATAGGCTTAGCCGAGCAAATTGCCTTTTCTAAATTCAAACCCAAATACTCTGACACTGACTGTTTTAGTGCTATGCAAAAAAGCCATGCGACACTTAAAGCCCTTCAGACTGAAATGACAGCCACCATGTATAAATCGTCTAGCATAGATTGAGCATGGTGGCTCCTGTCCCAATGCTCTCGATGTTCAAACAGTATCGGTGATCTTATGTTAGGCCTCTCAATTCAAACCTATCCTGCGGGTGCAATATTACCGCCTCACAGCCACTCGTGCTCTCAACTCTGTCTGTTACTCTACGGCAAGTTGATACAGTGGCAATTTAATGGTGCAGGCCTTATTCAAGGAGCACTGCATCGGTGCGGAGATCTGTGGTACGTGGACAAATCAATCGTTCACAGTGCAAGCTCGGTAACCAACGTTCGTCTGGTGACAATGAAGCTAAGCTGCCCGGGTATCTCTAAGGTGCAACTATTGGGAGTCGCCTCAGCGAGTTTATTGGCAATTCAAGCGGCCCGCGCCTGTGACTACAGCCTCGCCGATTTCGAGAGAGATCAACAGACGGGAATGCATATCGAGGTACCTGATTGCTTCTTTGAAAACCTCGAACATGCAGCGGCTGGAGGTGATGCACAGGCACAGTTAGAGTTGGGTATTAGCCTTATTGAAGGTTACTCGCAAGACCCGAGCGACTCAAACCTTGGAACCTATTGGATTAAAAAAGCGATGCAACAGGGCCACCCCGGAGCTCAGAATATTCTCGACGCTTACATGGAGGATTACAGCTGCTGATCTGGGCTTCCTTTCGAATCCGTAAAAAGGTAGTTTAATGACAGGCGTCTAGTATTAGAGGACCCATATTCGCCTGGGAAATGCGCCCCATTTGGCGTAAATATTGCTTCACATTAGCAACTAGTTACGCCGTTGAGCGCCAAAAAAATTAAAAAAGCCCGGTCTTAGATACCCATGCTACAGCTGAGATTAAATAATAAGTGTATTCAAGGTGAGCGCGTTGCGCTTGAGCTTATTTACAACAACTTGATTGGTGTCGGATTCGATCAGAGCCACCCCAATTGGCAGCTGGGCTTTGAGGAGTATCTACGCATTTTATCGAGCCTTTTGAGACTCAAGCTTGATACCGGAACTCAGGTCGCTCTGCTACTGCCAGAAACCGGTCAAGTGTTAGCTCAGTCATCTATAGGCAAAGAGCTCTGCCACTGAATTCGAAGGCGTAGGGTACCGAACTCTAAAATTGTGGGGTTTAAACTTAATAAAAAGGCCAGCTCACTCGAGCTGGCCCCAAATCACGCGAAACGCAGAGCGAAAAACGAATAAACACTGTCCCTGTAACAATCGTAGTTCAGTTTCTGCACAAAGCAACTCTGCTGCGAGGCTTAGCCAATTAGAAGCGTCGCGCTAAACCGAGTTTTACCGTACCTTGCGAGTCCTTCGTACTGATTACGGGCGATGGGGATATCGATAAAGTCGGCATCGCTATGCCAAAACTCATCCTCTCTATCAGGATCAGAAAAGTAAATAAACTGCGCATCTGCACCCGTTGCTAGAACCCAGTGCGGTGCCTTGTTGCGACTTAACCGCCAGGTGCTGATTAAGCAGAGCGCCAATTGACCCTCAGAGAGCTTTGCCGCCAAGTCAGCCCCGCTGAGGACGCCAATCTGTGGCTTGACCCCTAAACCTGTCAATTCATCTATAAATTCCCGATGCACAAGTTCGATGACCTCCTGTTTGTTGAAGTCGCGAACAGAGTCGATAAACGGGGTCTCGTCCGAGCTCAGATAGAGTTCAACTCTGAAGCCTCTGCGCAAGGCACTACAGGCAAGACCGACAGGTGAACAACCTCCATGCCCTGAGGTCATATAAACCGTTGTCGCTTCACGCCAGAGACGCAGCTCCTCGGAACGACTGGGTGTCCAGCCATCTCTGAGTGACGCCATCGCCATCATCAGACTGGCAGGGCCACAGGTAAATGGCGTGGTTTGTGCGTAGTAACTTGTCGAACTTCCCGGAGGCTTCGCGGGGTGGAGTCTCTTCTCCAGGCGTTCACCGCTGGTACCATCCTCGTAGTAGTTGGGGAGATCACAAATTTTGTGATACCCCAATCGCTTATAGAGTCCAGCCGCAACTTTGTTGGCAGTACTCACCTCTAGCCGAATGAAAGATGCCCCCTGCTCCAGGGCTGCCTTTTCTGCCGCCTCCATCAACACTGAGCTCATTCCCTGGCCGCGGTATTCTGCAGCGATCGCTACCGAGTAGATACGCGCCAGGTTGGTGCCTTTTCGGAATAACAAAAGGACATACCCGCTCAACTGACCCGCAATTATAAGAACGAGCAATTGTGAATGCTCAGCTTTGATAAAGTGGGCGAAACTGCGACGTGATAGGCGGTCGCTTATGAAACACTGCTGTTCAAGCAGGCAGAGTTCATCGAGATCAGCCCGGTTGGCTTGACGTACTAAAGCTTCAGCAGACATCTTAAGACTCAGAGCTATTTTCGCTAATGCTAGTGCTAAGCCTGTTCATGTGCCATATATTTATGCATTACCTCCCCGCCCTCTTTGAGCTTAATGCGAGGCTTTATGACAGCTTTTTACGTTGTGGTCGACCACCTCAACGACTGGAAACCCTACTTTCCCAGTCAGGATGTAATCTCATTTGAGCAGTACCTAGAGCTCACAACGAAAACCAGTCGTGGCAGAACGCGTGTCATCAACTGCTGCCGTAACTCCAGGGCCTTAGGACGGGGATACTACTGCTCGTTGCTCGCAGAGGCACGTGGTCATCATGCTATCCCCTCCGTCAGCGTTATCAACGACCTGAGACGTAAATCCCTATGGTCTATCGATACTGCGCCAGTAGCAAAAGTACTTTCGAGACTTGCTGACGTTGAGAATAACGGCAGCACCGAGCTTGAACTGAGCTTCTACTTTGGTGAGGCGACAGAGTCAAAGTTGGCTCCGCTCGGACGAGCGCTGTTCGAACGTTATCCGGTACCTGTTCTTCATGTCGCGCTAAAGTTTGACCGTCACTGGCAGGTTCAGCGCTTAAGACAGGGTAGCCTTAGCGAAATCACCAACGACGCTGAACAGTTGCGATTCGCCTCAGCCCTAGATCGTTTCTCCCACAAAATATGGCGTAAGCCTAAGATTCGGCACCAGTACCGCTATGATCTTGCGATATACATCGACCCAGATGACCCAATGCCCCCAAGCGACCCTGTTGCGCTTAAGCGTTTTGCTAAAGCCGCGGAGCGTCTCGGGATTAAAACAGAGGAGATTCAGGCTGATGACTACCAGCGACTGGCTGAATTTGATGGGCTTTTCATTCGGGCGACCACTTCGATTGATGATGCAACTTACAAGTTTGCCCGTAAAGCAGAGGCCGAGGGGCTCGTAGTGATGGATGACCCCCGCTCCATTCTGCGTTGTACCAATAAGGTCTATCTGGCTGACCTTCTCAACGCCAACGCGGTGCCAACACCTAAAACGCTAATAGTCAGTAATGCCTCTGTAAAGTCACAGCAGCGAATTGTGGAGGAGATTGGCTTACCCGCGGTGTTGAAGATACCTGATGGTGCTTTCTCACGAGGGGTAGAGCTCGTCACGACTGCGCAAGAACTGAGCATAGCGCTAAAAAATCTGCGCAAAAATTCGTCCCTCGTGCTGGCCCAGGAGTATATGTATACCGAATATGATTGGCGCATTGGTGTGCTGAATAACCGACCGATTTATGCCTGCCGCTACTTTATGGTTGAGGGGCACTGGCAGATCTATAAGCATGGCGATGACCCGCAAGCTCCGGACTCCGGTAACTTCGATACTCCCCCTATATGGGAGGTGCCCCCTAAGGTTATTGACGCAGCCTTAAGAGCAACGCGCCTTATCGGCGATGGACTCTACGGAGTTGACATTAAACAGGCGGGTGAGCGTGTCGCTGTGATTGAAGTTAATGACAATCCCAGTATTGATGCTGGGGTGGAGGATCAGCTCCTGGGAGATGCGGTTTATCATGAGATCATCAGCGAGTTCCTTCGCAGAATGGAGCAGAAACGTCAGTACCGAATTTTATGAGCGTCTTCCCTCTCGCTGTAGTCGGTATGTTAGCATCAGCCATATGGCGGTTATGATATGTGTGCGGTCTATAAATGGTTAAACGGATCAAGTTAGGTCTGATCGGAAATTCGATTAGTCAGTCACGCGCACCCTTTCTGCATAAGATGCTGGGAGAAATTTATGGAGTGGAGGTCAGTTATGATCTTCACGATCCCGGCAATTCAGACCGCGTAGATTTCGAGTCGTTGCTTTGGAATATGCGGGATTCTGGCTACACAGGTACCAATGTTACATTTCCATTCAAGCAGTTGGCGGTAGAATTTGTAAGTAGACCTGATGCTGCTGTGGAGGAAGTGGGTGCAACAAACACGCTCATCTTTGCAGAAGCCGACATCCGAGCAACGAACACCGACTACACTGGATTCATCCTTGGTTATCGCTCCCGCCGTGGCAGTCAACCGGCCGGTAGGACGCTTATGCTCGGTGCTGGTGGTGTCGGCCGAGCCGTTGCTTTTGGCCTATTTGAAGTGGGTGCAACAGAGTTAGGTATTTTCGATATTAATACTGAGAGCTCAACAGGGTTGGTCGATGCGCTAAAAGCTAGAGGTTATAACGCCTACGTCGTCATGAAAGCTGATCTAGAAACACAAATTGACGCCGCTGATGGATTGGTTAATTGCACGCCGATCGGCCACTATGCCACGCCAGGCAACCCTGTCGATGAGGCGTTGTTTGGGAGTCAAAGCTGGGCTTTCGATGCTGTCTATGTCCCTATTGATACCGACTTCTTGCGGTGTGCCCACAGCTCCGGACTTGAGATTGTATCTGGATTCGACCTGTTTTTTTATCAGGGAATTGAGGCGTTCAGTACGTTTTCGGGTATCGATGTTGATCCCAAAATAGCTCTGGCGCAGTTCAAGCAAGCCTTTGACATCAAGAGTGATCTATTTGCTTAGAGTCGGTAGGGGTTTATAAATGTCGGCAGTAAGATTGGCGGTAGCAGGTGCGGGTTTAATCGGCACCGAGCATATAAAAAGAATCAGTGCCAGCAAGTTGACCGAGTTAGCAGCAATAGTCGACCCCTCTGTGGCAGCACAGGCAGTGGCGAAACAGCACGCTGTACCCTGGTTCAGCGACCTGCGCTCTTTACTGAACTCTGGTTTGGCGCAGGGTTTGGTGCTAGCGACACCTAACCACCTGCATGCTGAGCAGACCCGGCTCTGTATCGATGCAGGACTACCTACTCTCGTTGAAAAACCCCTGACACATTCGCTGGAGAGTGCACGAGCGTTGCTGAACTACTATCACTCAGTGTCCACTGCGCCACCGATACTCGTCGGGCACCACCGTGCCTACAGTGCAATTATGGAATCCGCCAGCCACACAATCCAAAGTGGCAAGCTGGGCAAGCTCGTTGCTATTCAGGGTAGTGCCCTCTTCTACAAGCCCGCGCACTACTTTAAAGAGGGTATTTGGCGCACTGAATCGGGTGGTGGCCCGATACTGCTAAATCTTATTCACGAAATCGGCAATTTACGCCAGTTAGCCGGAGAGATCCGAAGAGTCTTCACACTCTCGTCCAACCATCAGCGGGGTTTCGCTGTTGAGGATAGTTGCGCAATTACACTGGAGTTTGCCAGCGGTGCTCTGGGTACATTTCTGCTGTCAGATACGGCAGCTAGTCCTAAAAGCTGGGAGCAAACTGCTGGTGAAAATAAAAGCTACGCGCACTACCCGGACCAGAGTTGTTATCATGTGGCCGGCACTCGCGGGGCCTTATCGATCCCCAGCATGCAGATGCACTTCTACGATGAAGCGACCGATCCCTCATGGTGGAACTCATTCCAGCAATCCACAATCAAAGTAGCAGATATCGATCCCCTCGTCGCTCAGATAGAGAGCTTTGTCCGGGTTATTAAAGGCAAGGAGATGCCCCGAGTCTCTATAGAGGATGGTTTCCAGAATTTACGTGTCGTTGAGGCGATACGTGAGTCAGCTCGCCTTCGCCAAATGATCGAGCTTTAGAGATTTTGTAACTCGATCATGCTCCCGTGTAGCCGCTCAGAGAGACGCGCTAGTATTGGCCCTTTAATTGCTTGAAAGTAGATGATTGGAGGAAATTTGTGTCACTAGTGACTAGACTGGAAATGCACTTTGCGTCGTAATTAATGGAGACTCCATTCGTATGGAGAAATTAAATTCAAATTCAAACTCAAGTTCAGCATTTTCTGTGTTCTTTATCATCTTCAGTCTGGTCACTGTGGGGCTGGGTTACCTTGGATATTCAACGCTAAAAAACGAACTTTTTTCAGAACAGATACTGGTCAATCAAAGTAAGACTCAAGCGCTGGCCTCCCGTATCGACAATTGGCTCTCCAAACGCAAAACTGAGATTAGCACCATAGCAAACATGCCGGTCATCCGGGCAATGGACTGGCAACAATCAGGCCCAGTGCTTAAACAGAAACACTCAACGATGCCCTGGTTCTACATATTCGCTCAAATCAATCCTGACGGTACCTATTACAACTCCAAGGTGGATTTTGCTGAAGGGCAGAATTTGAGTGACCGTGCGCATTTTAAAGCCTCTATTGAGGGACGAGTTTACGCCTCTGACCCGGTAGTTTCGCGCACTCTTGGCACTGACATAGTTGCAGTGACAAGTCCTGTATATAGCGAAGATAGCGAGGGTGCCGATATCATCGGCGTATTCGGAGGCATGATCGATACCTCATCTATTGTCGATGAATTGGCTCGTTTTGAAAATGGACCTGACAGTTATGCTTTCGCGGTCAATTCCAGTGGTATCGCCATATCTCACCCCGATGAGGCGAGACGAGGCAATATCAATACCAAGGCTACCCCGTTGATAGAGGATTCGGATGCAGGTTTGAGTGCCGCTGTATCCCTAATGTTAACCGGTAATGCCGGCTGGGCCCGCTTTACCATCGATGGGATGCCCGCCTATCTGACCTACACCCCTATAGCTGAGGCTGACTGGTATATTGCTACCGTTACCAGTGCTCAGTTTATTGATCGGCAGTTCGCGATTATTGACTACGCCAGTTTTGCAGTGACCCTCGTCATTTTTGCTGGACTATACATGATATGGCGCTTTCGAAGACTCGAGCTTGAGACCGTCCGACAACAGCGTCAGGCTTCTGAGGAACGTAGCCAAGCGAAATCAGTGTTTCTTGCGAGTATGAGTCATGAGTTACGCACCCCTCTGAACGCGATTATCGGTTACAGCCAGATTCTGGCCGCCAACCGCAATATTGATGAGCAGTCTCGAAAAACATTGGGTCTGGTGCTGACTTCTGGGCGACATCTGCTGATGCTGATCAATAGAGTTCTTGATCTATCCAAGATAGAGGCCGGTAAACTTGAACTGGACGTGCGCTCAGTAAGTCCCACGACACTGTTTACCGACCTCAGTCAGATCTTCGATATTGAGTCGAATAAATACAGTACACACCTCAGAACAAACATCGCATCGGAACTGCCGAACCGGGTCTACATCGATCCAGAGAAGGTGACTCAAATCGTCACAAACATCGTTATTAATGCGTTTAAATATGGTGAAGGACGTGATGTGGAGCTGAATATTAGCAGTGTGGCTGCGCGCGAGGCCCTGCAGATTCAGGTAAGCGATCAGGGTTTGGGCATGACGGATGAGCAAAAGAGTCGACTCTTTCTTCCGTTTGAACAAGCTAATAACAAATCGGATGGCGCAGGACTTGGCATGTCGATCGTCATGGAACTGTTAAAGCTTATGGGCGGTACAATTGAGGTGAATACGAAGCCAGGCAAAGGAACCACCATTCTGGTGGACATACCTGCACCTTCCGATGATACGGCCGGACTACTCAATGTTGAGCGACGAGAACTACCGACCAAGATCCTAGGCGCGCTCCACCCAAAAGTACTTGTAGTTGACGATAATCAGCAGAATCGAGAGCTCATTGTAAGCCTTCTTGGGCCCCTGGGGTTTGATCTGAATGAAGCGGTCGACGGACAGGATGCGTTAAAACAAGTTGCCAAGGGGTGCCCCGATCTGGTGATATCAGACCTCGTAATGCCGGTGATGGATGGATATGAATTGATCTCTGCCCTGCGTGAGAATTACAACGGTGATCAGCTACCAATTATTGTCGCCTCTGCCAGCGCCTTCAGTGATGATCAGGTACGCAGCCTATCGGCTGGAGCTAACGCATTTATGGCTAAACCTCTGGATACCTTTGAACTGCTCAATCGTATTGGTCAGCTATGTGATATCGAATATCAGTATGAGTCGACCTCAGCGCCCGCTTCTGTAACGCCCCCTGACTGGAGCTGCCCCGTTAACCAGCAACTACGCAAAGAGATTCTCAATGCCGCTACGTTGGGCCAGCTACAAAAGATAGAAGCGATCGTCGAGAGTATTGAGGACGATGAGCGCAAAGCGAGCTGGCGTGCACTACTGCAGGATGCACTGCGTGCTCAGGATGACGAACAAGTTAGCGCAATATTGGAATCTACACATGCGTGAATCGGCCATTACCCGGGGCGTTATAAACCTTCTCCATCAGCCTCGAATACTGCTGGTGGATGACCTGCCTGACAACCTCAAACTCTTGGGTTCACTGTTTGATAGTTCTGACATTGAGCTCTCTTTTGCGAAGAATGGCATCAGGGCGCTCAAGCTGGCAGAGATCAGTGCATTCGAACTTGCAATTCTAGATATTAACTTGCCGGATATAGACGGTTTTGAACTTGGCCGTCGAATTCGAGAGCTGCAGCCAGACTGCGATATTATATTTTGCTCAGCTCATAACGACAGAGCTAACCGCGACAGAGGCTTTTTGTTGGGGGCGATCGACTTTATAGAAAAACCCTATGATCTCGATCTGACACGTACTCGAATTGAGCTACACATTGAGCGCATGGGGCTCAGACGACAGATTTTACTTGAGCGTGATCGTACAGCCGCAATTGTTGAAAGCATTCGAGATGCTGTGCTGACGGTCAATGCAAAAGAGATAATCGTCGATGCCAACGAAGCGGCCGAGGAGCTTTTTGGGTTAGAGGATGAGCAGTTGACTGGCAAACCGATGGGGCTTTTTTTCCCTGAAAACTCGGAGAACCGTAGTCTTATAAGGCTAGCTGCGTTGAATGAGGAGGCTGCCGGTATTCATAATCGCCTAATGGTCGAATTGCGTGCCTGGCAAGGGAAAAGTTTCATGGCAGAGATTACTATTTCTGCTCAGCAAGCGAGTACCGAGGTGCTCTACACTGCGCTAATCCGTCGGATAACTGATAGCGTTACCAATCAGCAACTTAACCGTCTCTATCGAAAAGGACTAGAGCAACTAGGGTTGGCGTACCTGATACTGACTCATGAGGGTATCGTTCTGGAGCAGAGCGCAGCATTTTTAGAGATTGAGCGAAATATGGGGCTAAATTGCAGTGGTGTAGGTGAACACTTCAGTAGTTGTTTGATTGGTAGCCTATTTGATGACATTAAAGCGGGCTCCAGAACCCTGATCGCAAAATCGCCCTGCTCTGACGATCAACTTGAAGTAACCGTTTTCGAGGATGATGAGCGTCGACCCGCATACCTACTTACCTTCGCTAAAAGAGACGCCACGGCATGATTGATCTGCTGCAACAGACTCACTCGTTTTACGCCAGTTTCAATTCACAGGGCGATCCGATTCAGGCGTCATCAATTTTTAAGCGTCTCAGCCAAGAGGCACAAAGCCCGTCAATTTTGCCGTTAATCAACGCTCGCCTACCCGAACTTCAGGGCAAAGAGCTCCTTGCCCATCGAGGGAAGTTGAGTTTTGAATTAACCCTGCAGAGTAGTCCCACTTTCAACGCGACGATAATGAGTGGTGAGCAGGGTGAGGTCTGGTTATTTGCCAGCCCGGTTGTAAAGGGGATTGGAGATCTGTTGGCTCTGGGCATCTCTGAAGCTGATCTTGCACCTGCAGATCCATTGAGAGTCTATCTGACAGAGTTGCTAGAGCTCGGCAGAGAGGTGGAACTGCGTAGCTCTGAGCTTTTTCATGCTGAAAGAATGGCTTCCATTGGTACGCTAGCAGCGGGTGTGGCGCATGAGATAAACAACCCACTGGCTTACGTTAAAAGCAATATCATGACGTTGCAGGGTTTCTTAAAACCGCTGACCCAGACGGTTGAGCAACTTCTCCAACTGGATAGTGAGGACCCCGATTTTAACCAAGTGTTGCGCGCCAAGGGGCTGACGCTAGACCATACTGAACTGCAATTTATCCTCGATGATCTTCAGGAGATACTAGAAGATCTGCTGGACGGTAGCAGCCGAATTGTCTCGATCGTTAATGGTTTGAGGCAGTTCTCTCACCCCAACTCTGAAGAGCTGGACGAGGTTGATCTCAATGAGTCTGTTCGTGTCGCGATTGAACTTTCGCGCAACGAATTTAAATACCACGCAAACCTGCAACTTGAGCTTGGTGATATTCCTGTTATCAAAGCAAACCCTGGCGAGATCACTCAGGTCTTGGTGAATCTGCTGGTTAATGCAAGTCACGCTATCGGAGAGAGTGGTACTATTAGCGTGGGCAGTCGCTTCAGGGATGAGCGGGTAGAGATCTATGTCGAAGACAGCGGTCACGGGATCGCGCCCGAGGATCTTGGCCAGATATTCACTCCCTTCTTCACGACCAAGCCGATTGGTGAGGGCACAGGTCTCGGACTAGCCATCAGTCACCGGATAATTACCGAGCACGGTGGAGAGATCGAAGTACAGAGTGAACAGGGCAAGGGTACCCGCTTCACTCTCGTTTTTCCGCAACAGGTCTAATCTTCAGGCTCATAATCGTACTTTCTGATTGTGCCCCTCTTAGGGCACTGCCTTTCTCTCGCCTTCTGGAAAATCAACGAAGGACGTAATTATCACAAGAAAAATTACCTGAGGCTAGAACGACGAAGATCAAGAGGGGTGGGGAAAAATGGAGGCGAGCACCGGAGTCGAACCGGCCTAATACAGATTTGCAATCTGTTGCATCACCGCTCTGCCAACTCGCCTTTTCCTGATGTGAAGTGGAGCGGGATATCGGGCTCGAACCGACGACCTATACCTTGGCAAGGTATCGCTCTACCAACTGAGCTAATCCCGCACTTCGT
>Ga0102948_1000338_pt1 | contig 18237 bp, 20 predicted proteins | sample SalPonA_A_H2O_MG_FD_78211 | JGI IMG/M metagenome (GOLD analysis project Ga0102948, IMG submission 78211) | Water microbial communities from South San Francisco under conditions of wetland restoration - Salt Pond MetaG R2A_A_H2O_MG | ecosystem: Environmental > Aquatic > Non-marine Saline and... | reverse complement strand
TTGGAATAACGACTGGTTCGTTACCTTCCATTACAGATACACAGGAGTTGGTTGTTCCAAGGTCAATACCTATGATTTTACCCATTGTACTTATTTATTTAGGTTGAGTATTCTATTTGTACGACCTCAATAAAGCAAGGGTTATGCCACGTGCCAAAAAAGAATGATGAGCGAGCAATCTGTCACATTCGACGACAACAGAATGTCATTCTGTGCCTTTTGAGCCAGAAATAAATGACAACTTGTCCGTAAGTAGTTAATTGATTACAACCGGAAAACCGTCCTCACAGACCACACTGTCCAGTCCTTGGAAGTCCAACCAACCCATGCCACAGGTATGCATTCCTCGCCATAGGCTATCCATAGACATACTGCTGAGTTTGACATTCTTCTTAATGGCCCGTCCGCGAGAGGAAAACAACCCTATGCCCCCATCTACGTTGGTAAACATTGGCTTTTCTTGCACGATCCCTTGTGAAGGCTGATTGACATTGATATACGTGGCATAATCATCCGCTGCTGCCCAAATTTCAACATCTATGCCTTTGAAAACACGCACCAAATCTGACGTTGGGCCAATATTATTGTACAAGAATCGATAGTACGATTCGTAGCTAAGTTCTGATATAAACGTGCCCGACCCGTTGAGATTTGAACCGGTGCGCACCGGTAACGTATAGGTAAGACTTTTTACTACCGAATCCTTTGGGTTAGCGCGAGGGGCTTCTTTATAACGGAAATGAATATACCCTTGATACATGCGAGCATTTTTTGCAGCATCCCAACCGAACTCGGCATTGCGCACACCAAAGGTCACTTTTTGAAATCCCTTAGGCTTCGTAATCTCCACATTTCCAACAATAGGTGTGATCGCCTCGAAATTATTATTGCCTGGGATGAAGCCTTTAACGCGGTATTCAAAGGCGGGATCTATAGGTGCATCGGTCCAATAAAGACGGTAGTTATCCGTAGTAAAGGTGCCCGGTTCAAGTATGTTGGTATCCTTTCGGTAAAACTCGTAGGTATTTATAATATTACCCTCATCATTAAGTTGCGTTAGGTACAAGGCTGCTGTATCGAAATACAAACTATCGCTATGGGTCGCCCCTGCGAGAAGTCCATCCTGACCGAGGTAGGTGCGGTGTAATCGCACCCATTGTGTATCATCATCCTTGTCCAAGAGGCCATAAACAACGTTTTGCACATCGTAATCATCGTTGATTTGTAGTGAGTTATCACAGGAAGTGATTGCAAAAGCTGCAATAATGAAGAGAAAGAGGTTTTTCATGGGTCGTAAAAATACAACCTATGCCTTAGGTTGTTTTCTTTGCAGCAGATAATTCACAAAAATCGTGCAGGATGTCAGTCGCAAAGAAAGAATTTAAGAAGGTAACTACCCACAGTCTTCAGCAAATGAAAGACCAAGGGGAGAAAATTTCAATGCTTACCGCTTACGATTATACCATGGCGAAAATGGTAGATGCCGCAGGTGTAGATTGTATTCTAGTCGGAGACAGTGCATCTAACGTTATGGCCGGTCATGAAACAACATTACCCATCACACTCGATCAGATGATTTATCATGCGAGTTCAGTTGTTCGAGCGGTAGACCGCGCATTGATTGTTGTGGATCTTCCTTTCGGTTCTTACCAAGGTGACTCAAAGGGCGCCTTACGTTCGGCTACACGCATCATGAAAGAAACCGGAGGACACGCAGTGAAAGTTGAAGGCGGCATTGAAATCATTGATGGAATCAAGCGAATTTTAACGGCGGGAATTCCAGTGATGGGCCATCTAGGCTTGACCCCTCAGAGCATCTATAAATTTGGCACATACAGTGTTCGCGCAAAGGAAGAAGCGGAAGCTTTGAGGCTCAAGGAAGATGCGAAGGCATTGGAAGAAGCGGGATGTTTTGGTATCGTTTTAGAGAAGGTACCTGCCGACCTAGCAAAGGAAGTAGCAGAGATGCTCACTATACCCGTAATAGGAATTGGAGCGGGTGCGGGTGTTGATGGCCAAGTACTTGTGTTTCACGATTTGGTGGGCATGACGCATCAATTCCATCCGCGTTTCTTGCGCAGATACTTGAACCTTTACGATGAAATTACGGGAGCAATTGGCCAATACGTTCAGGACGTAAAAGATGTCGATTTCCCAAATGAAGACGAAAGCTACACCAGTTAAGTCAAGCATGCAGCCTCATATACTCTTTGAAGACAACCATCTGATTGCCGTAAATAAGCAGGCAGGTGATTTGGTTCAAGGAGATCAGACCGGAGATGCCCCTCTGCCCGATTTCCTGAAGGCCTATATCAAAGAGAAATACAATAAACCTGGCAATGTGTTTTTAGGCGTTATCCATCGTTTGGATCGTCCTACCACAGGAGTTGTTCTCTTTGCGCGCACCTCCAAAGGATTGGAACGAATGAATGCCGCCTTTAAAAATCGGGAAACGCAAAAATCGTATTGGGCCATTGTTGAAGGTCGATTGGAAGGGAGTCAAACGCTCACCCACTTCTTAAAGAAAAATCCGAAAAACAATAAATCTACGGCATTCCTCAAACCTGAAGAAGGTGCCAAAGAAGCTAAGCTCACCTACAAAACCCTAACAATCGGCGACCGATATTCGCTTGTAGAGGTCGATCTGCATACGGGGCGCCATCATCAGATTCGTTCTCAACTTGCCGCGATCGGCCACCCCATAAAGGGCGATGTGAAATACGGTGCGCGACGTGCAGAAAGAGATAAGAGCATATGCCTTCATGCGCGCAGCCTTAAATTCGAACATCCTACTACAAAGGAAACGGTGGAAATTATTGCTTCGACACCAGAGACCTTTAAACCATTTGAATCTTGAGAAAACTACTGCTCATCCTTCTGCTCGCAAGCGTTCGACTCGGTGCACAAGAAATCAAACTAGACCTTTATTACGGCAACATGGCCGGATGGGGCAGCACAACGGAAGCTGGACTTTCTTTCCATAAAAATGGATGGTTTGGAACCAGTCGCCTCGCTTTTATTCAATCCAGCGGCATTGGTGAAGATGCGAGTAACATTGGATTTAACCTTGGGGCGGGAAAACAATGGAACCTTTCAGAACATTGGCATACCGGGGCATCAATGGATGTCCGATTCTTGGATGAGAATATAAATGACCTTGAGACGCCGCTACTCGCCCCCTCAATATTTGTTGGCTATGCCTGGGAAATAGCGGATTATCAACTCGTCTTAGGATTTCCTTATTTCTTTGGAGTCCGAGCTCACTTTCCTTTATCGATTTAAGCGTTCGGATCTACGTCGAACAATACACGCACGCGGTTGTAATCCGGAGTTAGTAAGACCTCTTGATGCGCCTTTTTAATGCGGTCGCGAATTTTAGACCCAATGCTGCCCTTATCCACCTTGACAATGATTTGCATTTGATATAGGTTTTTCAATCGGGCAATAGGAGCAAACTCAGGACCTAAGAAGCGCTCACCAATTTTACTGTGCAACGATTTCGCAAATGCTTCTGAAGCCCTCATCAGCAACTTTTGATCTTTGTGCTTTAGAGTAATTGTGATGAGTCTCACAAAAGGCGGGTAAGCAAACTCTTGACGTACCGTCAATTCCCTTTGAACCATGCCTTTATAATCGTGGTTCATGGCCATTTGAATAATGGCATGCATCGGCTTCATTGCCTGGATGAGCACCTTACCACGTGATCCGCGACGGCCCGTTCGTCCTGCAACTTGCTCAATGACTTGAAATGCGCGTTCGTTGGCTCGAAAATCGGGATAGCTGAGTAGATTATCTGCACTCATTATTCCCACCAGCCCCACTTTATCAAAATCGAGGCCTTTGGTTACCATTTGCGTGCCCACCAAGATATCGACTTCGCCATTTTCAACGGCCCTGATGATATCGGCAAAGGCATGCTTCCCTCGTGTGGTATCCAAATCCATACGCTTAATGCGTGCCTTTGGGAATAAGGTTGCCGCCTCTTCTGCGATCTGCTCGGTACCGAAGCCATGGTGCAAAACGCTTTCTCCTCCACACGAAGAGCACTTCATTACCGGAGGGATCGTATAGCCGCAGTAATGGCATTTTAATTTTTGTGGCCCTTTGTGGTAGGTTAAACTAATATCACAACGTACGCATTGCTCCACGTGACTGCAGGTCTGGCATTGTTGGTAGGTAGAAAAGCCACGACGATTTTGGAATAGAATGACACTCTCCCCTTTGCTTAATGTCTCGCGCATTGCGTCCACTAATTCTATGCTAAAATTGCCTACAACCTCTTTGCGCTTTTTGGCACCGAGCATGTCAACAACTTCCAACTCAGGTAAGGGGGCGGTATGAAAACGTTTGAGCAGTGAAACAAGGTGGTAACGCCCTTTTTGCGCATTGAAATAACTATCTAGGCTTGGCGTAGCCGAGCCTAAAACAATTGGACATTGGTGTTGCGTAGCCATCCAAACTGCCGTATCTCGGGCATGGTAGCGCGGCGATGGCTCATATTGCTTGAAGCTACTTTCGTGTTCCTCGTCAACTATTATTAGTCCCAAATCCGGCAAGGGCATGAATAAGGAAGAGCGTGCTCCGATGATCAATAAGGGCTGATCATTTTGAATTGACTCACGCCATGCAGCTAAACGTTCTGCAGGAGAGAATTTACTGTGACTCACCGCAACGGTAAAGTGAATCCGAAGCCGACTAATGAGCTGCGTTGTGAGTGCGATTTCAGGCAAGAGGTACAATACCCGCTTGTGCTTTTGAAATGCCTCTTTGATCAGATTTATGTAAATCTCCGTCTTACCGGAGGCAGTAACACCGTGCAAAAGGACCGGTTTTCCCGTGGCAAAACCCCCTCTAATTTCATCCATTGCTTCTTGTTGATGCGCACTGAGTTGAACGGCAGTATTTGGGGCAGCAGCGGCCGTAGTTCCGTCTATTTCCTCAACCTCCTCGACGATTCCTTTTTTAATTAATGCACGAACTTGTGTCGTGGTAATGCCATGTTTATTCTCAAAACCTCTTCGATCTTGAAAAGCATTTTTCATTCCGCAATCATTGACTAACGCCAACAATGCAGCCGTTTGTGGCTCGCTCCTTGAAGTGTTTGAAAACGCCTCGTCCAAATTCTTAAACGAGTGCTCGGACAATCTGATGAGTTTAATTCTTTTTGCCTTGCTGACTTTCTTGAGTTCTTCTTCTAAAATTGCCCAACCCTGCTCTAACGCTTTTTGAACAAGTGGCATGGGATTTTTAACAGCTAAAATCCCTCTCAACTCTTCCAATGTCAGTTTTTTATTGTGGAATAGCGCCTCATAGAGGGTAAAGAGTGCGTCGGACATCTGCGCCTCATCTGGCACAACCGCTTCATCCAACACTACGACGCTCTGACTGCTTAACTTAAGACCTGGAGGCAGCGCAGCATTCATCACATCTCCTATTGGCGCCATGTAATAAGACGCCATCCAAGACCATTGTAAAAGTTGATGTTCGAGTACTACTGGGTACTCATCTAAAAGTGTAATTATGGGCTTTAACTCAAGTTCTTCAACGGTTTCAAGAACTCGTGTAATGACCGCTGCGTATTCTTTTCTGGCACCGAATTGAACCAAAACACGCATTCCGGGTCGCACATCATTCTCCCATTCCGTTGGAACAGAATAATGGAACAATTTATCCAGTGGAAGCGGAAGTACGACCTCAACAACCCGCATCTATTTTTTAGGCGCTTTGGGAAGGTTACGTTGAACAAAGCGAGATTCACGCTTCATTAAAAGACGCTTTTCGTTATCGAAAAAGCTCAATGTTTTTCGTGCCGATGCCTCGGTCGAACCTGCGATTGAGCGCAATTCAACTAGGTCATATTTCATTTTAGTAAAATCGGCCAACAAATCCGCAGTTGCCAACTCCAAAAGCTCTTCATAGTACTTCTGATAGGCGTAATACAACTCCTCATTGCCTTCGTAGAAGGCTTCTTCACCGTAGCCGCGAAGTTGCACGCTCAACGCTTTGATCAGTGCTTTCTGGGCCGCAAATAATTGATCAATATCTGTAGTTCCTACTTCTGTCTTGATAAAATCTACAATGCTATCTACCGGCGCTGCTCCCCTATTCATTTCTGAGGTGTAAGCCATCAAGGAAAGTTGACTTTCAAAGCGTTCTTGAACATCCGATTTGCGCGTATTGATTTCATATTGCACGGCGTAATCATCCATCGCTTGATAAATCGCACTTATGTTTGCCTCGCACAAGGACAGATAGGCTCTTCCATAATCGCCACGAGGATCCTCTTCTAACCAATCCTTCAACGGACCTGATGAAGCCTCCACGATTGTACTTAAAGATGAATTTACTACCTCCAACAAGGCCTGATCTGCCTCGTCGTTGAGTCGATCAAATGAGCGTTTCGATTTGCGCCAAGTATTAAGCTGCTCATCAATGATCGGGCGCATTTTTTTACCTTTCTCAAACGTCATCACTCCGTCCATAATTGACGAGGTCAGTGAAACTACTTTTTCGGATTCGCGTTGGACCCGACGAAGGTTACTGCTGCTTTGAGCATTCAATCCTAAAGCTACTAGAAGTGCAGCAAGTACTTTTAGGTATTTCATATGAGTAACGTTTAAGACTTTAATTTATGAACCTTTTTGGTTCCTTCATACATATCAAAACGAAGCAATTTACATTCCAATTCACCATTGAAAAGATTCCATTTTCTTGAAGGTCGCAAACCAATGGATTTGATCGCTTCCATATCTGAGGTGATCCAATAGACCTCCCATCCTGCATATTTTGACTTTAACGTATCACCCATTTGACGGTACATCTTATGGGTTTGTGCTTGGATACGAACATTGTAGGGCGGGTTCACCAACATCAAACCCTTTTCTGCAGGCGGCTCAGCCTCAAAGAAATCGGCTTGGCGGAGTCGAATGGCATCGTCAAACATAGCGCGTTCGATATTCTCAGCTGCGGCTTCTAGAGCGTATTCTTCCATATCGCGTCCCATGATTTTACCTTCGTATTCTTTGGCTCGTGAGAGCAAGCCTTCTCGAATCTTCTCATAGAGGCTCGCATCAAAATCTTTCCAATGATGGAAAGCAAAGGATTCACGATAAATGTTAGGCGGCAATTGATGCGCAATAAGTGCGGCCTCCACCAGGAAGGTTCCAGATCCACACATAGGGTCTAAAACGGGCATACCGCCATTCCATTTGCTATGAAGAATAATTCCAGCTGCCAAGACCTCATTTAGGGGGGCAAAGCCCGCCTTTAAACGATAACCACGTTTATGCAACGAATCGCCGGAAGCATCGAGATAGACACGAATGGTGCGCTCGTAAATATGGATGTGAATGGGAACATCTGGAGTACCTCTTTCAACAGAGGGGCGTTCACCGCTCTTCGACCGAAACCTATCGACAACTGCATCTTTTGCCTTTAGTCCTGCGAAACTACTGTGGTTGAGCAGGTCGTTTGTACCTACCACATCGATGGCAAAACTCTTCTCTATATCGAAGTACGATTCCCAAGGAATGTCGAACATCTCTTCATAGTAATGTTCTACATCTTCCATTTCGAATTCTGCAACAGGCAACAAAACTCGAAGTCCAGTGCGGAGAGCAATGTTGATTTTATAGACGAAACCCATGTCGCCCACCACTGCAACTGCGCGGTTTAAAGTCTTTATTTCACGCCCGCCCAAGGCAAGCAATTCTTTTCCTAGAATCTCCTCCAGACCGAACAATGTTTTGACGATCAGCCTATAGTCGTTGTTGTTTTGTAGCACCCTTCTGCATTTTAGACTACAAATGTACGCTAACTTTGAGCGCATGAAGGAATGGATGGATTTAATTGCCTTGGCGGTCGGAGGTTTCTTCGCAGGGCTGATTAATGTGGTTGCCGGTAATGGCTCCGCAATAACGCTTCCTTTGTTAATGTGGGTAGGCTTGGACCCCAATACGGCAAATGCCACCAACCGAGTCGGTGCAATTTTTCAAACCTCAAGTGCGATTTCATCTCTGCCCAAAACGCAGCGTGCGAAATACATGATTAAGGAGAGTTACTTCATCGCTCCGCCGATAATCATTGGTGCAATCATTGGTGCCAACTTAGCAGTAGATATTCCAGAAGATGCCATGCGCATCAGCATAGGAATAATCATGATCATTTTGCTCATTACCATGCTCACAAATCCGAAGAAGTGGCTTATTTCAACGGATGGAGCGAAAAAGAAAAAAACACTTGGAATTTGGCTGAGCTTTTTCGCTTTGGGTATTTATGGTGGTTTTATCCAAATGGGCTTTGGAATATTTTTTCTGTCCATTGCGGTCTTGCAGGCAAAATATGCCTTGAAAGACGGTAACATTATGAAGCTCTTCATCGCTTTTTTAATGACCATACCGGCATTCACCATTTTCGCATTAAGCGGAAGTATAGAGTGGAAATATGGCCTATCATTGGCCGTTGGTACTTCGATTGGCGCACGATTTGGCGCTCGGAAGGTAATCCAGCACCCAAAAGCCAACCGCATTACACGATATGTCTTAATTGCCGTAATTTTAGTCGCTATTTATAAAATGTTTGAACCCTACATTCGTACGCTGATCTTATAACCGCATGACGACACCCTGGTACGCTACATGGTTTAACACGCCTTATTATCATGACCTATACAGTCATCGTGATTACCATGAGGCACGTGGATTAATCCAAACGCTCTGCAAAGCCCTGGGAGTTAACCAAGGTGAGCGAGCATTGGATATGGCGTGCGGGCGGGGAAGGCATGCTAAAGTGCTTCAAGAACTCGGCCTAAAGACCACCGGAATAGACCTCAGTGCTGAAAGTATTGCCCATGCTCAAGAAATGGCGAATGAAGATCTAGAGTTCAAAGTGGGCAACATGTTAGAAAAAATAGATATCGCTCCGGTTCACTGGACCTTCAATCTATTCACCAGTTTCGGCTATTTCGAGAACGACGAAGACCATCAATTGGCATTAAATAATATGGCGGCTACCCTACTTCCAGGAGGGAAACTGGTTATGGACTATATGAACGCCGCAATGATTGTGGACCAATTGGTCCCAAGGGATACGGTAACCACGGAAATGGCTACCTACCACATTACTCGGAGTGTCGAGAATGGCTATATTTTAAAGAATATTGAGCTTTCTGAAGATGGCTGTAGGCTTTTTCAATTTCAAGAACGCGTTCGCGCCTTCAGTAAAATAACGTTACAAACAATGTTGGAAACGGCAGGACTTTTGGTTCGTTCTGTTCATGGCGATTATGATTTGGGCGAATACGACGAAGAATTCAGTGAACGGATGATATTTATTGCAACCAAACCTGAGCAATGATGATTTGGACCATTTTAATTCTTTCCGTTGCCTTTGGAGCCGGCGCTGCTTGGATCATTCAAACAAACTCCAACACCTTTAAATATTTACTTGCATTTTCCGGCGCTTTCCTTTTCGGAACTCTTTTGACGCATATGATACCCGAAGTATTTGCCTCTGGCGATATGCACATCGGTTGGTGGATAATGATTGGATTTGGAATTCAACTCTTGTTGGACTACCTGAGTGAAGGACTTGAACACGGACACTTTCATAGCCACAATGCAAAAGTTCCATGGCTTGCCATTATTGGACTACTTCTCCACGCTTTTATTGAAGGTATGCCCCTAACGCATTCCGGCCCTCACGGACATGACCACAGTACAGGTTCTTTTTTGTGGGCAATTGCATTGCATAAAATGCCAATTGCGCTCTTGGTCACTGCGGCACTAAGAAAGTCCGCTGTCGAGACAAAAACAATCGTAGGCATCCTTGTACTTTTCGCCATTGCTACACCGCTTGGTGCTTCGACTGCGAATTCCTTTACTTTCACATTAACTGCTGCACCTTACTTGCTGGCTATTGCAATCGGGCTATTGCTGCATGTAAGTACCACTATTCTATTTGAAAGCGCCCAGAACCATCAATTCAATATCAAGAAGCTTTTCTTTGTCATATTGGGTATGTTCATCGCAGCATGGATGAGCGCAAACATGAACATATGATGAACAAATGCGTTCATAGATAAAACCTAACACGAATCATATATAATAGGCATTGGTCTATTGTATTTTTGACCCATAATTCAAATAAAACACTAAGAAAATGGCTGTACTAGTTGGAAAAAAAGCACCAGATTTTACTGCTGCTGCTGTAATCAACGGAGAAGAGATCGTAGAAGATTTCAAATTATCGGATTACGCTGGTAAATATGTAATCCTATTCTTCTACCCAAAAGACTTCACTTTTGTTTGTCCTACAGAATTGCACGCTTTCCAGGCGCGTAAAGAAGAGTTCGCTGCTAAAGGCGTTGAGTTGATCGCTGTATCAACTGATACTGAGCAGAGCCACTGGGGATGGTTGCAAATGAGCAAAGACAACGGTGGTATCGAAGGAATCACTTACCCTATTGTTGCGGATACCAACAAAACAATCTCACACAACTACGATGTATTAGCTGGTGAGTGGGCATACGACGAAGACGGCAACCTTACTTGCGAAGGAGAAATGATCGCTTACCGTGGTTTGTTCTTGATCGACAAGGAAGGGACTGTTATGCACCAATTGGTGAACTTCTTCCCATTGGGACGTTCAGTTGATGAAGCAATGCGTATGGTAGATGCACTTCAGTACTTCGAAGAAAAAGGTGAGGTTTGTCCTGCAAACTGGACACCTGGTCAAGAAGGTATGAACGCTACTCACGACGGTGTAGCTGATTACCTCAGCAACCACTAATCACAGATTTTCATCTTAAAAAATAGAGCCGCTCCATGGGAGCGGCTTTTTTTATGGATTTTTTTTTAGCACCCATGAACCTAGTTGAAACTTTTGGGTTAAGTACTCATGGAACATTCTGCGAAAGCAGATTTTCATGGCGGTTTAGGTAGAAAGGGAGCTTGGCGGCTCCCTTTCGTTTTTTAAAAGGTACAAAAAAACCCGCGCCGAAAGGACGCGGGTTGTATACCAAATTGACCAACTGTCTTAAGCAGTCATTTCAATCAACTTTCTCAAGTATTCTTCTTTTGACGCCGCAGCGCCTTCGACGAGCTCGCCGTTCTTGAACGCTGCAAGGAATGGCAGATTACTTACTCCTGCTGCTTTACGGGCAACTTCATTATGCTCTGCATTAACATCTAGAAATAATACATCGGCATTCTCATCTTCATTGGATACGCGCTTAAATTTTGGAGAGAACATCTTGCACGCACCACACCAATCTGCGTAGTATTTCACAACCACACGTGAATTGTCTTTTAATAATTGCTCGAAGTTTGTATCTGTTGCGGTAGTTACTGCCATGATTATGTTGTTTAAGGGTTAACTGTTTCTTTGACTCAAAAGTATATAGTTAAAAACACACCGGAAATAAAAAGCGATTGAAGTTATCTATAACCTCATTATTCAAGTTCAACAGATGCTTTGTAATTCTGGTGGTATAAGTCGCGTATTAAACCATCTGATACCCCGATTTTCGGCACATACATTCGACTAACACCGGCCCACTCCATGGCTCGCATATAGATGGGCAATGCATGAACGATGATATCGGCACGGTCAAAATTCAATCCAAGCTTCGTTACGCGCTCTTCCACATCCATATCGTTGATCATATTCCATTGCTCATTGATATAACTGAGACGAAGTGGCGTTGACAGTGATTTTAAGCTGAGTTTATGCAATTTGTTAATATTACCTCCCGCGCCGATTGCCGCTTTGTCTTTAATATTTCTCGTTTGTTTCTCTAGCCACGATTTCATTCGTGCCCACTCCTCAGGCTGATCTAAGGAGTTCATGATTCTTACGCCACCCAGTTTAAAACTTTCGCTTGCAAGCACCTTTTGATCCTGAATAACCGTTATTTCTGTCGAACCGCCACCTACATCTACATAAATGAAATTTTTCTGTGGTGCCTGGATAATATCATACAGTTTACTATTGAATACCAGTCGGGCCTCTTCCTCACCGTCAATGATTTGGATATCAATGCCCGTAGCCTCTTTGACCGTTTTAACCAGTTCCATTCCATTAGTAGCCTCGCGCATTGCCGAGGTAGCAACTGCCTTGAATCCTTGCACGCCATGCACTTTCAAGAAGTGCTTATAAGCACGCATACCTTCTGTAAAACGTTCAGCCGTTTCAGAACTCAACGCACCATTCATAAAGACCTCTTGTCCCAATCGGATGGGCAATCGAATCATGCTGACTTTTCGATAATAGGTATAACCGTCCTTGTATACAACATTTGAAATGAGGCATCGGACGGAGTTAGAGCCAATATCAATGGCGCCAAGTTTGGTTACAATCATAAGCGAATTTAACCCTTTAACAACTGCTTCCGAACGTAATTATGCAATTCTATTTGTGCACGAATTTTCGGACCTGGAAGGGTACGGTATGGATTGGCTTGATTTTGGTCGAAAATTCGTGATTTTGTATTGTCCTTCCAAAGAATTTCAAAATGATCGCGCAATTGACGTTGAATTTTTAAGTCGTAAATGGGTGCCGTTACCTCTACCCTTCTATTCAGGTTGCGCGTCATCCAGTCTGCGGAGGAAATAAAATATTCTGGAGCTCCATTATTGTGGAAGCAAAAGGCGCGCGTATGCTCCAGGAATCGGTCAACGATGCTGATCGCCTCAATATTAGCGGAGAGCTCTGGATCGCCTAATTTCAAGCAATTGATCCCGCGCACTATCAACCGTATTTTAACGCCTGCTTGACTTGCCTCGTAAAGTTTTTCGATCATTCCATGATCGCTAATGCTATTGATTTTTACCCAAAATTTTGCTTCGCGTCCAGCACGCGCGTGTTCAATTTCGCGGTCAATAAGCTCATAAAATCCTTCACGATTGGAATTGGGGCTGACCAATAGGTGCTTATACTTTTGGTGCTTGTAAGGCGTTTCTATGAATTGAAAAACTCTGCGAACTTCCCTTGCAATACGCTTATCGGAGGTCATCAATTGGTAATCTGTATAGACCTTGGCCGTTCCTTCATGATAATTCCCGGTACCAACAACACAATAATCCGTGAGTTTCTCTCCTCCCTCGTCGCGACGAATGAGCGTTAGTTTCGAGTGCACTTTCAATCCCGGTACCCCACTAACTACTTTTATTCCTTCACTGCGTAAGGTATTGGTCCATTTTATGTTATTGGCTTCATCAAAGCGCGCTTGCAACTCAATGAATACAGTCACATCCTTTCCATTCTTCGCTGCATTGACTAGAGCGGAAATGATTCTACTCTCATCCGCCAAGCGGTAGAGCGTAACTTTTATGACTTTAACCTTTGGGTCAATTGCTGCCTCGCGCAACAATCGAATTACGTTGTTAAAATCATGGTATGGTGTAAAGAGCATCACATCTTGTCTGCGCACCACTTCTATGATACTTCTCTTTAGGTCTAATGCGGGGTGAGGAATCTGAGGAAGTTTCTCATGCTCCAATTGGGGCCCTCCCACATTCGGGAATCGCACCAAGTCTTTTTTATTGTGGTAGCGTCCCCCTGGAATCAAACTATCAAGCTCTGTAATACCGAGACCTTTAACGAGAACCTGAAGGGTCTGATCACCGATGGTTCGATCAAAGACAAATCGAACGGGATCTCCCTCCCTTCGATGCGCAAGACCCACTTGAACTTTCTCTAGGAAGGATTTGCTTACATCGTCATCCAGTGAAATTTCAGCATCTCTTGTGATTTTAACCGTATGTGCCTCAATAGAATCATACTTAAAAATATAGAAGATGCTGTCCAAGTTGTGGCGTAAGACATCGTCCAAATACATGATGTACTGCTTCCCGTATTTTGGAAGTGTAATGAATCGACCCGCTACCCCAGTGGGTACCTCGATTATAGAATACTGCTCGTCTTTGCCCTGAACCAATCGGACTGCGAGGAAGATACTTTTATCTCTTAAATATGGAAACTCAGGGGCTTGACTGAGCATGAGCTTCGTTAATGCTGGACTGATTTTTTCCCTAAAATGTTTCTGAATGTATTCCGATTGCTTTGCAGTTAATCCGGTTTCATCAACAATCTCAATATCGTGCTGGCGCAATGCCTCTTGGAGCTGCTCGTAGATTTGTTGGCTCTTTTGCTGCTGATAGGTAACCATCTCCGTAAGTTTCTTCAGCAACTTTGATGGTTTGTAACCCTCTAAATCCTCGAGATGAAGTTTGTCTTCGCTCAGAGTGAGTCTTCGAATTGAAGAATACCGCACTCTAAAGAATTCATCCATGTTATTGGAGTGGATTCCTAAAAAGCGAATACGTTCGATCAATGGAACATCGGGATTCTCCGCTTCCTGCAGTACTCTGTCATTGAACTGGAGCCAGCTAATATCTCTGTTGAAGTATCTCTTGGATAAATCCATGGGTTATTTTAATCGTTTAGGATATTCGAAAAGCATGCACTTTCCATGATTTTGTGCCTCAGACCACCTGTTAATTGGAAAAGACAAACCAACAACTCCGGTTGTGGGTACATTTTTTATGCCCGCCTCACTCACGGAGTTCACATAATCCGTGATTCCAGGATTATGCGCAAAAATGAAGAGTAGGTCTATATGATCTTCAGTTTCAATCACATGCCTATGTAACTCATCTACATCACAATGGTATAACTCATCTTTAACTGCAATATCTCCCGCAGGAATCTTAAAGTTTTGAGCGAAAATCAACGCGGTGTGTAAGGCCCTCGTGGCTGATGACGCACACAGCTTGATGTTTAAATTGAAGTTCATGGTCTCTGATAAATACTCGGAAATCATATGAGCATCTCGAATGCCTCTTCCTTTCAATGACCGGTCCTTATCTGGGATATCATCAATAGCCCAAGAACTCTTTGCGTGGCGAACTAAATACACAGTTTTCATACCTGTAAAGTACGCATATTCAACAAGTTCACGCAACCACGTAAACCAGTTTCAATAAAATTTATCGAGAATTGACTTCGACTTAACCTTGTTTTAACACCTTCGCTTCTTGCCAGAGGGCCTCCATTTCAGGTAAAGTCATGTCTTTTAAGGACTTACCTGCTTCCAAGGCCTTTTTCTCCATATAGGTAAAGCGGTAAATGAACTTCTTATTGGTTCGCTCTAAGGCCAGTTCAGGATCAAGATTCGACAAGCGGGCAAAATTTGTGATTGAAAAGAGCACATCACCCAATTCACTTTCTATTTTCTCTTGATTTCCAGACAGTTGAGCCTCCTCAAACTCTGCGAGTTCCTCTTTGATTTTTCCCCAAACATCTTGTGGCTCATCCCAATCAAAGCCAGCACCACGCGCTTTATCACCAATTCGTATGGCTTTTACAAGTGCCGGTAACCCTCTTGGAACACCTTGAAGTACACTGGTCGTGCCTTTTTCCTTTAACTTTATGGCTTCCCAGTTCGCTTTTACTTCTTCTTCTGTATTCGCCTCAACATCACCATATATGTGCGGATGGCGATGAATAAGTTTATCACAAACTGAATTGAGTACATCTGCTACATCAAAAGCACCTTTTTCGCTTCCAATCTTACTGTAGAAGACCATGTGCAACATTAAATCGCCCAATTCCTTTTTGATTTCTTGCAAGTCATTTTCTTCAATGGCATCTGCAAGCTCATAAGTCTCTTCGATTGTCAGGTGGCGCAGCGACTCTAAGGTTTGCTTTTTATCCCATGGACATTCCGCGCGGAGCGTGTCCATGATGTCCAACAAACGGCCAAAGGCCTCCAGTTTCGCTGCTCTTGAATTCATTATTCAGCCGATTCTTCTTCCTCTAGTATCGCTAGCAAATCATTCTTCGCTAGGATATTGTACCACTGAACCACCTTCTTAATATCGCTCGCATAAACGCGCTCTTGATCAAATTTCGGCAGTACTTCGCCAAAGAAATCTTCCAATTCTTCTTTGCTGCTCTTGTGACTTAAGGCTTCTTTGCCCCCGGTTTGCTCAGCCATCGCCTTGAAGACCAAACGCAGTGGCACCTCTTCCTCATAGGTATAGATTGCAATATCTCCCAATGAACTAACATTGGCCGTGGCGGGTATACTCGTGCGTTTTCCGTCTAAAAGACTTTCTACTACTACGCCACCCTTGTTTTGAGCGATTAGTTTGAACAATCCGGGCTTACCGGCAATGGATAATACAGTTCTTAATTCCATTAGTTTTTATTTAGCCAATTTCTAACTTCTTCTATTTCACCTGATTCTGAAACACTAATAAGGTTAAGCAATGCCTTGGCATCCGCTACTTGTTCATGTTCCGGATAACGTGCCACCAAAGCACGTAAAAATTCTGAAGCGCGATCAGAATCATTCAAGACATTATCAAAAAATAATGCCAACTGAAGCAATGCTTGCGGGGCGTATTCGTGATGTGGAAATTTATTCGTCAATAAAATCAAATAATTGACTCCATGCAATCTAAACTCCCCTTCTTGATTCATACAGGTTAAACCTGCCTTCATTAAATATTCAGGCTGCGTTTTTATCAACGAATCGTGAGCAACGAAATGTCCAGCAGCTAAGGTATACTGGTTCGCTTCCAAAACACTTTTGTCGACGAGATCCAAATAGTACAAGGCGCTATCTGGAGACATCTGTGAGGTTTCTTCCACCAAATCTGCTTGTACGGCAGGTGATTGACAACTCATTACTACCAAGGGCAGCCACAGCATCATTCGCATCATTTAGCCTTAGGGAATTTCATAGGATATTCAACTGAAATATTGCCGCGCTCAATACGTCCGAGGGCACCTTTGACCAATCGTTTTCGCAAGGGCTTAATCTTTTCAGTGAATAAGGTACCTTCAATATGATCGTACTCGTGCTGTATGACTCGGGCGGCAAGACCACTGTAAGTCTCTTCTACCAATTCCCAATTTTCATTGTAGTATTCGATGACTATCGTTTCCTTTCGAAAAACGGTCTCTCGTACATCTGGGATGCTCAGACAACCTTCTTCCATTCCCCATTCCTCTCCACTTTCTTCGATGATGATAGGGTTGATGAAGGTTTTCTTGAAGCCTTTCAAAAGCTCGTAATCCTCTTCTCCTTCTTCCGCAAATGGAGAAGCGTCTACCACGAACAATCGAATACTTCTTCCAATCTGTGGCGCAGCTAATCCCACTCCATGAGCGTTGTACATGGTTTCGTACATGTTCGAAATGAGCGCTTCAAGGCCCGGGTGATTTTCATCAATTTCCGCAGCGACTTTATTCAGAACAGGATCGCCGTAGGCAACAATAGGTAAAATCATAGAGCTGTTATGTTGAGTGCAAAGATAGTTAGCGCTGGGCTAAATAATTTTCCAAAATCAAGGCCGCAGCAACTTTATCTACAGCACCTTTTTCCTGACGCTTGGACTTTTTCATCCCTCCGCGAAACAACGCGTCGGATGCAAGAGAAGAAGTGAAACGTTCATCCACTCGTATGATTCGAAGATCTGGCCAAGTCGATTGTATTTTTTGACATATTCCGTTGATGAAATCGGCGACCTGTGAATCGCTTCCATCCCAGCGCGTTGGCTGTCCTACGACCAACTCCTCGCACGGTTCCTCCAACATACGGGAATGCAAAAAACCCATTAACTCTTCAGTGAAAACAGTAAGTAAAGGGAACGCCATTATTTGCATTGCATCAGATTCTGCTATGCCTGTACGTTTCATTCCTATATCTAATGCAATGATTTTTGCCATGGTTCAAAGGTATGCTAAAGCACGTGAAAGCCGTACCTTTGGCTTTCAACACAACATGAACATGCAAGACTTACAATCGACCATAGAACTAGCGTGGGATAACCGCGATTTACTTCAAGAAAAAACAACACAAGATGCCATTCGCAATGTTGTCCAAGCCTTGGACTCTGGTGAATTGCGGGTAGCGGAACCAACCGAGAATGGATGGCACGTAAATGAATGGGTAAAAAAAGCGGTGGTTCTTTATTTCCCTATTCAACAAATGGAGACTATTGAAGTTCCTCCTTTTGAGTTTCACGACAAGATTCCATTAAAGACCGGATACGCTGCCAAAGGCGTTCGCGTTGTACCGCATGCAATCGCTCGCCACGGCGCTTATTTAGTCTCTGGGGTGATTATGATGCCATCGTATGTAAATATTGGCGCATACGTAGATTCGGGTACCATGGTAGATACTTGGTCAACCGTTGGATCTTGTGCCCAGATAGGTAAAAACGTGCA
>Ga0102948_1000334_pt1 | contig 18426 bp, 11 predicted proteins | sample SalPonA_A_H2O_MG_FD_78211 | JGI IMG/M metagenome (GOLD analysis project Ga0102948, IMG submission 78211) | Water microbial communities from South San Francisco under conditions of wetland restoration - Salt Pond MetaG R2A_A_H2O_MG | ecosystem: Environmental > Aquatic > Non-marine Saline and... | reverse complement strand
GCTGTAAGCCATAACGATATTTTTGCGGAGAAACCATAATGGAAATCACTTTTGAACTAGGGTATGCGCTTGATACCTTTTACTTTCTAGTCTGCGGCGCGCTTGTTATGTGGATGGCAGCAGGCTTTGCAATGCTTGAAGCTGGACTTGTACGAGCAAAAAATACGACTGAAATATTGACTAAAAATATCGCACTGTTTGCGATTGCTTGCACCATGTATATGGTTTGCGGTTACGGCATCATGTATGGCGGCGGTGAATGGGGTGCATTTTTAAGCGGCATCATGGGCGACGGCGCAACGGGCGTTACTGACGAGCCAGCAACATATGCACCATCTGCAGACTTCTTCTTCCAGGTTGTTTTCGTCGCAACAGCGATGTCTATCGTATCTGGTGCGGTTGCTGAGCGTATGAAACTGTGGGCGTTCTTAGCGTTTACCGTTGTTATGACTGGTTTCATCTACCCAATGGAAGGTGCATGGACATGGGGCGGTGAAGCAGTATTTGGTTTGTACACGTTAGGCGATTTAGGTTTCTCTGACTTCGCAGGCTCAGGCATTGTACACATGGCAGGTGCAGCGGCAGCCTTAGCGGGTGTTCTTGTACTAGGCGCTCGTAAAGGTAAATACACAGCAGATGGTAAAGTGAATGCGATTCCTGGAGCAAACTTACCGCTTGCTACACTAGGTACGTTCATTTTATGGATGGGTTGGTTTGGCTTTAACGGTGGTTCAGTACTGGCTACTGCAACGGTTGAAAGTGCTAACTCTGTTGCAATCGTGTTTATGAACACAAACGCCGCGGCGGCTGGCGGAACAATCGCTGCACTTCTGCTTGCTCGCGTTATGTTTGGCAAAGCTGACCTTACCATGGCACTTAATGGTGCACTTGCTGGCTTGGTAGCCATTACGGCAGAGCCATCTACGCCTACACCATTAGAAGCGACCTTGTTTGGTGGTCTTGGTGGTATTTTGGTTGTGCTAAGTATTGTTACGCTTGATAAGCTAAAAATTGATGACCCAGTAGGTGCTATCTCGGTACACGGTGTAGTGGGTCTTCTTGGTCTTATTCTTGTTCCATTCACAAATGACGGTTCAAGCCTAACAGGGCAGCTTATTGGTGCAGCAACAATCTTCGGTTGGGTATTCGTAGTAAGCCTAGCGGTTTGGTTGGCGCTAAAAGCAGTAATCGGAATTCGAGTGTCAGAAGAAGAAGAGTTTGACGGCGTAGATATGAGTGAGTGTGGTTTAGAAGCTTACCCAGATTTTACAGGCGGTCGTTCTTAAGAAACCCTGATTAGGCAATTTATAATAACGCTAATAATGCCATAATCACTTAGTTAAGCCTCGCTCCGTGCGAGGCTTTTTTATTTGTAAACGTACAAATTATATATTTATGTCTTGTGGTATTACGTAAAACGCAGCGCAAGTTATTGGTTTTTCATATACAGGCAAATAGCGCTACACTAGGTAACTAATATAAGAATAAAACACGTTATTTGGGGAACCACCATGCTACTGCGCGCGCTTTTGTTACTTTCAATAGGATATGTTGCTGTCATTGGCAATGTATCTGCTTACGACAGAATAACCGGCGAGCCCTTTGCCAGTCGCTCAGAAGTAATCGCTCAAAACGGCATGGCAGCAACCAGTCAACCGTTAGCAACGCAAGTTGCGCTTGATATCCTGAAGCAAGGTGGCAGTGCGGTTGATGCGGCCATTGCAGCCAATGCGATGTTGGGTCTTGTCGAACCTACAGGAAGCGGCATTGGCGGTGATTTGTTCGCCATCGTGTGGGATGCTAAAGAGAAAAAGCTCGTAGGGTTAAATGCGTCAGGCCGTTCACCACGCCAACTAACTAAGTCTGTCTTTGCTGAGCGGGGCGTAAATAAAATTCCTAAGTTTGGTCCTCTGCCTGTATCGGTTCCTGGCGCTGTGGATGGTTGGTTTGCACTACACGGTAAATTTGGCAAGCTACCCATGTCGACGCTACTGACGCCTGCCATCAAATATGCGCGCAGCGGGTTTCCTGTCAGTGAATTAATTGCTTATTACTGGCAAATGAACACTGACAGAATTGGGCATTACGATGGGTTTGCGGATACCTTTTTACTCAATGGTAAAGTGCCCAAAAAAGGCGATATTTTTAGAAACCCAGGTTTGGCAGTAACGTACGAAAAAATTGCCACCGGAGGGCGAGATGCCTTTTATAAAGGCGATATTGCACGAACCATTGATGCGTACATGAAAACGCAAGGCGGTTTTTTGTCATATCAGGATTTAGCGTCTCATACCTCTGAATGGGTAGAGCCGGTGTCTGCTAACTATCGTGGATATGATGTATGGGAATTACCGCCAAATGGACAGGGCATAGCAGCCTTACAAATCCTCAACGTATTAGAGCGTTACGACATTGAAGGTATGGGATTTGGTTCAGCGGATTACATTCACACCTTCGTCGAGGCTAAAAAGCTGGCATTTGAGGACCGCGCTAAATTTTATGCCGACCCTGACTTCAACACTATCCCCGTTGATTGGCTTATATCTAAAGGGTATGCCGCTAAGCGACAAGCACTAATCGATGAGGATAACGCGTCCAAACGCATTGATGCGGGAATTTATGAAGGTGACACTATTTATCTCACGGTGGCGGATAAAGACGGCAACATGGTCTCACTTATCCAGAGTAACTACCGCGGTATGGGCTCGGGCATGACCCCTCCAGGCTTAGGCTTTGTTCTTCAAAATAGGGGGGAGATGTTTACCTTACAAGAAGGTCATTTTAATGAGTATCGTCCAGGAAAGCGTCCATTCCACACCATCATACCTGCATTTGTCACGCGTAATGGAAAGCCGTTAATGAGCTTTGGTGTAATGGGAGGAGGTACACAACCTCAGATGCACGCGCAAATTATCGTCAATATGCTTGATTTTGGCATGAATTTACAAGAAGCGGGCGACGCGCCCCGTATTCTTCATAGCGGTTCAAGCAGTCCCACGGGCGATTTAATGATGGATGGCGGCTACATAAGCTTAGAATCGGGCTTTAGTGAAAAGGCTCAGCGTGAATTGATGGAGCGAGGCCACACATTACAACGGGTTGTAGGGGCATTTGGAGGCTACCAGGCAATTGTGTGGGACGATAAACGAGGTGTATATTTTGGTGCATCAGAAAGTCGAAAAGATGGACAAGCTGCTGGCTATTAGACACACTTAGGAATAAGACCGTTAGGCGAGTCGCTTGCTGTCACGCCGTTAGGGTAAATAGACAATAATAAGAGTCCCGATGACACAACCACAAAAAGGAATATGTGCCGAGCCAAATTTGCATGCACAGTACTTACTGCTGAATGTCGTGGATGATGACAGTGAAGCCGTGCGGGCAAAATTATCTCGGGTATTAGACATATTCGAACATTTCGAAAATGAGCATTATGAAGCCATGGTAACGGGTGTGGTTGCTATTGGTACTGGCTATTGGAACGATGTTTATCCCGGTTTGATCCCAATAGAGCTAGCGCCCTTTCCTGATATGCAATGTGAGGACCGAAGTGCGCCTACCATGCCGTGTGACTTGTTTATTCAAATTCGAGCTGACCGTTTAGATATTTGCCATGCGATTGGTATCGAAGTAATGGATTTACTTCGTTTGCACGTTGAATTAGTTGAACAAATAAGAGGGTTTCGCTATTTGGACGGCCGAGATCTAAATGGTTATTTATATGCCGCCGATAACCCAAGAGGCATGAAGCGACGCAACGTTGCCATCATCGGTGAAAATGACCCAGATTTTAGCGGCGGTAGTTACCTTCATGTTCAACGCTATCGGCACGACCTTCGCCGGTGGCATAGCCTTTCCACTCGCCAGCAAGAGCAGGTGATGGGAAAAACTCAAGAACACAATCTGGATAGCGCAGAATGCTCAGCTTCCTCCCATAGTGTTCGTGCACATGGTACAAGCTCAGAAGGGGGCGAAGTCGAGTTGATAAAACAAGGTATGCCATATGGCGATATGGCATCACAGGGGCTGTTCTTTGTTTGCTGCAGTGCTAGCGCCAGACCTTTTAAAGCCATGTTACACAGCCAAATTTACGGTAATGGCGAAGGCGACTACGATCGCTGGTTAGATTTTACCAGTGCGGAAACCGGAGCGGCTTTTTTTGCGCCATCTGTCACCTTTATTCGCAACCAAGCAAAGCGCGTTGACTACTGAATATTAAGCGCACCGTCCCAGTCATTAGCAAGGTCCATATTGCGATATATCTTGCAGACTTCAATGTGGTGCTTTACTAGCAAATCGTCAGGGTTGATCGTTAACGCCGCGTTAAAGTGCGCAATTGACTCGTCCCACTTTTTGTTGATCCTACATGCCAAGCCAGCAGCAATCTTAGTTTGTACTGAATAGCGAATGTCCTGCTCTGCTTTAGGCAGATGGCTAAGGATTTCGTATATTTCAATAGGTGCTTCACGCCCTTTTACCCTGACCCAATCCAACAAGCGCGTTTTAATTGGAAAGTCTGCACCGATGGTTTGAAGTACTTGAGCGCTAACAATAATGTCGGCATTATATTTGGTGGTTAACGACTCTAGTCTAAACGCAATATTAACGCTATCACCGATAACAGTGGTATCCATTCTATCGTCTGAGCCTACCGTACCTAAAATCACCGGGCCAAAATGAATGCCTACCCCCACGTTTATGGGGTCGTATCCACTATTTCCTCTGTGCTTGTTATAAATACCTAGGGCTTTACGCAAATCAAGGGCTGCGTTGAGCGCATCGACGGCTTTCTCTTTAGCTGAACCGCCTGGGTGGTCAAATAAGGCCATAATGGCATCGCCAATAAACTTATCAATAAAGCCTTGGTTTTGATGGATAGGGTCGTTCATTCGCAAAAAATAAGAATTTAGAAAATTCATTAATTCTTGCGGCCGCATCTTTTCCGAAAGGCCTGTAAAGCCTCGAATGTCGCAGAACAAAATGGCCACTTCGTCCTCATCGGCATGACCTAGCTCAAGCGAATCAGACCCTTTTTTAGCGATGTGATCGACAAACTGTTTGGGAACGAATTTCTGAAACGTTTGCGACAAACGAAGGGCTTCGTCAGCGGTAGCTTGGAAACGCTTTTCTTTTTCATCCAGCGTCTCGACGTGAATACGCTGTATGTTGGAATGGTTTTGCGCTTGTTTATCGTTGTGCTGGCGACGCTGCGCCACCAGCACTGCAGTGACAACAACGCTGTATGCACTTACCAAAAATAAGAAAGTCAGTAACCAGTCGTTAAATGTCACAGTCGTGTCCAATAATACTTATAGTGTGGCAAACACTTTGTCTGCCGCTTCCAATGTTTTCGCAATGATGTCTTTGTCATGGGCTTTAGAAACAAAGCCAGCTTCGTAAGACGCAGGCGCTAAATAGACACCTTCATTCAGCATGCCGTGATAAAACTTGTTGAATTGTTCAGTATTACAATTGATGGCTTGCTGGTAGTTCGTGACCCGTTTAACGTCGGTAAAGAATAACCCAAACATACTGCCAGCAACATTAGTACTTAGTTGTATGCCATGTTTGTCAGCAAGTGCTTGCATGCCATCTACCAACGCTTGTGTGTTTTCGAAGATACTGTCGTACAACCCTTCTTGTTTTATCTGGTTCATTGCGGCTAGACCCGCAGCCATTGCAACTGGGTTGCCTGATAGCGTACCTGCTTGATAAACCGGTCCGGTTGGCGCGATATGCGTAATTATTTCTTTTTTACCGCCAAAACATCCCACTGGCATGCCGCCGCCAATGACTTTTCCTAAGCAGGTTAAATCTGGCTTAACACCATACTTTTCTTGGGCGCCACCACGTGAAACACGAAAGCCTGTCATTACTTCATCAAAAATCAGCACGCTTGCATACTGGTCACAGACTTCGCGAAGCCCTTCCAGAAAGCCTTCTACTGGCGGAATGCAATTCATGTTGCCTGCAACAGGCTCAACAATAATGCATGCGATGTCGTCACCATGCTCTTCGAACACCGCTTTCACGCTATCAATGTTGTTATACTCTACCGTAAGCGTGTGTTCTGCAACGTTTGCGGGCACACCCGGCGAGCTTGGAACGCCTAAGGTTAATGCGCCAGAACCTGCCTTAACAAGCAACGAGTCAGCATGCCCATGATAACAGCCTTCAAACTTCACAATTTTGTTTCGACCCGTGTACCCTCGAGCAAGTCGTATGGCTGACATAGTGGCTTCTGTACCCGAGTTCACCATGCGCACCATTTCCATCGACGGTACTAATTGGCTTACCGTTTCAGCCATAATAACTTCAGCTTCAGTCGGCGCACCAAATGACAAGCCGTTAAATGATGCTTCAATGACAGCTTCACGTATAGCAGGGTTATTGTGACCTAGCACCATCGGTCCCCACGATTGGATATAATCGATATATTGCTTACCATCAACGTCCCACATGTATGGGCCATCTGCTTTGGTAATAAAACGAGGGGTTCCACCTACGGCTTTAAATGCACGTACGGGTGAATTTACGCCGCCAGGGATAGTTTTTTGTGCTCTTGTAAAAAGTACTTCAGATTTTTGCATGAAATTATTTACTCTTATTGCTGTGCCACACCACGTCGCGCTCATATTTTGAAAGCAGCTTCTCTACGCCTAATGTAAGGGCGAATAAAGCCATACGAACAAGAACGCCATTGTCAGTTTGTCTGAAAATAGCAAGGTTAGGGTTTAAATTTAAGTCGTTATCCAGTTCGTTGGCTTCCATACGAGAATCTCTCGGAAGTGGATGCATGATCACAGTTTTAGATTGAAAATGGCGCGTGTAAATGGCTTGATTTAAGCGAAATTTACCGCGGTATTTATTGGCTTCTTCTTGAGACGGAAAGCGTTCTTCTTGAATGCGGGTTTGATAGCAAATATCCGCATCCATGTTGCCTTCTAATGTCTCGGTAATCGTAAGTTGATGACCCGCGTTTTCAATGGCATCAATAACCGGCTGCGGCATCGCCAACTCTTTTGGGGAAATTAGCGTAAAACGTACGTTTTTGTATAGACAAAGCAAGCGAGATAACGAATGTACTGTTCTTCCGTAGCGCAAATCACCAATCATTGCGATGTGTAAACCGTCAATACCTTGGCCGCTATATTCTAATTCGCGCTTTATCGTAAATAGGTCAAGAAGCGCTTGCGTTGGATGTTCGTTGGCGCCGTCACCGCCATTTATTACGGGAACTCGGCTTCCTTCAGCAAATTCGGCCACCGAGCCTGCAGAGGGGTGACGCATAGCGATAATATCAGAATAACCACTGAGCACCCTTGCGGTATCGTAAAGCGATTCGCCTTTCGCTAACGCAGAGCTCGACATTCCCGTTGTTTCACGTACTTCCCCACCCAGTAAGTTAAACGCGGTGCCAAAGCTGACACGTGTCCTAGTACTGGGTTCGAAAAATAAGTTTCCAAGTATGGCACCATCTAACACAGTGGTGCGCTTTTCTCGGCGAGCGTAGGGTTTCATAGAGTCAGCTACTGAGAATACGCGCTCAATAGCGTCACGATCGAATTGATTAACAGATAGGATGTGGTTGCCGGTAAAGTTAAACATATGTCACTCAATCATCAACGAAAACGCGCGTAGTGTATAACATTAGATAGATGATGTAATCAATTCCACGCATCAGATTGCGATGATGGTGCGGCTTAATTTATATAGTGATTAAACAGTAACGATATTTTATCTACTGCAGCACTCACATGTTCGGCCAAGGCAGCTCCTAACAGCGGGGCTTGGATGCCGCATAGCATCATTGTGTGGTGTTCAGCTTTTAGTAATGCGCAAAAATCAACGGCCAGTTGGTTCGCTATAGGCTGACTAATACGCCCTTTGCCATAGTCGTAAATAACATTACTTAGCACCACTAATGACGACTCAGGTCCCGCTTGATAAAACAACTTGGCAACATGCGCATTGTTGCCAGCTTCAGCAATGATTACGCGAAAAATGGCGATGGTTTCAGGATCTTGCAATAACTTAATAAACTGTGTGCCAACCTTACTCATACACGCTTCAAAGCTTACGTCGCTTGTGGATACCGTATCGATATGTTGTGTATCGAGTTGATATGATTGGCATTTTGATTTAATTGCAGCTTGGAACAAGGTATCTTTACTGTCGAAATGAGAATAAACGGTTTGTTTAGATACGCCAGAGGCTTTTGCTACACTGTCCATAGACGTATTAGCGAAGCCTTCCTGTAAAAACAGCGATGACGCCGCGTTGAGGATCAAACGACGCTTTTCTTCGCTCTTTGGGCGGCCTTGACGTTTTGTGGGTTGATCCATGCTTTTATGAGTCCACTTCGATACAGCGTGTTGTGTCTGATTTGAAAATTGTTAATAATCAAACTGGACGGTCTAGTATTTATAGACTAGCATGGCAATGATAATATGACAAACTGACTGGTACGGTTAAGGAATTTAAATGACGGTCGACGTTCAATCTACTAAGCCAAATCGCCTAGCGCTTATTACTGCGGTTATCGCCCTTTTTGTTGGGCTTGTCATATTGCTGTTAGCCGCAGGCGTTAGCAGTGCTACCGATGTTTCTCTTGAACAGCAGCCAACCGCTGTTACCACCAGTCGTGTAAAAATCCAGTCCAGTTTTGAAACCCCAGTTAATATTTTCGGATTAATTGAGTCGCCGAAATCAACAGACCTTGCATTTGATGTGGGTGGACAGCTCATTGATATCACCGTTGATGAAGGTGATGTGGTGACCAAAGGACAAGTGGTTGCCAAGCTCGATAGCGACAGGCTGAGTGCGCGGCTACTAGAATTGAACGCATCGTTAAAGCGGGCAAATGCCGACCTAACGCTAGCGCAATTAAGCAACAGCAGGACAAAAACGTTAGTAGACAAAAAGCTCGAGTCAGCACAGCGTCTTGATGAAGCCAATGCCAGTGAGTCGGTGTCTAGAGCGCAAGTGGCAGAAATAAAAGCTGCTATTAACAGCGTTAATGTAGAACGAAGTAAAACGACACTTACTGCGCCGTTCGACGGTATTGTAAATTCTCGTACTGTCGATGAAGGCAGTGTAGTGAGTGCAGGTGCTCCATTATTAGGCATTACCAGTGCAGAACTTTATCAGGCGCGATTTGCCGTGCCAGCAGATATCATTGACCAGTTCGCACAAGGCGAGCCGGTGCTTATTCGTGTAGGCGATAACGATGTTGCAGGTACAATCAGTCAGTTACTTCCTGTGCGTAACAGGCAAACGAGAACCGTTGATATTTTAGTTACCCTAAACGATAACAGTCGCGTACGCCCTGGTGATATGGCGGTGTTATCCGGGCTTCGAACACACAATAAACGCGGAAGTTGGCTGCCAATCGATTCGCTAAGTAACGGCCTTCGCGGATTATGGCGTGTATTTGTATTACCTGAAGGTAATGGCAGCAGTATACAGGCGCGTATTGTCGAGGTTATCTACACCGATGGCACTAATGCGTTTGTACGTGGTGCATTAAGCGACGGCGAACTTTTCATTACGAACGGTACGCATAAGCTGGCACCCGGCCAAATGGTGTCTGTGAAACAGGGAGAAGTGCCTGGAGCACTGAAATGAACCCGCAATCGCACGGCACAACTAAACCCTACCCATGGTACACACTATTTTACCGTCGTGGTCATCTACTGGCGTTAAGCCTTATTATATTAATTGTTGCCGGCATATCGGCATTGGGCTCGTTACCACGACTTGAAGACCCACGAATTGATACCCGAAATGCACTGATTATTACGCCTTATCCTGGCGCTTCCGCCGAACGTGTAGAAGCGCTAGTCAGCGATGTTATTGAGGATCGCCTTCGTGAGATTTACGAGATAAAGGAAGTTAAGTCAACCTCCCGTTCTGGTATTTCCGTCATTCTTATTGAAACCCAAGATTGGATAGATAATACCAGTAACGAAGAGTTGTTCAGTGAAATACGTGATGCAATAGGTGCAGCCTCTGCTGATTTCCCAGAAGGGGCTATGTCGCCTATTTTTGATGAAAAGCGCGGTGCCACCGCGTTTACACTGCTTCTATCATTAAAGCCTGAACATCCAGATACCACTCCCATCACGCTTACCGGCCGCTTAGCGCAAGAGTTGACCGACCGATTACGAAACGTGAACGGTACCGAGCTAGTAAGAATTTATGGTGAGCCTAATGAAGAGATAAGCGTCAGTATCGACCCTATCAAGCTTGCTGCCACCGGGCTTACGTTAGGTCATGTCAGCAATATTATTAAACAAGCCGACCCTAAATTACCGGCAGGCATGCTAGATAACGCAAGCAGTAACCTTCGATTTTCTGTTGCTCAGGGCTTAAGTGGTATCGATCAAATTGCCTCTATTCCGCTGTTAAACCAAAACGGTCGCTATCTGCGTGTTGAAGACATTGCGAATGTTGAACGAGGGTACGCATCACCGCGTAGTGAAATAGCCCTTCTTGATGGTGAAATGACGATTTTAGTTGCAGCCAGAATGCAGCCTTCTCTGCGTTCTGATGTCTGGACTGCTGACGCGCTTAATATCGTCGATGCGTTTAATCGGGATTTCGCAGGTACCGTAACGGCTACCATTGCATTCGAACAAAATGAATATACTGCCGAACGTTTGTCGGGGTTGTCCATCAACCTGTTGATGGGGTGTGCGGTGGTCATGTTGGTTATCTTGCTTTTCATGGGCTTTAGAGCTGCGTGGATAGTGGGGTTAGCGCTACCGTTATGTGCTGCCTTTGCATTGTTTTCCCTTAGCTTTTATAACGAACAAATACACCAAATGTCGATTTTCGGTATGATTATCGCCATTGGCCTACTTATCGATAATGCGATTGTTATTACCGATGAGATACGCATTAACTTAAAAGATAAAGCCCTTACGCGTGTTGGGGCGATGGCAAAGAGTGTGTCGCATTTATTCGCGCCGCTGTTAGCGTCAACGCTCACCACTATTCTAGGTTTTATGCCTATTTTCCTATTAAACGGCAACATAGGTGATTTTGTGGGGCCAATTGCAATTAGTGTGGTTATGGCATTAATTGGGTCTTTGTTTATCTCACTGACGATTATTGCAGCGCTTGCGGCTCGCTTCCTGCCGCGGGGTGAAGAACTCGCAAACAAAACCCACTGGTGGCAGATTGGTATTCAAGCCCCGCGCTTAAGTCATGCATTTAGTGTTCAGTTGGGTCGCTGGATTAAAATGCCGGTACTCGTACTGCCCTTCGTTATCATTTTATGTATATCTGGCTTTGTACTTTCTAGCCAACTGGCCAGCGTATTCTTCCCCAGTGCAGATCGTGATCAATTTGAGGTGTACCTATGGACGAAAGACGGCAGTAGCATTGAAAATACGGCGCGCTTTACTAAAGCCGTTGACGATGTCATTCGGGACAAGGCCAATGTTGAGCAAGTGAGTTGGTTAATCGGTGGTTCGGCACCATCGGTTTATTACAACCAAATGATGGTGCGCGATAATATGCCGAACTTTGCCAATGCGGTGGTGACCACCACGACCGTTGAGGATGCCGCTGCATTAGTCGGACAGCTGCAGCGAGAGCTTGATGATGATTTTCCCGAAGTACAAATTGTGGTGCGCTCATTTGGTCAAGGACCACCTATTGCTGCCCCTGTTGAAGTGGAGATCTTAGGGCCTGATTTAAATGTGCTGAACGAATTAGGTGAGCAAGTGCGCCGGTTAATGTCTGAAGTTGATGGCATCACTCAGTCTACTGCGAGTATTACGATGGGCGAGCCCGAATTAAAGCTTAATGCAGACAGTGACCATCTCTCTTATTTAGGCGTGTCGCTTTCAGAACTCGCTAATCAAATGCAGATTAACTTTTCTGGTCTTACTGGGGGCTCGGTGCTTGAAACGACCGAGGAAATTCCTGTACGAGTGAGGCTGGAAGAAAGCTTTAGACGGAACGTTGCAGGCGTCGATGCAATGCCTATTCCTGTGCCAGGAGAGAATGAAATAGCGTGGTCACCACTGGCGGCAGTCAGCACCTTGTCTTTAATCCCCTCAGTAAGCAGTATTACGCGGCTAGACGGCGAGCGACTAAACCGTATTCAAGCCTATTTGTTACCCGGCGTGCCGCCTATTGACGCCAGCAATACGTTACGACGTTTGTTAGAGTCACAGCTTGTGTTGCCTGAAGGATACCGTTTACATTTCGCGGGTGATGCAGATGAACAAAAGCAAGCGATGGGACAGCTAGGAACCTATGCCCCCGTGCTGCTTGTGCTGATGATAACAACACTTATTCTTACGTTTACTAGCCTGCGCATGGCCAGTGTGATTGTTATGGTGGCTATCTTGTCAGTTGGCCTTGGTATGCTAAGCCTATGGATTTCTGGGTTGCCGGTAGGGTTTAACCCTTTACTTGGGTGCGCAGGGTTAATTGGCGTAGCAATTAATGGGTCTATCGTTGTCATTGCTGCTATCAACGCTAACCAAGACGCCAAGCGGGGTGACACCAAAGCCATTGTCAAAGAAACAATGGGGTGCAGTAGACATATATTATCAACCACTTTCACTACGGTTGGTGGGCTTGTACCGCTACTCTTATTTAGCGATGGAAGCTTCTGGCCTCCATTAGCCGTTGTGTTAGCCGGTGGTGTTGGTTTCTCTGTCATCTTGTCATTAGTATTTACACCCACGATTGTCGCTGCGTTTCAGCGTTATCGCCATCGTCACGACGCATAAGGTAAAAACGCGTAAGACAAGTGGATTTAGTATATTGCGTTATCAATGGGTAAACTAAGCCAACCTTAGTTACGTATAACGTATCATGCAAAGTAAACAAAAAATGGCTCCAGCGAAAAAACGAGGTGTGTGGTCGTATTGGCAAACCGACTGTAAGGTGTGCCAGCGAATACGTCTTTATATAGTGTGGGCCATTATTATGTTGGTAGTGTATTTCTATGTCTGGCAATAATTACGAATCAATTTTAATCAGAGCATCTGCTAAAAGTAACGGTATCACCAGTATGGTGATTGGCGCCGTCGGGCTTTTCATTGCGTTTTTATGCTTTGTGTTGTTACCTGACTGGCTCTTTTTAGCCAGTATATTTATTACTAGCGCCTCACTGATTGCGATGCTTATTGGGTATTTTAAAATACGCGAGCCGGCACATAGCTTAGAAATCACTAAAGAAGCTATTATTTATCGACATCGCTTAGGGCAGTGGCATATTGATTGGGATAACTTGCAACGGGTTGATAGGCCTCGGGTAAGACAAGGGCTTGAGCATGTCGGATTAGAAACGATAGGCTTTAAAATTAAAGACTATCAACGTTTTCTTAAAGATATATCTCCTCGACTAGCAACCCATTTGCTTATGGAACAACGCCCGCTGTTGCTGCATAACACCGACGATGCTAATTGCTCAACAGGAAGCTGTTACGAGCAGTCAATGTTTGATGATAATCACTTTAAGCTGAGCGACGGTACGATGCTGACCGGTATAAAAGCAATGCTTGGACACAGAATGACAGAGCTTCGTCGCAGGTTGGGCTACGACATTTATATTGCTACATCGGAAATAGACAGAAGCCCTGAATCATTTGCAGCGCTTATTGCCGAATGTAAAGAAGCTAAAGCGCAGGAAAGCCTGTCGTAACATTCTGCAATCGATATTTGTATAAGCGCGCAGGTGTTGCCCTAAAGGCGATAAATAGTGTTATTTACTGCAGATAACACGGTAAATCACCTGCGCCAGCCCCACCACGTCTATCTATTCACATTTGCAAAAACTGCCTACCTTCTCTAGACACATTTTCTGCCTCTTCCATTAGCGTTGGTAAATGTTCTGATAAAAGAAAATGTCTGCCTAGCTTCAATGCTTGCTCTAGCTCATTAGCTAAATGTTGAAGTCGAGGCGTACCACAGTAACAGGTGCCACCATGCAGTTTGTGCACTTCACTTTGCAGTTCTTGATAGTCACGCTCTTCCCATAATCTATCAAGTGTCGCGATGGTAGATGGCAGCAATGAAATTAAGTCATTGAGTAGTTCTCTAGCGGCCCCTACATTATTATTGGTACGTTTTAAAGCAAGCTGCCAGTCAAGTGTTGGTAGTATGATGGTCGAAGGCTCAGCGTTGTTGCACCATGTTTTTATTAAGTCAATGAGTGAGCCGGTTTCTATGGGCTTGGGAAGGTAATCGTCCATACCAGATGAGAGCAGCCGGTCTTGTTCTTCTTTAAACGCGTGAGCGGTAACTGCAATAATAGGCGTGCCGATGTTCAGCGGGGTTTGCCTTATTTCACGCGACGCCTGTAACCCGTCGATACCCGGCATTTGTACGTCCATTAAGATAAGGTCGAATTCTTGTATTTGACACCTGTCGATAGCGTCTTGTCCACTGGTAGTGGTGGTAAGCGTTACTGGCGAGTCGTCAAGCCAAGTATGCAGTAACTTCAAATTCATATCCATATCGTCAACGGCCAGCACGCGCGCCTTTGGAAGCGCAGCAATACTCGTTTGTAGCGGATTGCGTACCGGCGCACTTTTACTGCTAACGATTTTGTCTAACTTGGTTAATGTCATTGGCATTCGCATGTGCATTAAAAAGTGCTCAGACAGACTGGGGTAGCGCGCATAAGGGTCTGAGCCTGAGTACCATAGAATACGTTTTTGTGCATTAAAGCGAACAAACCGATTCAAGTAATTTTCACGTAAATGTGACTTACTGACAGGAATCGTTGCCATGAACACATCAACAGAAGCAGTAAGGGTTTCAAGATACGCGAGACTCTCTACCGATGTGACCACCGCACCTAGATGACTTAACATAGAGGCACTGGCGCGACGAGTTGCGGGTATAGGATCGAAAATCACAACATGCTTACCTGCCCAGTCAGGGTCGGTCACCGGCGAGTATTTTTGACTCAAATTATTTAGGCGTAACGTAACGGTAAACGTTGAGCCAAGTCGTGGCGTGCTTTTCAGCGTTAGGTCGCCACGCATCAAACGCACAAGCTCTTTACTGATGACAAGGCCCAGCCCTGTTCCTTGATAGTTGCGATTCAATGCATCATCAACCTGAGAAAAGGCATTAAACAGCTTTTTGCGGTCTTGGCGGCTGATACCAATACCCGTATCTTCAACCACTATCTCTAATTCATGGATGCCATGAGGAAGCGCTCGCCCTTTCACACAAAGGGTAATGGTGCCTGTTGATGTGAACTTTTGCGCATTGCTGAGCAGGTTGTTTAGCACTTGCCTAATTCTAAACATGTCCCCGATAAGTTTTTCGGGTAGGGGGCCAAGGTCAAACACAAATTCTATTTTTTTACCATGTGACGACTTAGCCATAATGGTAACCATCTCTTCTAGCAGTTGATTAGGCGAGAATGGTTGGCTGCTAATTTGAAGTTTACCCGCCTCGATTTTTGAGAAATCGAGTATGTCATTAACAATAGTAAGCAGGTTGTCAGCAGCGGTATTCACAATTCTCACCTGCTCTGATTGCTCAGAGGGAAGCGAGGCGTTGGTTAATTCGCGGCTAAATCCTAAAATAGCATTTAATGGTGTGCGTATCTCATGGCTCATGTTTGCTAAGAATTGCGACTTAACATTACTGGCCTTTATTGCATCCTTTCGGGCGATATCAAGTCGGGCGTTTTGCTCTTCTATTAACTCCATATTATTGCGTAAATCATTAGTGGCTTGCTCGACTTCCAATTGCAATTGGCTACGGCTTTTTTCCATAAGGGCAAAGGAGAACAAGGCCGACTCTAAGAATACACCTACTTGAAAACAGTACGTAGTGAAGTCATTGGAAGGAAAAATGCCTATCAGGCTGAGCATACCTATAATGGCTCCAGCAGCCAGCATCGTCCAGGCAAATATAAAGTAACGGGCAGGTCGAAAATGATTAAAAAAGGCCTCAAAACCTGCGTATATATAACTGCATATTGCAATAAGGCCTACGCCATAGACGAGATTGTTTTTCCATATTGCAGGGAGAACATCAAAGAAACTTACAACCCCTACAAAGCCTTGGATAACCAGCAATGCTGTAATAATGGGGTGAATATTGGTGGCATTCTTTCGCGTTTCTAAAAAGCTTATGGTAAATAAACCCGAACAGATACCGATAATGACAAAGATAAGCTCTGTATGGTTAACCAACCACCCTGGAATGCCGTTGCTAAAGAGCATATGAATATGCCCGCCCCATACAAATTGCCATAAAATAACGGCAAAGATATAGGTAACGTAAGCAATTAAGCTGTTTTCTTTAACGCCAAAAAACAGCACAAAATTGTAAACTGCAAGAATAAGTAGGCCGCCGTAGAACAAGCCCCACATTAAACTATCTAACTGGAAGTAACGGCTATGGATAGTTTCGGGCTGTATGCGTAGTGGCGTAATTAAGCTAGATGACTTGCTTTGAATACGTATATATAAATCAGCCTGTTCCGCATCATCGAGTGCTACGCGAAAGGTTGGCACTCTAAATAGTTGATCCTCCTGTGCCTTACCTTGATGGCTTTGGCTAACTACGCGTCCATTTTGAACAAGATAAAAATCAACTTGATCAAGTTGGCTGAAATTTATCGAGAATACCCAATTTTTCTGGGTGCTTACGTTAGAGATTGAGGTAAGTAACCACATTCCGTGATTTCTGAAACCAAAATTAGGGTTGTTGTTCGCATGAATTCTAAAATCATTTCGGCGATTTGTTACATCTGAAATAGAGAGGGGAAGGTCGCTTTCAAATAAATAAAATAACGAGTCAGACAGCTCATACGTCTTTTCCTCATTGAAAAGTTGCTCTACATGCTGAGCGTGAACGGGTTGCACAAGCGCGGCCATGACAGAGATGGCAAAAATAAGGAAAAGTCGAATTAACAGCATCTTTATACATTTATTCTTAGTGATGGGGTATTAAAGCACTGTGCGAATAATTGTACAAATAATAGAAAACGCGAGAAATTGAAATTGAAGGGGAGTGTAACCATGCTAATACAGCGGCCGACATCACAAGCTATGTACAATTGCACTCGAATAAAATGCGTCGCGCGGTAAAGTAGGATAGCCAGTTAATATGTATGCAGTTACCTAAGTTATATCGACATAGCTAGTGTCTACATAGCAAGGTAACTGCCCGTACCGGTTAGTTAGTAAAATATGCGGTTATACAGTAAGTAACGATTCAAGTGTTACAACCGAGCGCATATCACTTTCAGTAATGTGGATAGATGCTTCCAAGGTATCCATATTTACATGTAGTTGAGCTTGGGCGTCATCGTTCTCCCAGCTTAACGTGAGGTTATCGCTAACATAACTAACGTTAAACGCGCCATCAAAGGCCTTACTGCTATTTCGTAATGTAATAAGCTTAATTAAACCCTTCACAACCGGCTTTTCAAGCGCTGCATCTATGTCTGCATCAGTTAAATATGGCCGATTAATGTCTCTACCTACGTTCGTTTTACTAAGTAGCGCCATGTCGTTGGTCGCTGCAACTAGTCCGCCATAATAAACTTGAGGGATCCCTGGGCTGAAAAACTGAATGGCTCTGGCAAGCAAATACTGGGCATCGCTTTGCCCTAGTGCGTCATAATAAGTACAGTTTATTTGGTACAAATCTACGTTGCTGGCGGCTGCACCAGTGGCTTTTCTAGATTCATCTTTTGAATTGGTGTGTATTTGCTCCACCAAGTTATCAATCTGAGATTCTGTAAGTAATCCGGCTTTATCGCCGCTAGCACCGACATCAACAATACCAATGCCATCATGGGTATCTAATACGGTGAAACAATTGCGCGGTGATATTGATAACCAATGGGACAATGCACTGGCATCTTTACTAAAAAGCGTATGCAGAACCAGAGGCGGTAGTGCAAAGTCGTAAACGCTATCGCAGCGAGAGGCAATATCAATTTGGGTTTGATAATGGCTATGAATTTCTACCAAGCACTGCATGCCCATGGTTTTTGCACGCTCACTTAGCGACTCAATAAACGCAAACGTTTCTTCTAGCATAAAGCAATTTGAGCCTGCACGCTTGATGGCATAACCCGCCGCATCAAGGCGAATTAGGTCAACATTATTATCAGTAAAGGCCTGTAATATCGATGAAAGGTGGTTTTTCCCAAGGTCAGATTCAACATCAATATCTATTTGGTTGGCAGTGAAGGTGGTCCAAAAAGGTACAGTTTCGCCGCCGGCAACATCATAGTCGGTAAAAAATGGCGTGGGTCTTGGACGAAACACCTTGGCAATTTGTTCAGCAATCTCGCTATCGTCTTTATCACCGAAAACATCTTGTTTAGTGAGAAATAACGGCCAATAGTCTGACTTTTTTCCATGCGCCAATACATCCAGAAACGGTTTACTTTGCGCTGACATGTGATTCACGATCAGG
>Ga0102948_1000333_pt1 | contig 18451 bp, 13 predicted proteins | sample SalPonA_A_H2O_MG_FD_78211 | JGI IMG/M metagenome (GOLD analysis project Ga0102948, IMG submission 78211) | Water microbial communities from South San Francisco under conditions of wetland restoration - Salt Pond MetaG R2A_A_H2O_MG | ecosystem: Environmental > Aquatic > Non-marine Saline and... | reverse complement strand
GGTCAGCTTGCCCCGGCCGTCGTCGAAGAAACGCTCGGTGCTGGCTCCGGCCACGGGATAGGGGTGGTAGGCGAAATGATCCGGATAGTTCGCGGCGAGCCAACTGGCCACGATCCAGAATTCGCTGAAAGTCCCATTTGTTTTGAGGCTTTCGATCATGGCTTCCTGCCAGGGGAGGTCGCGACCGTTGGTGATGCGCTCGCGCAGCTCCGCGAGCGGCTGGCGGGGAAACCACATGTGGTGGGGCACGAAGGTGCCTTCGGCATCCGTGATCGGCTCGACCTGAATGCAGTCGCGTATCCAGTTTTCCCATACGCGCACGATCTCGGCGTTTCCTTTGGAATTGTGCTGAAGCAGGGCGAAGGCGGGCGTGCCGTCGATCTCCGACGGCCACCCATTGACCGGGATGAGATCGCTGTCCCAGATCAGTGTCCAGTCGGCCAGCTCAGGAACCGCCTCCTGGCAGCCAATTTTGAGCATCTGCTGGTAGAACCAGCCCGGTTGGTAGAGCTTCGGCAGCGAAGCAATCTTATCGCAGAGCGCCTTTTTGCTCAAAGGACCTGTTCCGAAGAAGCACTCCTCATCGTGAAAGACGAGCGGTGCTGTCGACCAATCGACCGACTCCGCCCGTAGTGCCTCGATCTCTCCGGGAAGGGAGGCGATGTGGATCGCATCGGGCTGGATATACTCAGAGACTCCTTCCAAAACAGCGCGGGTATGCCACCCGCGCTGAAATAATGGAATAAAGACGGAACGCTTGTCCCCGTTCGACATGCTTCGCAAGGTCGCGGGTTAGCGCTGCTCTGCGGGGACTCCGACGGTGCTGGGATCTTCGAGTCCGACATCGGTGCAGAGCGGCTCAACCCCAACGCCGCCGCGCGGGAAGGTCTCGCAGATTTCTTTGTAGGCGAGAATGGAGGCCTCCATGTCTTCGCGGCTGAGTTCGTTGAGGTAGCCGCACTGGCCGAGCTCGCCCTTGGGCAATGGTGCCGCGAGATTGCCCCCGCGCTTCTCGATCATCTTCTGCTGCGCTGCCCAGACGGTGTCGAAGTCGAGCAGGATGTCGTTCCAGATGCTGAGGTCGAAAAGGGTGATGACCTTGAGCAGCCGCTGAAAGTCCTCCTGCGAGATCCAGCCCTGTTGCAGGCTGAGGAAGCCGTTCCAACCCATGCCGACGGAAACCGCGTGCCCATGAAGCATGCCGGAAGCGATTTCAAAACCGGGCGACCAAGTGTGACCGAAGGCGTGTGGTCGGCATTGGTGGGTCTCATAGAGATTGTCATACTCGCTCTCCACGTAGCTCTTCAGGGCGAGACCGAGGATCTTGTTGGCGAGCACATCGGCTGGAGAGCCTGGCTCGGTATCGATCGTGCCGAAAGCGGTATCGACAAGTGCCGGGCCGACCTCTTCGAGAAGGTCAATCAGCTGCACGTCTTTGACGCCACCCATCTTAATAATTTCGGCGATGCCGTGGCGAATCCAGCCCTTGTGCAAGGTTTTGAAAAACGTCCGGTCGGTGATGGAGACGATAGGTGCATGATAAGCACCAAAAAGATTTTTATAACCGTAGCCGTCGGAACAGGTGCGGGGAGAGGGCCCCGCATCGATGCCGCTGACCACGCTCGTGTTCAACATCACATAAGGTGTGTTCCGATGGTAGAGGGCCGCTGCGAAACCTGCGATATCCGCAAGCACGCCACCACCGGCGATGAGGATCGGCTCGTTGCGCGATGCACCCAGCTCCTTCAGTTCACCGAGGATTTTTTCCACATTCGAGATGTCTTTATCCACCTCCATGGCGCGGTGCACCTTGTAGAGAAGAGGAATCTTGTGGTGGGCAAAATACTCGTGGATTTCCTTGCGGAAGTGTTTATCGACATTCGAATCAACGAAGGCAATACAGCGGCCATGGGGAGAGTAGATGCCGCGAAGCAGCGTGTCGGCCGGACTCAGGACGTTATCCTTGACCCGAATACTGGTAGTCACGGTCGAAGAGATGACACCATCGATGGCGGTGTAATCTTCGTTGGAGACGACATGGCCCTGCGAGCTGCGGTAGGGAGAGGTCGGGTAAACCACGTGAGCATCCTCTTGCAGATACTGCTCCTCCAGAGCTTCGTAACGCTCGGCCAGCGGGCCTGCCATCAAGAAGTCGCGAAGTTGGGTGCTGGCCAAATCGGAGTCGATCACGCGATCCGCGAGGAAGAGCCATTGGGAGGCTGCAGTCGCATCGGCCACTTGAACGACAGTGGAAAGTTCGGTGAAGAACTTGCCGCATTTCAGGCTGAGAGCGGAGCGCAGTTGCCGAAAGGCGAAAAGGGTGGAGACGGCTTCGGCTTCCTTAAACTCCTGAGCAACTGCGGGATCGTAAATATCGGTCTCGCTTAAAATCTGAATGAAATGAAACAAACTCGGTTCGGCGGCCACACGCTCGACCGCTTCGCGCGGCGGGAGGTCGACGAGGTCGGCGACATCGATGGAATTAGCGAAAAAGTGTGCAAGGGCGGATGGTTTCATAGTTGGTATTCAGATTGATGGTTCAGTTGCATACGTTAGGGCTGTAAAGACCTCTCGCAGGGGAGTAATCTATCCACCTCCCGATTGGTTACAGAAAAAATCGACTTCGGGAGAAATTGTCTCATCGAAAGCTATTCATTATAAAGTTAGAAGAAATTTGGGGGATTTATGGAGATGATCGGACCGGTTGAAGCCACACCTTTTGCTTTGGCTTCAACCTGTTTACCCCTGTGTGGGCGGAGGTCCTTTCAAACCGAGACGAAGGGTTAAACGATTTCCCGAGCGGGACGATCCATTGTGTCGTTTCTGCGAAGAGCTTCTCGAAGAAATACGGATGAACCTGTTACGGGAGAGGAGCGGTGCTCGGAAAAGACTTGTTCCTGAAAGGTAAAGTGCCTACGCTCGAGCCATGAAAAAGCCACTATTACTGATCACCCTCGTCTGTTCGCTGGTTGCTGCTGGGGTGCCGGCGCACGCGGCAAACGAATCGTCTTCACGGCCCTCTTGGATTGAAAGACTTTTTGGGGCGAAGGAGTCTCCCCGTTCTGATTCGGCGAAGGTCGACTCTGCCGACTCTCCGGATGCTTCGGAGGAGAAGGCAGACAAGAAATCAAAAGAGGCAGCAAAGGCGAAGGAAGCCTCCGGGGAGAAGAAAAGGTCTGACAAGGCTGACAAGGCGGAGGACAAAGGCAAATTCACCGAAGAAGAGCGCGAGCTGATCGATTCATGGGAGAAGGGAAACGCCGGCTGGAAACAATCGGATAAGCCGCTTCCGCCCGGACTGAAGAAGAAAGTCGCCCGTGGCGGCGAGCTTCCTCCGGGGTGGCAGAAGAAACTCGAAGTAGGCACAGTGCTCGATCCTGAGTTGGATGCTCAGGCGGAAACACTACCCGAGGAGATTCTTCGACGCTTCCCCGAATCGGAGGTTGCTACGGAAATTTTAAGAATTGGCGACAAGGTCGTCAAAGTTCTGGAAAGCAGTCGGGAGATCGTTGATATTCTCGAAGCGGGGAGTCCGGCCGAGTAACGCCGCGCCGGGGTTTTCTGGTTTGCATCGGGAAAAGGACACAAAAAATCGATTTTTTGCACGGACCCCACGCTATACCACTAGTGGCTGTTTGATAAACATACTGCGTTGGCTTGAAGCGGATATTTTTGTGAGTGAAAGACGCGGCAGCTCCGTTTTTTCGAGCGACTCGCTGAATTTACGACCGAGGCATTGCCAGCTTTGATAGGGAGTTTCGGAAGATCTCCGATCTGGATCTGTTGGAAGTTTAGTTTTCGTCTATTTTACGAAGGCGTTTTCTTCCCCTGAGTCGGTTTTTTAAACCGCGGATGGACGCCGATTGGCGCAGATAAGAAAGGGAAGATAGGTTCCTGTGCGCTAGGTTCTCTACGCATCCATCTGCGTCGATCCGCGTGCATCGGCGGTTCTCAATTTTTATCCGGTCATCTCTGGAGCGGCAGGATGCGTTGATCCGTCAGGAGGAAGATGACTGCATCGGGGGTGGGGTCGATTTTTTGACCGCCGGTGAACTCGGAGAAGGCGGGCAGGATCGCGAACTGTGGGCCGAAGTAGAAGCAGGGCAGCGTGATACGGTCGTTTCGGCCGTGGATGGTATGCAGTGGGTGGATGTGGCCGCCAATGGCGTAGCCCGTAGTCTGCTCCGTGGGATCATGAACGAGAGTGAAGGGTCCAAGCGTGCTGGTGGGGTCGATGCACTCGATCTGCCACGCATCCGGTAGGGAGGGGAAATGGCGGTCGTGATTCCCGGGGGCGAGGCGTATGGGGATCGGATTTTGTATCCGCCATTCGGATACACTTTCGATAATAGTTGCGCTCATGCCGTCGCGATTATGGATAAGGTCGCCGAGCACATAGACTTGCTCGACGGGCCGTGCTACGAGGCAGCGTGTCAATCGTGCGAGATCGGAGGTGAGAACACCCTCGGGCAGCGGGTGGCCACGCACACGGAAGGCCTCGTCTTTGCCCCAATGCAGGTCGGCCACGAGTAAGGTCTTGCGCGATGGCCAGTAAAGCGCGCGCTCGGGTAGCAGCTCCAGGATCTCACCGAGGATCTCGATCCGGCAGCTGGGAGCGTCGGCGGGTTGCGGCAGTATTTTCAGGGGCGAAGCCATTGTTTCTGGATACGGGCGATGCGTTCTTCGAGCGATTCGGTGGAGAGCTTGCTGGTCAAGCGGTCGGCGATCAGTGGCAGGGAGAGGGGGGTGGGCCGGGGCGTTTCTTTGAAAATGAGGCGGGCCGAGCTCAGGCGGTTCAGTGTGTCGCGCAGGCGGGCCTCTTCGAATTGCGTCTCGAGGACTTCCTGCTGGGCCTGCTGGAGGAGTAGATTTTCCGGGTCATAGCGATTGAAGACATCGTAGAGCAGGCCGGAAGAGGCCTGTAGCTGTTTACCCGACTTGCGGGAGCCCGGGTAGCCGTCGAAGGTGAGACCCGCGATGCGGGCGATACCGCGAAACTGGCGTTTGGCGAGCTCGCCCACGTTGATGCTTTCGAGGGTGTCTTCGAGCAGTTGATCGAGGCTGAAGAGCTGGTGGTTCTTCTCGATCGTTTGCTGAAAGGGAAAGGGCTCGGGGCAGAGCCACTCGATCCCGTAGTCGCTGGCCGTCATGGTAAAGGTGGCCGGCTGGATGCGGCCCATGCGATAAGCGAGGAGGGCGGCGAGCCCGTCATTGACGAGGCGGCCTTCGAAAGTGAAGCAAAAGGCATGGTAGCCCTCACGGGTCTTGCAGGTTTCGAAGAGAACTTCATCGGCCTGCGGCAAGTGGGAGAGCTCGCGCTGGGTCTGAAGAACCGGGGCGAGGGCGCTGAGCTCGGAGTCGTCGTTCGGCTCCGCGCGGGCGATCTGGTCGAAGCTGCGTCGCAGTGCGTGGGCGAGCTGGTTGGAGAGCGGCATCTTTCCGCCGAGCCAGCGCGGCACGCTGGCCTGTCCGCCCTTGGCCCGTTTTACGTAGAGCGTCATGTCGCGAAAGCTGTGTTGTTGTAAGACGCGCCCCCCGAAGAGAAACTTCTCGCCCGGCTTCAGGCGGCCCGCGAAAGACTCCTCGACATTCCCGATGCGGGCGCCACCGAGGAAGCGGACCTGCACCATGCTGTCTGAGGTGATGGTGCCAATCATCATGCGGTGGCGCTTGGCCTGTTTGGTTTCCTTGATGGACCAGTTACCGGAGTCATCGCGGGCGAGCCGGGCGTAGTCCGGGTAACCGGCAAGCGTCTTACCACCAGCGCCGACCAGTTGGAGTGCCCAGTCAAAGCGTTCGCGCGAAAGCGACCGGTAAGCGCGGGTGGAGGTGATTTCCTTAAACAAGGCATCCTCGTGAAAGGCCGCGCCAATCGATCGAGTGACGATGTGTTGGCAGAGCACATCGAGCGGCTCGTGCGGGGCGTGGATCGCCTCGATCTCACCCTTTGCGATGGCCTCACGAGCGGCGGAAAACTCAAGGAGGTGCAGCACGCTGGCCGGCATGCATAGCAGCCGCGAGGCCTCGCCCATACGGTGGTTGCTGCGGCCGGCCCGTTGCATGAGCCGTGCGATGCCTTTCGGCGAGCCGATCTGGACGACTTGCTCGATCAAAGAAAAGTCGACTCCGAGATCGAGCGAGGAGGTGGCCACCACGAGGCGGATCTGGCCGGTCTTGAGGCCCGCCTCCAGTTGTTCGCGACCGGCGCGGTCGAGCGAGCCGTGATGAAGCCCGACCTGTTTGAGCCACTCTGGCCGGGCGCGGAGAATGGCCTCATGCCACATCTCGGCTTGATTGCGGGTGTTGGTAAAAATCAGGGTCGGTCGTGCGGGATCCAGTTTTTGCAGGAGTGCATCGGCGGCACGCAGACCCATGTTGCCTGCCCAGGGGAGCGAGCGGATATCCTTAGGGATGACGCTTTCCAGTAGGATGGGGCGGTCAATCCGAGCAGTGATGAGGAGGGCTTCCGGATCGTGGGGAACGAGGTGGGCAAGGGCCTCGTCCGGATTCGCGAGGGTAGCGCTCATACCCCAAGTCTGGAGGTGCGGGTGCCACTCGCGCAGTCGGGCCAGAGCCAGCTCGACCTGCGTGCCGCGCTTGCTGGCGAGGAGCTCGTGCCACTCATCAACGATCACGGTGTCGAGTCGCGAGAATAGCCGCTCGGCCTCGGGGTAGGTCAGCAGCAAGGTGAGCGACTCGGGAGTGGTGAGCAGAACCTCAGGGAGTCGCCGCTTCTGGCGCGCCTTCATCGAGGCTGGAGTGTCTCCGGTTCTCGACTCGACGGTGGCGGCCAGACTGAGGTCCTCAACCGGGCGCTTCAGGGCGAGCTCGAGATCGCGCGTCATGGCGCGGAGCGGCGTCAGGTAGAGGACGCGCAGGCCGGGGGGCTTGGGCGCCGCGAGCTTTTCCAGCAGACCGCCGTAAGCAGCGTAGGTTTTACCCGAGCCGGTCGGCACCTGGATGAGGCCGGATTGGCCGCGACGCTGGGCCGCCCAGGTTTCCTTTTGAAACCCGTGCGCCTTCCAACCCAACTGCTTGAACCAGCTCTCGATCATGCACCAGAGCAAAGAGTGAAGCGCCGCTTTCGCAAGTGGCGCGGGTGGAAGGCCTGACCTCCGGGAGGAGACACCCCTACTATGGGGAAACCACCTAAGTTGGGTTTTTCATTTTCCGTAGGAGAGGGTTTATCCCTCGACCCCAGCGGGATTACGCTACGTTAACCGGTTGGATTCTGGCACGAAGGCGCAGATTGGGAGATTTGCTCTTTGCTTCGTGCCTCTGTGTGGTAGCGATCGCATTCCGTTTCTCCCAGTTTCCGAATCGAGAAAACCAATCCAGAATCCGGTCCGTTGATTTTCAGTGAGTTGCCATCCGATTCCCAGCACAGCCTGGAGCCAGCAGAGTGTGAAGGACTTTGTAGGAAGGGATCGAGTAGCGAGAGCCGGCCTAGGGCTCGCCGATCAGGAGGCGACAGTATTCGTTGGCGGGCTGGGCGGTAATCTCGTCGACGGTGCCGATCTGTTGGAGTGTCCCCTGCCGGAGGATGGCAATGCGCTGGCCGAAGTGTTGGGCATCGGCCGGGTTGTGGGTGACGAGGAGGCCGGTCATTTTTTCTGCCAGCAGAATGGAGCGGATCTCCTCCCGGAGCTTGGCCGTGGTGGAGACGTCGAGATTGCTGTAGGGCTCGTCGAGCAGGATGATTGCCGGCTTGGCGGCGAGGGCGCGGGCGAGGGCGACCCGTTGTGCCTCGCCTCCGGAGAGTTCATGCGGGTAGCGGTCGCCCATGCCGGGCAGGTGCACGCGCTCGAGCAATTCGGCGGCGGTTGTTTCGGCGATTTTTTTACTTACCCGGCCGAGGGCATAGCCGATGTTCTGGGTGGCCGTCATGTGAGGAAAGAGGGCACCGCCTTGGAAGACGAGACCGACGCGCCGCTTCTCCGGGGGGAGCCATTTCCCGGGGCCGACGAAGCAGCGATCACCGCAGAAGATGGAGCCACTGGTTGGTTTTTCCAGCCCCGCCAGCAGCCGCAGAAGCGTGGTTTTACCGCTACCGCTTTCGCCGACCAGCGAAACGAGCTCACGCTCGCCGACAGTGAAGGACACCTCATTCACGGCGGGGAGTTCGACGTTGTTGAAATGCCGGCAGATATTTTCGATACGGAGCACGTTAAGAATAACTCTCGCTGTAGCGGTGGATGAGGCGCAAGCCCCAAACGCCCAGAGCGATGATCATGAGTGAGGGGAAGGCGGAGTCGTAAATCAGACCCTCCTGTGCGAAGCCAAAAGCGTGGGTGGCGAGCGTTTCGAACCCGCTCGGACGCAGAATGAGGGTAAGCGGCAGCTCCTTCATCAGGTCGATAAAGACGAGGGTGCCCCCACCGAGCAAGTTGCCCTTGAGGAGAGGCCAGTAGAGCTGCACCATGGCCCGCCAGCGACTTTGGCCGAGGCTTTGCGAAACCTCATGCAGGGAGCCGCAGGTGCGCTCCACTCCGGCTAGCGCCGGCATGTAGGCAACGGTCAGAAAACGGACGGTGTAGGCGAAGCAGATCGCCGCGACGGTGCCGCTCAGCGTCAGTGAGGTGATGGAGGCGGCGGCTGAATTATCGAAGGCCCCCAGGAGAATCATGACGCCGACCCCGGTCACGACACTCGGGATGGCATAACCGATCGTCGCGCTATCGGTAAAGCGGCGGAGCAAACCACCGTGGAGGCGGGTGCAGTAGGCCAGGAAGAAGGCCAGCAGGGTGATAAAGACAGAGATCGCGGCCGCAAGCGTAAGGCTGGTGCCGACCTGCTTCAGGAAGCGCGCGAAGTCGAATTCGTTGGAAGCAATAATGGCCCAATAGGTGAGTTTCACCAGCGGGTAGATGAAACCGACCACGAGCGGGAGAGCGCAAAGAAGATGGGCAAAAAGCAGCTTTCGGCCGGAGAGCTTCAGCCGCTCGTGGGCGTGCGTGTTGCTCTGCGAGCGGGCGAAGCGCTTGCGCCGTCTCTGCCAGCGCTCCAGAGCGAGGATAAAGAAGACCAGGCAGATCATGATTCCGGCCAGGCGGATGCCGGCCACGCGGTCGCCGAGGCCAAACCAGCTGCGGAAGATGCCCTCGGTCAGCGTGGGCACGCCGAAGAAGTGGACCGCGCCGTAGTCGTTAATCACCTCCATCACGATGAGGCTGAGGCCTGCTACGAGGGCGGGCCGGGCCAGAGGCAGCGCGATTTTTCGAAAGATGGATGGACTGGAACGGCCGAGGACGCGCCCCGCCTCGAAGAAGAGGCTCTGCTCACGGGAAAAGGCGACACGCAGGCAGATAAACAAGTAGGGGTAGAGGACGGAAGTCAGCAGGACCATGAGCATCCCGTAGCGGATGATGCGCTCGGCCCACTGCGAGGCGCCGAAGCCAAACTGCTGGCGAATTTCCACGATGAGTGGTATCGAGAAAGTCAATACATCATAGTAAACAAAGGCGGAGGTAAAAGTCGGCACAGCGAGCGGCATGATGAGCGCCCACTCCCAGATGCGTCGCCCCGGAAACTCGAAGGTCGCCACGAGCCAGGCCGTGGGCAGCGCAATGGCGATACTGAGCAGCCCCACACCTACGACAAGGATCAGAGTGTTGGCGATGTAGCCCGGCAGAACCGTGCCGGACAGGTGTTGCCAAAACTCACTCGGTTCGAACAGCCCGAGAAAAACCGCGAGCAGCGGCGCGAGCAACAGAAGCGCACAAAGGCCGGCGCCGATTGACCAGACATCCAACCCGCGACAAAAGACTTTCGCGCGCGCGGCGATCACTCCCAGCCCGAGAGATTAAAGGCGCGAATCGCTGCCGCGTTGAGCTCGCCGATCCGGAAGAGCGGCGTGGTGTCGGCGGTGAAAGCTCCCCAGCTCTTCTGCAGCTCGGACCACTCGATCCAGGGCACGACAGGATACTCGGAGGTTGCCGCCGGGAAGATGCGCTGGGCCTGATCCGAGGCGAGAAACTCAAGGAACTTTTGCGCGCCCTCCACATTATCGGCATGGGCCACGATACCTGCGCCGCTCACGTTGATGTGGGTGCCGCGGTCCTGCTGGTTCGGGAAGAAGATGGCGAGCTCGGCGGCGACTTCGCGGTCGGCCTTGTTGTCGGAAGTGGCGAGCAGCCCCAGGTAGTAGGTGTTGACGATGGCGACATCGGCCAGCCCGGCGGCGACGGCCCGTAATTGGTCGCGGTCATTACCCTGAGGCGGACGGGCCATGTTTTTGCGCACAGCGCGGGCCCACTCGGTCGCGGAGGCATCCTCGGTATGGGCCAGAATCGAAGCGAGGAGCGACTGACTGTAGATGTTGGAAGAAGAGCGGGAGAGAAGGCGGCCGCGCCACTTCGAATCGGCGAGCGCTTCGTAAGTGCTCAGCTCAGCCGGATCGACCCGGTCCGGGTGGTAGGCCAGCACCCGGGCGCGCTGGGTGAAGCCGAACCAGAAGCCCTCCGGATCGCGCAAGTGAGCAGGGATGCGCGACTCCAGCAGGTCGGACTGGAGCGGCTGGAGCACCCCGGCCGCCTTGGCCAGATGCAGTCGGCCGGCATCGACAGTCAGCAGGATGTCGGCCGGCGTTTTTTCCCCTTCTGCCTTGAGGCGCTCGAGCAGGGCACCCGCTTTACTCTGGACCACCTCGACTTCGATACCCGTCTTTTCGGTAAACTTCCGGAAAAGCACGCTGTCCGACTCGTAATGCCGATAGGTATAGACCGTGATCGATTCCGCGAGGCCGGGGCTTGCCGCGGTGGTGGCGAGGAGAGAGATGAGAGTGAAAAGTTTTCTCATAGTGATGCGTTTGGATAGGAAAAGCGGCAATGAGTTTCATGAAATCCGGATTTCCGCAAGCCCCGGAGGCGAAAGTCGAAGGCAGCCGGCTCGCGGAAAGCGGTCGAAATGAGGCGGCTGCGGGCAAATCCAGCTCATTCTGCGCAGCCTTTGGCTTGATTTGCGCAGCACCTTTTGAAGGGATGTGTTAGAATCTCGGATATGCAATTGAATGAAGAGGACCTCCAACTGATCGCGAAGTATAACCGGCCCGGGCCGCGCTATACCAGTTACCCTCCGGCCAACCACTTTCGGGATTATGCGGAGGCGGCGCCGCTCATGCGTTCGGTGGAGGCGGGCGATGCACCGCTTTCGCTCTATTTTCACCTGCCGTTCTGTGAGACGCTGTGTTGGTTTTGCGGGTGCAATATGATTCCCACCCTCGACCGGAATCGCGCAACGGATTATCTGGATCTGCTGGAGCAGGAGCTGGCTCTCTTCGCGCGGCACCACCGGCGGGAGCGCGAGGCCGTGCAGCTGCACTTCGGTGGGGGCACCCCCAACTTTTTCGGGCCGGAGCAGATCGACCGGCTGGCGGCGATGATCGACCGGCACTTCATCTTCGCGCCCGATGCCGAGAAATCGGTCGAGCTCGATCCGCGACGGCTCAGCCCGGCGCACGTCGAGGCCTTTGCCCGCATGGGCCTGACCCGTGCGTCTTTCGGCGTGCAGGACAGCAACCCGGAGGTGCAGAAAGCGATCCACCGCGAGCAGCCGCAGGCCATGAACGTGGCGGCGATGGAAACGCTGCGCGCCAACGGATTCGAGTCGGTCAACGTCGATCTGATCTATGGCCTGCCGCTGCAGACACCCGAGACCTTCGACCGGACACTGGACCAGGTCCTGGAGTTGCAACCGGACCGTTTCGCGATTTTCAACTACGCGCATGTGCCCTGGATGCGGCCCGCGCAAAAGATTCTGGAGCGGGCCGGCCTGCCGGATGGGCGCACCAAGCTGCAGCTGCTACAGCTGTGCATCGAGCGGCTGACAGCGGCGGGCTACGTTTACATCGGCATGGACCACTTCGCCCTGCCGGATGATGAGCTCGTCCTCGCCCAGAAAGAAGGGAGCTTGCAGCGGAACTTCCAGGGCTACAGCACGCGGGGTGGGGTCGAGATCTGCGGCTTTGGTATTTCCAGTATCTCGCAGGGCGCCCATGGCTACCGCCAAAATGTGAAGGACATCGAGAGCTACCGGGCGAAGCTCGCGGCCGGCAAGCTACCCGTGGGCAAAGGCTACGAAATGAGCGCAGAGGACCAGTTGCGCGCGGACGTCATCATGCGGCTGATGTGCGACCTCGGTCTGGATTATGAAGCCATGTCGGGCAAGTGGGGCATCGATTTCGAGCAAAAGTTCGCGGATGCCCTGAAACAGCTGGAAGAGCCGGCCGCGGATGGGCTGATCGAGTTTATCGATACGGGCCTGCGGGTAACCGAGCGCGGCCGCCTCTTCATCCGCAACCTAGCCATGTGCTTCGACGCCTACCTCGAGCCTGCGGCTGAGGGGCGCTATTCGAAGACGGTGTGATCAGATTTGTTTGCGCGGCGTTCGTGCGGGAACGCCGCGGTTGGATCAGGCGCCGGATGCGGCTGAAAAACTGAGAGCCTCTTCGTCGAAGTCCATCGCGGCGACACGGGTGGCGGGTCCGGTCATGCGCACGGCGTAGTCGTTGCCGATCTCGATGCCGATCGTTCCGCCCGGCATGTGGACGGTGATCGAGGCGTCGCAGAGCCCGATACGGTGGGCTACGGCGGCGGCGGCGCTGCTGCTGGAACCCGAGGCAAGCGTGTAGCCCGCGCCGCGCTCCCAGATTTCGATTTGTATGTTGTTCCGATCGATCACCTTGAGGAACTGCACGTTGGTGCGCTTGGGGAATTGTTCGTGCTTCTCGATCGCAGGGCCATCCTCGCAGGCCTGCTGCGGGCTGACCGCCTCCTGCACGACGACGCAATGCGGATTACCAATATCGGCAATATAGACGGTCTCGGATTTGCCGTTGAAGGTCAGCTTCTGGCCGATGTTGTGGTCGGTCTGTTCTGGTCCGTCGAGGGGGATGTGGTCCATGGCGAAGCGGACCTTGCCCATGTCGACCTTGATCGATCCGGCGCCTTCGGCGATCTCGCAAGTGACGACGCCACCAAGCGTGTCGACCGTAAACGCTTCATTTTTCACCGCGCCCGTATCGTAGAGATAGCGGGCGAAGATGCGCAGGCCGTTTCCGCTTTTTTCCGCTTCTGAGCCGTCCGGGTTGAGGATGCGGAGGCCGAAATCGGCTTTATCCGTTGGCAGGGGGCCGTAGAGGATGCCGTCGGAGCCGAGGCCGAAATTTCGGTGACAGATCCGGACGGTATCGGCTTTTTCCGGCAGTTCGCCGGCTTTCGGGTCGAGCACGAGGTAGTCGTTGCCGAGGGCGTGGTATTTGCTGAATTGCATAAGCGAGCAGCAAAGTCCGCCCGCCAAGTCGTGGCAATCACTCTCTACGATTTTTGCGCGACGCCGATCTCGAGCGGGCGCGAGGGGTCGCCCGCCAGATGCAGCGTCTGTGTGGGGAAGGCAAAATCGATACCGGCTGCGTTGAAGCGCTCGAGGATCTCGAGGTTGAAGCGTTCATTCTGTGTATTGTAGGCCCACCAATCCGCTGGGTGATACCAGTAGATGCAGAAGAGGTTCAGGGCGGAGCTCTGAAAATCGTTGAAGTAAACGCGCGGGGGAAACTCCGGATCGAGGCCCTCGTGGTCTTTCAGGATATCCTCCAGAATGGCCTTCGCTTCCTTCACCTTCTCCGGTGGGGTATCGTAGGTGATCGTGATGTTGAAGATGCGACGGATATGCGGGCGTTTGGAAACATTCTCGATCGCCTTGTTCGCGAGTTCGCCGTTCGGAATCGTCACCAAGTGGCCGGTGAGGGTGCGGATACGGGTCGAGCGCATGCCGACGGATTCGACCGGGCCATCGTGGCCGTCGACCACGATCCGGTCGCCTACTTCGAAGGGGCGGTCGGCGAGCAAAACCATGGAACCGAAGAGGTTTTTAATCGTGTCCTGCGCAGCGAGGGCGAAGGCCAAGCCGCCGATGCCGAGACCGGCAAGGATAGAGGTTATCTCCTTACCGCTTAGGATCTGAGCGACCTGCACCAACGTAAGCACGACGATTGTCGCGATGATACTCTTCGAGACGATGGGCACCAGCATATCGTCCAGCTTGCTCGGAGAGGCCTTGGCGCGCTCCTGCATCCATGCCTTGGGCGCATCGACCAGGCAGATCGCGGCCCAGGAGATCGCGAGCGTGAGGGTGACGGCGACGCAGGTGCCGACCAGCTCACTGGCGCCGTGAAGGGCGAGGAAGTTAATACCCGAGGCCAAACCAAGTGCAAAAGCGAGGAAAGGGGCGGCCTTGCCGGTAGCGGCGAGAGCGGCAGCGGTAACCGGGCGCTTTTCCTCCAGCTCGGAGGCGCGGCGCGCGAGCAGGTATTTGAGTAGCTTGCCTGCGGTAAATCCGATTAGAATCAAGCCGAACAACCCGCCGATCCGCCAGAGTGTATTGCCGGCGACGACTTCAATATTTAACAATTCGCTCAAGCTCATGCCGACGAGAGAGCAAATTGAGGACCAATTCGCCAGATTCATTTTTTCGGTTTTTTATGGCGTGACAGGCCAAGAGTCGTATTTTGCACCGTTTTCCCAAATTCAAAACTATGGAAAGCATCCCAAACATACTAGCGACGCGCTACGCCTCGGAGCCCATGCGGGGCGTCTGGAGTGCGGAGGGCCGCGTCGCTCTGGAGCGAGACTACTGGATCGCTGTTCTGCGCGCGCAAAAGGACCTCGGTCTGGACATTCCCGGCGAGGCGGTTGAGGCCTATGAGCGGGTGAAAGGGCAAATCAACCTTGAATCCATCAACACGCGGGAGGCGATTACCCGGCACGACGTGAAGGCGCGGATCGAGGAATTTTGCGATCTGGCCGGCTATGAGCACATCCATAAAGGCCTGACGAGTCGTGACTTGACGGAGAACGTTGAGCAGCTGCAGATTCTCCGCGGTCTGGAGATTCTGAGGACAAAAGCACTCGCCGCTTTATTCAAACTGGCGGACCGCGCCGAGCAGTGGAAAGACCTCGTCATTACCGCGCGCACGCACAACGTGCCCGCGCAGCCGACGACCTTTGGCAAGCGGCTAGCCATGTTTGGGGAGGACCTGCTCTGCGCGACACGCGAGCTCGACCGGATCATTAACAACTACCCCGTGCGCGGACTCAAGGGCCCGGTCGGCACACAGATGGATCTGCTGACGCTCTTCGACGGCGACCGGGAAAAGGTCGAGCAGCTCGAAGGGCGCATCCTAGATCACCTCGGGGTGGGTGCCTCGCTGGGTAATGTGGGGCAGGTGTATCCGCGCGGCTTGGATTTCGAAGTCGTTTCCATTTTTGTCCGTCTCGCTTCCGGGCCCTCCAGTTTTGCCAAGACGCTGCGTGTTATGGCGGGTCATGAATTGGCGAGCGAGGGCTTCGCCAAGGGGCAGGTCGGTTCCTCGGCCATGCCGCACAAGATGAACAGCCGTAGTTGTGAGCGGTTGAACGGATTTGCCGCGATTCTCAAGGGGCACCTCACGATGGCAGCCGAGCTTTCCGGGGACCAGTGGAATGAGGGTGATGTCTCCTGTTCGGTTGTTCGCCGGGTGTTCCTGCCGGACAGTTTTTTCGCGATTGATGGCTTGCTGGATACCTTCATCACAATCCTCAAGCAGATGGAAGTTTACCCGGCTGTGATCGAGCAGGAGAACCATCGCTACGGGCCTTTCCTGGCGACGACGACGGTGCTGATGGAAGCCGTAAAGGCTGGTGCAGGTCGGGAGGAAGCGCACGAGGCGATCAAGGAGCACGCCGTGGCCACGGTGCGCGATCTGCGGAGTGGCAGCATTTTGAAGAACAACCTTGTCGAGCGTCTCGCCGCGGACCGGCGCCTCGGGCTGACCTCGGAAAAGCTCGCAGCGGTGGTCCGGGAGGCGCAGGCGATGACCGGCATGGCGTCCAGCCAAGTCTCTCGATTCTGCGAATCGGTGCGCGAGGAGGTGCAGACCGTTCCTGCAGCGAGCACTTATGAACCCGGCGCAATTCTTTAAGGATTGCGTTTGCAAAGGCCAAGCGACAGACCAAAACACATACTATCAAACAAAAACAACCTATGTCCGAACAACTTGAAGGAAACTGCCTCGTCGCCCAATCCGGCGGCCCAACATCTGTAATCAACGCCAGCCTGGCCGGTGTCGTGACCGAAGCGCTCAATCACGAATGCATCGAAGAAATCTACGGTGGCCTCAACGGGGTGCTCGGGATCCTGAACGAGCAACTGATCGACCTTGCCGCAGAGTCGCAGCAAAACATCCGCGGTCTGCGTTACACACCCGGCGCTGCCCTCGGCACCTGCCGTTACAAGCTGAAGAGCCAAGCCGACTTCGACCGTGTGTTGCAGGTCTTCGAGGCGCATAACATTCGCTACTTTTTTTACGCCGGGGGTAACGATTCGCAGGATACTGCGGACAAAATTTCCAAACTTGCCCAGGAGCGCGGCTACGAACTCCGCGTGATCGGCATTCCGAAAACGATTGATAATGACCTCGTGAGCACGGACCACACGCCCGGCTACGGTTCGGTCATCAAATACATCGCCACCACAGTGAAAGAGATCGCGGCGGACAATGCCGGGATGGGGCAGCACGACCTCGTTCAGATCATCGAAGTAATGGGCCGGAGCGCCGGATGGATCGCGGCGGGGGCAGCGCTGGCGAAGCGTCGCGATGAGCCGGGTGCGGCACCGCATCTTATTTATCTTCCGGAAGTCGCCTTCTCACCTGAAAAGTTTGTTACTGATGTGCAGCATGTTCTTCAAAAGGAGAAATTCTGCGTGGTCGTCGTGGGCGAAGGCCTCGTGGATGCAGATGGCAACTACGTCTCAACCGATAGCGCGAGCGCGGATGCCTTTGGCCACTCTCAGCTTGGTGGTGCCGGAGAGTATCTCCGCGGGTTGGTCGAAGAGGGCCTTCAGGTAAAGGCCCGTTCCGTAAAGCTTGGTATGGCGCAGCGCGCCGCCGTGCACTGCTCGTCGCAGGCCGACAATGACGAGGCTTTCATGGCGGGTCAGGCTGCGGTCAAGGCCGCCATTGCGGGAGAGACCGACAAGATGGTCACTCTGCTTCGCAGCGAAGGCGAAGGCTACGTATGTGAGACCGGCCTTGCTCCGCTTTCGGAGATCGCGAACGGCGTGAAAAAACTTCCGGAAAACTGGATCAACGAAGACGGCGTGAGCATGAACTACAACTTCTACAAGTATGCGCTGCCCCTGATCGAAGGCGAGGTCAAGGTGCCCTACGAAAACGGGGTGCCCGCACTGATTAAGCTCCGGATGGAGAAAATCAACCGCAAGCTCGGGGCCCACAGCTTCGAGTAAGGTGAGCGCGCGACTCCGGTCGCCACCGAGGCTCTTTGTGCTTACAGATTCAAGGACCCGTAGGAGAGGGTTTATCCCCCGACCTACGCAAGTCCTGCACGCGAGACGGATGAATTTTCTTACATAAAGCCCGTTGCGGCGAGCCGGCTCGTCAAAATCCTATGGGTCGGGACACAAGTTTCAAAAGTCCCGCGGATTCGTCTGCGGGGCTTTTTCATGCCCTTAAAGGTTTACGCGTGCGCTCTGGTGTTTTACCGGATCGACCCGGTCAGGTCTCGGTCGCCTCCGGTTCTTCCAAGTCCTCCTCCGCCTCGCCGGCCCGCGCCTTGATCCGACGCTCGGCTTCGAGCAGGATGGCCTCGGCGCCGGCGAACTTGTGGTCGTCGAGGCAGAGGCGCTTCTCCTTGTCTCCGTCCATATAAATCGCGTAAGCGATGCCCTTATTCTTCCATTTCTTTCGGTCGGTGGCAAAGATCGAGTCGAGCTCGACCCGTTGGCCCGAGGCGCCGATGATGGTGTCGCCCTCCGTGCGAATGCTCAGGCGGTGGTTCCAGATGACCCATGCGCCGAAAAGCCCGGAGACCGCAATCAGCGACCAGCCGAAGACGAGTTGCTCATGAATAGCCTCAGGTGTCCGTTCTTTCGGGGTTTTTTCGCTCAGATCATTCTCGCGCGCGTAGCGTTTCCAGGCGGCCTTCAATTCGACACTGTCTTCATCCACTGCTTTTCCGGCCTCGATCATCTCGTCGCGGATCTGCGCGTAGGCGGTGTAGCGCTCGCCTTCCTTCGGCCAGATGATGTAGCCATCGGTTAAAAACCACAGTGCCATGCCGAACAGCATGGAAAACATGATCAGCATACGGCGGCGCCATTCTTTCGAGATGCGGGCGTTGACTGGGTCCATGGGATAAGCGGTGGCTGATTCGTGTCTTATGACAACTCTAATGTGTCTCGTTCTCGCAAAAGTCTTTCAATTTTTAGAACGGCCTGCCCAACCCGTTCATCTTGAGATCCTTCGAGAACCGTGAAGGGGAACTGGAGCCGCTGCAGTGATTCGCGAAAGGTAGCATGGAGTTGCCCACGGGTCTCGGGTGAATCACGCTGTCCGGGATCCGCCTGCCAGGGGACGCCCTTTGGTGAGCAAAGAAGATAGTGGGTATAGTTGCGGCTG
>Ga0102948_1000330_pt1 | contig 18498 bp, 9 predicted proteins | sample SalPonA_A_H2O_MG_FD_78211 | JGI IMG/M metagenome (GOLD analysis project Ga0102948, IMG submission 78211) | Water microbial communities from South San Francisco under conditions of wetland restoration - Salt Pond MetaG R2A_A_H2O_MG | ecosystem: Environmental > Aquatic > Non-marine Saline and... | reverse complement strand
CTGTTTTTAGGGAGTTAATAGCCGCTACAAGGTTTTCATTATTTGATGTTTCGAGTAAACTCAAATCACCAATATTATCCTTGTTTTCCATGACAGCCGCCCAAATAGCATTAGCCGCATCTACCATAGTGGTAGCAGAACCAAGATTAAGGTCGGCAGTGTCACCAGAGTTCGAATCCAAAGCATTCATGGCATCAATCAAGAGATTGTGCTTCAATCGCCATTGGTCAAACGTGTCTTGTTTGTCTACATAAACTATTTCAGGATATTCTGCCATCTTTTATTTCCTTTCTAATAACTGAGTCAACATACTTTTTATATCATCTATATCTTTTTTAAGCGTATCAACATCATTTTTTAAATTGTTATGCTCTTAGATTTTTCTTTCTTCAGCCGCCTTTTTAGCTTTAGCGAGTGCCAATGCCTGTCTATTTGTATTGACAATGGCATTGGACGAAAGGCTTCTTACTAGATTTTCATTATCTTCTACAAAAGCGTATTCTTCACTCATATTTATAATCCTTAAGTACCTAGTGCTATTACTCTCAAGTCTTTAAGTTTTGGAACCTGAGCAGAGTTTTTAGACTTCATAACAATCTTAACAGTGAAAGAAGTAAATTCTGGCAAATCATTGATTTCCATTTTATATTCTTCAAACTGGTCTGGAGTCAAAGCCACTTGGTCATAGTTTGTAGGCTTATCAATCAGAATCCAATCCAAATCGTTAATACTTCTCTTGTCTTCAGCTATTTTGGTTTTGTAGTAAATTTCAATATCTGCTTGCGCTGGTCTATGTGCTGTTGCTATAATAGACATACCGATAGCAGAGTCATTCAAAGTTACTTCTTTCAAAATATATTTAGATGCCGAGCTACCACCCTCATTCTTAGTTTCGGGTATAAAACCTTCAACATAACCCTGAGAAATACTTGACGCGCCTTCTACTGGGCTATTCGTTCTGTTTGCTATAACAGTACAAGATGCTCTTGACAAGTCAATTAATGGTGATAAGTTATCCTGTGTAGTGGACATTTGGCATTTGAATACCAAAGAACTCTTATCCAATGAGCCAGAAACACCACTCATTCTATTTTCTTCATTCTCCGCAGAAGCTATTAGCTTAGGTGTAACAAATGTTATATTCTCATCCATAATGAATGGGAAGAATTTGTCATCTTTTACATAAGGAGTAAATGTACCATGTACACAATTACCTGAAGTAGCTCTGTATGTCCAATCAGTTGAAGTTCCTGGAAGTTCTAGTTCCTGAATAGTAGGTACTAGCAAATCACAACTAAAGTTAGAACTTGCCGATATACCACCATCATTTCCTATACCAAAAGCACCGCTTGGCATAGAAGCAAAACCATTAGAAGCATCTACTAAGTCATCAGTTGATAATTTAATTTTATACCAATCAATATCGTCAACTTCTTCTACAGTATGTGATACTGGATTTCCTTCAGAATCTACAAAGAAATCCCATTTAATGTTATTATATTCTCTTTCAAGAAGACCTTCAAAGAACACACTATCACCACCTAACAATCCATGGTCTGGATGATATACTTTTAACATATCCGAACCAGCTTCTGTTTCAAAGCAGTTGTTGTCCAAGAAGTCGATATCTAGGTTGTTGCCGTTCTCATCATAATGACCATTTACAAATACAGCCTCCGCTGGTTTGGTATCAAACTTAGCTCTGTACATGTTAAATTTCAAGTCTTTATACTGGTCTGCTGTCCATGTAGATGCGTTCTGTGATTTGAAGAATACACCAGCGTATGGCTGAGCAGAAATAGTTCTGTTAGTACCAATGTCTTTGTGTCCCAAGTGAGAAACATACATTTCGTAACCCTGACAGTTAGACATAACAACAAAACAGTACTCGGTAAGCTCTTTCAAGTAAATTGGCTCTTCAAACTCAAATGTAGTTGGTTTTGAAGCATCAAAATCTGGATTTGAAGAAGCAACAACTTGGTCTGGGTTTAGAACACATTCACCACCCGGAACGATTGTAGAGCCCGGATATCCGTTTTCTGTCTCGCGAATCTGTACAGTTACTGGGATATTTTTATCTTTCTTAGCAAAGTACAGGTCAATCTTAGTTAGGAATAGACCACCCTTCTGATTAACCATAAAGGTCTGTGCTAGTGGGTCATACCACCCTTTAAGCTGTGTAGTAGTTCTTCTGGTAGTTCTTCTTAGAGTTCTACCCTGTGATACTCTCTGTCTTACAATTTTAGCATTTCTTGTCGAAACAATAGTAGACTGTTTAGTATCCAAGTAACCTTTCGCAGTATATGTAGTTTCCGCTTTAGTATCAGTGTTTAGGTTTTTAGGGTCAGCTACATCAGCTACCTTAAACTCCCTCTTACCAGTACGGAATCTTAGTTTTCTTGTGTTAGGAATACGGAATAGACCAACTGCTGTACCTTTATCATCAGTCATGATAGTGGTACCTTTAGCTGGAACAGGTGTGTATTCAATAACCTCTGCTATATCAGCAGTTTGACCAGAAAGTTTTAGCAAAGTTCCAGCCGTAAATACTGTTCTGTATTTGTCAACTGTTACATGTGCTGTATATGTAGTTCCATCTTCGTTTTTCGTGATAGCCCTGATTCTTGCTTTAGTTCTTCCATCCATAGTAGTAAGAATGTGATTCTTTCTCAATCTTACTCCGCTGGCAGTCAAAGAAACCTTAAGCTTAGCACTTGGTCTACAGTAAGCAGAAACGTTTTTACCATCAAATGAAGGATACAATCTAGTATTAGGTTTCATACCAGTAGCAACAAACATTACTTCTCTTGAACGAATAAATGGCACCATAGTAGTGTTAATTACTTTATCGCCAATCTTCTTACGAGTTACTTGTGGTACAACTCTTGTTCTGATACCAGTTCTTGATATTCTTCTTGTAGTTGTAGTGGTGCGTGTAATTTGGGTACCTCTTCCTCGTCTTCCCCAAGGATGTGGGAACCATGGATGTGGAGCAATGCCAAATTTTCTTGAATCCAAAGATGTAAATTTAACTTCTTTCTTAGAAGATACAGTTCTAGAAGTACCAATCCAATCAGTTTTCCAGTTATTCCATACCGTTCCAAGAACACCGCGTTTTCTCAAAGCTCTAGCTACGCTATTGAAGTTACCACTTTTGTTAATAACAAGGTCTGGCGCTCTTCTTACATCTCTCCAAGTATCAGTAGATGGATATAGATTTACATCACCATCGAATGAGAAAATAGCGAATGGGTTTACATTCATATATTCAGATGCGTAATCTTGCTTAGCAAAAGAAACATGAGAATATGGCAACATAACATAATCGCCAACTCTAGTTACATTTGTCGAAGCAGAAACATTAAAATCAATAGGAACATTTGTCTCGTTGAATTCTGGTCTTAGGATACCTTCTTCAGCATCAATAGCACATTTGTAGTCTTCGTGCTCTACATCGCCTACATTGTGTCCTGTAAATGAATCAACAACAAAACCATTCTTGAATCTCTCTAGACCATTTTTATCTGTTAGAGACATGTTTTCTGTTTCTTTTTCTAGCATAGAAAGAGAAGTGTAATATTCTATCTTTTCGATACGGTTTTCTAGTTTACCAATATCGCGCATAGTATAGCGTCTGTTCTCTTGCATCTCAGAGTCAATAGTATCACAACCACGAGTATAAGCAGGAGCATTCAGAGTATACAGTACCATTCCGTTTTCTGGGTCGGTAGGGATATCTGGCTGTAGTGCTGGAGTTCCGTATTTAATCTTAAACTCACCTTCTTTGGTCAAATATACCTTATCAATACGATTCAAGTAATACTGGAAGTCACACTGAATTTGAGAATTAGGCTTAATAACATTAGTCAACAAATCGCCAGAATCATTCTTGTTGAAAATCTGCTGAATTCGTTTTTCCCTAGTGTATGTATTATCAGTAGTCAGAGCATCGTATGTTGAGCTTGTTGTTGGTCTAAAGTCAAGAACATCGCTCAGTGAAGTATTTGTTCCTTTATAAACAGGAATATCTTCATATTGAATCTCTGGGTCATCTGCGTATGAATCAACAGAGAAATATTCGCCATCACCATGCTCAAAATATCTGTAAGTAACAACCAAGCGTCCAGTTGGACCTTTTCTGCCAGCTTTTAGCTTTATAGCACCAAGTTCATACAAACCATTTCTTTGTCCATCATCTAGCTCATATTGCTCAGTAATGTCTTTCAATGGTACAGGAGAATCGCCTGTTGTTGTTTTGTAATTAGGGTCAAGTTGAGCTTTTTCATATTCTTTAGATGCGTAAATGGCACCATCATATGTTAAGTTATGGATAGCAACTCTCGTACCATCAGCATCAATCTGATAACCAGCTTCGGCAGATGTATCTATGCCGTATGTGATATCACATGTGTCATAGATTTTAACATCTAAAATGTCACAATGTAATAGTGTATGCAAATCCTGTGGTGGCTTTTTCTCAGATTCTGGAAGCTCATTTGGATATGTTGATGCTATATAAGCATCTGGTAATGTAAGTGAAGTATTCAAATTATTAGGGTCAGTTGGCTTACCAGTGTAATCCATATTTGAATAAGGAACAATTACATTAGTTTTTAGATTCTTAGTTCTTTCTTTAGAACCCGCTGTGGAGTTACCTGATTTCAAAACAGTTACTGTCAATAGAACAGTAGCACCATTGAAACGAGTATCGCCAGCACCGTCAAACTTCAACAGAGAAGGGTCATCAACATTAATAATATTACCATATTGACCAATCAAGTCGATAACACTACCAGAAGATACACCAGCACCACTAATAAATACACCATTGTAATCTGTAATGTTGAATGAAGAGAATTTTTCTCCTGATTCTGCGGCATATTCAGCATAACCAGTGTTATTCAAAGAAAGCTTAATAGTTTTTCTCTGATAGAATTGGGTATCAAAAGCAAAGTCCTTATCCTTGATAGTTTTAATATCAGTGTAGGGGAAAGGATAAAGCATATATGTATTTGATGAATCTATGCTTTGGTTCTTTCTTTCGACAACAGCAGAAATAGTAGAATCGCCAATTTTCTGAATAATACTATCGCCAGATGAGAACAATGGTGCTGTAGTGGTGTGTTTTACTAGAAGTTCTTGTCTAGAAGGACTATAGAAGTAGCTAACACCTCTGTTTATACTATTAAAGGCATCAGCAATATCTCTCTTATTATCAGCATCCAAATCAACAGAGTTGCCAATGATGTAGTATTGTGTTAGAATGTTACCATGACCATTTGAAGTAAGTTCACCATTTCTCTGAACTTCCCAAGACCTTACATTATCAAATGAATAGCCATCTGCCATTTCAATATCAAGTAGATAAAGTTTCCAAATGCCACTGGCTCTGTCCGAAGCAGTAGCCGATTCATAGCCATAGCCGCGATTGCCATAGAAATATTCCATGGTCTTAACTTTAGCCGTACCTATTTTAACACTACCTGAACGGTCACTTGGAGCCGTTGCTGAGCTTGCTGGGGTATCATATAGGTCTACAGTATCCCACACGGAAGGCATCTTATATAGGTCTGAAGTGAAGATATAGTTACCCACCGAAGCGCGAATTAGAGCATCGTGGTCATAAGCATATGTTCTTGATTTCCAGTAGTCTAGATATTCAACACCTAGTTTTTCAATCTCATAACCCTTAACATAAGCTTTACCATCTTCCATACCGATAGCCAATAACTCTCTCATTCTATCAACTAGAGTGTCATGGTCGCCACCGGGATAATATTTGTTAATATTAAGATTCTGTTCTGGATATTTTTCCAAATCGGTAAGAGTTGGAGTATGAGCAAGTCCAAGACCTTCTGAAGTAGTGAGTTTGAATCTTTCTTTAGAAACATCCATAGCTTCAATTTGAGTATCATATGCGAAATCATTCATCTCATAGATACCGCGATTATCATCTTCTTCTAAGAAGCAACGAACATCAATACCGAAGTCATCTACAGTGTAATCACCAGATTCATCGTAGGTTCTTCTTGCCATTGTGTCTTCAATAACACTTGAAACATCAGGTCTAACCTGATATACTGGTTTCCCGTCTTCTAGGCGTAGAAGCTCAATAAAGTCTTCGTCATCAACTGAATCAATAGCTCTCTTAGTTAAGACACAACGAATTCTATGTCTATCCGCTCCAGAAGCATTGAAGTTATATGAGCCACGAGCATTGTCCAGAAGTGAAGAATCGTCATCTGAAGTAACAATATCTTCTATTACTTCAAGACCAACACGGTATGATGGAGTACTTGAATACTTATCTAGAACAACAAATTGCTTATCAACATTTACAAGGAAACCGCGAATGTAATAAACACCATCTTCGATATAAGCAACAGAACCTTTACCTGAAGCGAAAATAGTTTCGTCAACTGTATCAATTGTCTTACATACAAGTGGTATCTCGCCTTCAACCAAATCGGCAACAAGAAGCTCATCCTTTATAAAGTTTACTTCTGAGCCAATGATACCAGCATAATTTGAAATTAAATTAGAAGCATCATCAGGTTCTAGATATGCCGCAAGAGCTTCTGGAATTGCGCTATTAGTAACCTCATCGGGAACCTTACCACCGTCCAAGTATTTTACAAAAAGTGTATCATACTCTTGTTCGTTTGATACAGTAGCATACATTACAATAGCTTTTAGCCCTGTAATTTTACCTTGAATAGTTCTGCCGATAAAATCTTGTGGATTAATATCTTGACCATTGTATGATGGAAGAATTTTGATGTAAGAAAAATCAGTATCATAAGCCAAGGCACCCGGTACAACCATGGTGCCATCCTTGAAATTTCCATCTGCAAGATTAGAAATCTGGTTCTGAAGAACTGACTGTAACTGAGTCAGTTCCCTTGCCTGTACAGAAACACTTGGTTTAAATAGAGTCTTTACAAACTTTTTATCTTTATCAAAATCATCATAATATGGTGCGATATTAAAGTTTAGCGCAGAAACATTATTATCTTCATTATCTGTTGCCATAATTCTTCCTATAAATCTAAATTACAATTGATATAACAGTATTTATCTGCCAAAATTAGAATTCAAAAACGATTTTGATATCTTCAATCTGGTCAATTGCTCTAGAGATTTGTTGTCTGTTTTCCACATACAGTAGCTTACCAGTTCCAGCTACGGTTCTTTCGGATGCTGGTGTTTCGTCACCAACCTGTACGTCAAATGCCGCCGCTGTGTCTTGTGAAGTATATGTGGTGTATTCTGGATGTTGAACCGCTCTGTAGATAGAAGCGTTACAAGAAACACCGCTTTGCTCTTCAATTGGGTCAACGATTACGGAAATCTGTCTGAAATGAGAAGCATCACCTACCACTGGCAACATGTGATTTTCATCATAAACAAGTTTCATATCAATCATACCATAGTAACCGCCAAGCTCTTCTACAGGATTATATCCATGTCCATTTGGTGGAGAAATAATTCCTTTAACTGTAGCCTGTAGAGCATTACCGCCATTTGGAGCACTAACTGTAGCATTAATAGAGTTGTAGCCTGTACCACCATCAATAACATCAACAGAAGTAATAAATCCACCACTTACATTAGCAATTGCTTTCAAACCCGTTCCTGTAGTTAGTGGGTCTGAGTCATTTGGATTAATCCATGGTCCAACTCGGTACTGAGAAGTTCCGTCTGGTTGTACGTCCCAAGTTCCAACAATTGTAGCAGTGAAATCAGGATAACCGCCAGAGAATCCGTCATTGCCGTAGTAATTGTCAATTACGCGCATTTGACCTTCGCCTGTTCCAGATGTGATATAAACGGCATATCCGTCATAGATTCCACTAACAGGTGAAACAGCCGCATTTGAATCTAGTACAACTGTATTTGATGTAGCACTCTGAACCATGCCAGCGTTGTTAGGCTCATAACCAGAACCCATGTCTACAACAGAAATGTGCTCAATCGCGCCTTCTTTGGCAGATTGCTGTACTTGCCACTGTAGATGACCCGGATTATTCAAAGCAGGGTCACCGCCATTCGGGTCAGTTGCTAGGTGTTTAACAGGCATATAGTCTTCAGTTAGGAACTTCATAGCTTCATCTAGAAGAATAGAATACATGAACTTCCAACGATATCCATCGCCAGTAGTAAGAATGTCATCTGGGTCAGTGCCTGTTGGTTTTACTGTAGAGATAACTTCCTGATAAGCGCCATCAAAATATGCTTTGTTGTTTATACACTTATAAACATTGTACTGGTTATTATCTTCAGTCATAACATAATTGTTAGGAATAATTTCTTCACCAGAATCGTGCTCATACATGGTATATACTTGTCCAGCTTCCCAGTTAATACGTGGAAGTGCTAGAGTAACAAACTTAGGGTCAATTTTCTTAATAGCAATTAGATTATTAAGAATATTATACTGATTTGAAATGGTGTCTAGTGGAGTTGGTGGGTTTGTTTCAGTACCACCGCCAGAACCAGCAGGAACATCGTTTTCTGTTCCCCAAGGGTCTGTTTTACCAATACCTAAGTATAGGTTATTATAAGCAGACTTATTGTAGTATAGCCATTTCGCAGTACCGTCTGCCGAAACACCAGTTTCGTGCTCTGGTCCCATCCAAGAAGGGTCTGCTGAAGATGTACCAGCTTCTACACAAATGTAAAGGTTAGTGTTATTGAATACAATATCGCCCAGAACATAAGGGGAACCCGGCTCCCACTGTGAGGCAGATTCATTGAGAGATTCAATGAACTGTTGAGCATTATATATTCTAAGTTTGTTAGTAATGATTGCCGCCATGTTTTAAATTCCTATTATTTTCAAATTAGTCTTTGGATACTGTTATTTCAGGTGGTATCGCAATATTCTTTTTATATTTATAATTACTTTCTAGAGTCGTTAGACTATAATCAGATTCATCAACATCATCTATACCATATGCCCATTTATCTCTTTCTAATGAACGGTATTGTGGTCCAACTATATCTTCTGATTGCCAAGTAACAGATTGAAATATTTGCTTAACTACGGGTCTCTGTTTAAGAGAAGAAATTCCAGAAATATTAGTTTTTAACAAATAAGTATCTTCTACATCGTCAACGGATATTTTGTCTACAAAGTGAGCATCAATATCAAGAACATGCTCTTTGTTAAGTTTAAATCTTTCTATAGATTTCCTGTTTGCGCCAAGGGTTCCATGTCCCACTGGTCTTTCATTATAATCAGTTACCCACAAACGTTTAGGGAAAATATTCACATATGCTCCGATTAATGGCTCTTCATTTCTATCATATGATTTTTCCAATGATTCGATAGACATATCTTCAAAATCATGGTCATCAATTCTAGTGTTGCCATATGGAGCAAACAATTCCTCTTGTGGTGTAAACCTAGCAGGAGAATAACGGTCTTTCATTTCTTCAAATCTAAAGGTATTTCTAAATCTGAATTTCGCTCTATCTATAGAACGTCCAGTTGTACCCAAAGAAGGAACTTGGTGTATTCTCTTGTGTATATTTATCACATGTTTTTGTGTACGTGGGTCGGCACCATCTGCCAAACTACCAACATGCCAATTTGGTCTTCCGTAGTTGACTCCACCTCTTTTTTCATAAATGATACGAGTATCGGTTTTGTCAGTAGCACACTCTTCGTTATACATGTATATAGAAAGATGTTCCAATTTCACCAAATCATTACTCAGTGTATGGAGTGAAATTTCATGGTCTCCAGCTTCAACTTCAAAGAAGAAGTCATGTAGAGTTTTATCTTTATCATTCTGTTTGAGAGGATGTGCCTCATCTCCAAGTGTGGCTATAGTAGTTCCATCCAATTTAACTTCAACCAAGGCTGATTCCATCAAATCTGGCTTATTGGATGTTTGAATAACCAATGATACTGGTGTAAATTCTTTAGCATTAAATGAATAAACTTCTGGACTTCCGTCTATAGTTCTGTTAATATGTCTATTCTTAGCTTCGAATTTTTTATACAAAGAACTCTTTCCTGAGAACTTACCAGAACCATCCATCAACTTAACTTGTACGTTAAGGTTTTTGATTATTTCAATAATCAATCTAACAAGAGCAAGTCTGTCTTTGTTTCTTCTAGCATATGATTCGGCAATGAATTCACCAAAGAATTCTAGACCAGCAGGATGGATAATTTTCTTAACTAAGTCTCTCCATTCTTCAATCTGCTTATCTACTCTAATAACATATGAATAATCTTGCCAGTAGTAGTTATCTGGAAGTACATTTCTATCGGACAAGAAACCTTTGGTGTCAAAGTATCTTCCAGAATATTCACAGAATGAACCAATTATAGGTCTAACTTTAGCTTTGCTGTTCCCTTTACGATTCATATCTATAGAAGGACTAATCTGATTTCCTTCATCGTCATATATGTAACTATAACCAGCACCGAAGTCCTTTATTCCGATTTCTTCTATAGAACCAAAAGTACCTTGAGCATATATCAAACCACCCTTACCTTGTGATTTGTTTCCAGATTCTGTTTCTTCTTCTATCGAACAGAAAGGTGCGCGTTTATATCCATAACCCGGATTAATAACTTCTAGTTTTACAATACCGCCCAAGTTATCAACTTCAGTAATACGAGCAACAGCACCAGTTCCTGAAGTGATAGAGTTATCAAATACAACTCTTTCTCCAGTTACATAACCAGTACCAGCATAACCCCAAGGCTTGCGTTTAATGTAGACCCTTTCAATCAAAGCACTATCTAATGTAGAATATTCTTCTGTAAGAATTGGTTCATTATCATAAAAATCACCAAGTAACAATGGAGTGTTAGCGTCTGGGTCTTCTGGGTTATTAGATTCAAATAGAATGTTCTCAGCAGAGTGTTCAATGATACCAATACCATCACGAGTAGTCTTCATTGGTGAAGACCAAATCTTAATCGTGTGGTCATATGAACCATATGGATTGAATTCAAACATGTAATCTTTTGAGGTATTATTGAAGTCTTTTAGAGGAAGACCCAATCTATGAGTTATAGAATCATCTGGAAACCAAGAAGCAGATGCTGAATTGAAAACCTGATACTCAGCTTTTACTAAGTCTTCTACAATATCAAAGTTATAATTATATGTAACCTTGTCTTCTACTATTGTACTTGTTGTATTGGCAATCAAGATTTCTAAAAACTTATCAATCAACAATCCATCAATTTCAGGTAGAACAATAGAGTCAAAGTTTACATCGAATCTATTTTCATTCGACATTTTCTGTAGGAAAAGTTCAACATCATATTGTTCTTCTCTTGAAGAACCTACTGGGAATAAGGATTCTCTTTCACCGTCTGGATTGTTATCATCAATCATCAAATCAATGTCGCGTTTTCCTTCTAGCCATCTTTTGATTAGAACTTTATCGTGCCAAGTAACAACTCCGTCTCCATTGATATCATAAGCATTGTCAACAACGTTGCCCTGAATGAAGTCATATACACGCTGGATTAGGTCAACAGAAATGTTTACAAAAACATCACCCTCGGCATCGAATAATTGAATATGAAGCTCAAAGGGTCTTTTAGAACGGCAGTATTGCGCCCCAATGTTGAATGTTCTAATCATATTGGGGTCTGTAGGAATTGTAAAATCAGGAGAGTTATATGGAATTGCTCTACTGTCAATTGGAACTACATCGTTAGCATAGTTTTCAGGACCAGCCGCTCCCAATATGTCAACGATTTCAACCTCACCTTCTGTACCAGCAACATTTACTTCTTCTATGTGTCCTCGTGTGACTTTTTTAATATATGCCGCACAAGCGTCACCAGTACCTTCTACCTGAAGTGGAAAGTTTTCTAAGTAAGATTGTCCAGCATCTAATATTTCAAAACCTACAATAGACTCAGCACCTGACTCATAAAATTCTCTGTTTTCTTGAGTTATTATAGTATAAGATTCATCATTGAACTCGCCCTGAATGTTAGATATGTAATATTCTGTTACATTCTTACCATCAATAAATTTCTTATCGAATAATTCTACGATTGCTTCAGCGCCAGTATCATTACCAATAATTTTTATAGGCTTATAACCTTCAATATTATCATCTGTATATGTTTTAATTGTATATTCAATTGTCCAATCACCAAAAGAAGGCTTAAGTAGCTGGTCTTTTGGATATTTCAAGTCTACATCTGTATTGAACAATACGCGGAATAGAAACTCATATGACTTCTCTGAGCCTTTAGCTTTATAGAAGTCTTTGACCTTCTTTAGAAGAAGTTTTTTATTATCGTAATGTTTTTTCTCAACTTCAGAACGTTTCTCTGGAGTGATTCTATTCTTTAAAACTTCAGATGCTTCTAGACTGTCACCCTGAATCTCATAGAATACTTTTAAAATAGAGCCTAGAGGTAAGGGTTTAGGTACAGTTTCATCTACCAACTGAAGAGTAGCTGGACTATTGGTAGAATTTATGTAGTATTCACTTGGGTCTAGTTCAACATCATTGACAACCACGGCAATTCTAACTACATCAATATCAGATGGATGGTGTGTTAGAGTGAATACTTGTTGCTCACCATCGCCTGTCCAAAAATCTTGGTCTTCAACGTTTGAAACCTCTTTCAAAGAGGTTCCATCATTTTGATTCAATAAACCAAAATAGTTTTCAAATACCTCATTTGCTTCTTGAATCTTGTTATAGTTTGGAAAAACTTCAGCAAGTTCAGATTTAAAATGCGAAACAAACTTGTCCAGAGTTTTGTCTAGGTCAATATTGTCCAAAACTCGTTTGGATTCATGTAAAACATTTCCTTCCTGTTCAAGCCATTTATAGTATGACTCCATGAAAGAAATAAGTTTAGGGTAATCAGACCTTACAAATTCAGGAAACTGATTTTTTACCAATGTTGAAATTTTGGAAATATCCATACTCATAGATTATCAGCCAATATCTGTGTCATCTAATACTGAGACACTTAGGTTTTCTAAGTCAAGGGAAATAATCTGATTATGCAATGGCATTACGTCATTCTTCTGTGGAACAACATAAAAATCAATAGCTTTTCCATCAAACCAATTAACTTTCAGTTTATGGATTTTTATCAAGCCTGTTTCATAATTTATACTACCAATATTATTAATTAGAGTTTGTTCTTTCCCACCAATTACTATATTTAGGTCTATATTTCCAGCACCATCGTCCTTGAAATATCTTTTATTTGGTATAGCGCCCTCAACCAACTGATTACCTACATCAAAATAAGAAGTGGATAATGTTTTTGGTTCAATTGGGTTATTAAATTTTAGCTCATAATATGTGTTAGTATATAGTGTAGGAACTACACTTTTCTTCATTTTTACTTTAGTCAAGTTATTTGTTATTGATGGGTCCACATTATCAATAGTTGTCAAAAACTTAGAGTACCTAAAGTAACTTTCAAATTTACTTAATGTTTCTTTATCATATTTTTCAACCGCTTCGATTACTTTCCTATGAATATCCTCAGAAGTCAAAACAGTTTTCATTTCGTCAAATTTTACAGTCAAATCAAGCTGAATATGGGTATAATCTGGGTCTACAATCATTGGAGTTATAGAAACAACACTCCATTCTTTTACCAATTGTTTCTCAATTTCATTCTTTACAGCATCTGACAAGTAATAACCATTTTCTGGATTAATAGCAATCATAACTCTTCCATAAAATGGTGGGTCATTGTCTTCACCTCCCCAAATATTCATTGACTGTATATTTGGAAATATTTTTGGAATTACAGTCTTATAGTCTCTAGCAGTTACCGCTCTATTCTGTCCCTCAAAAGTTTTTGGAGCATGGAACTTGATAGATTCGATAGTTTCACGCTCATCACCACCCATAGATTTCATAGTGGTTGTTATATTTACATCAGAATAGCCATTTAGAGACCCCTGAAGAGAAAAAGTAGAGGCATGGTTGCCCTTATCTCCAGCAGTTGCTATGTAATCGACATGTATAATGTTATTGTTTTCTAGTTGCTTACCTAAAATTCCATCTCCAAAGTATATTTCAAACAACCCATCTTCTACTTCCTGAAGATAATAAACATTATCCTCGCCAGAAATTCTATTAGTATCTTTAGCCAATGTATAAAATTCTTGTTTTGTGGAATTGGCAGATGATTGGACACGAACAGAAAGAGTAGTTGTATCTACATTAGGATTAGGTATTACAAATTTTTGATTAGGATTATTTGTATTAACTGTCCATTTATATGAAAGTAAATCACCTTGCTTTAGAACTATTCCTTTTCTTTTATAAACAGCTTTGCCATTTATAATTTTTCTAGGAATGGTGTATGCTTTATCTGGTACAAAAGAATAAGAATCTTGACCAATTTTGCCAATAAATCTAGAATTTTTATTAACAACAACAGCAGATGGATTGTCAAATGGGAATACTTCAATGTCCACATGCGCGGTAGCCGCCTTCACTGAACGAGGAAGGTAATTCAAATGCTTTGCTTTAGAAACAACAGAAGAGCGCAACTGAGCACTATCCAAAAACATTTCATTAGCCATCATATTGAGGTAATATGCTTGATATTGTGTATTATACGCCAAAACATCCAGAAGGATGTTTAGTGCGGAGCCTGTAAAATCATAGTCTTTGAATTCATCTTGACCTTTGAGAAATTCTACGAAATTTTCCTTAAGGTCTGTAAAGTCCAGATTTGTTACGTTTAGTACTGTATTTTCTGCCATTACCTTATTCTCTCTAAGAAGTAATCTAATTCTTGTGTTTCTGTTGAGTTTATGATACTATATAAAATGTGTATCCTGTAACCATGACCATCTTCGGTTTCTTGTACAACAACGTCTTCCAAATCTACTCTTGGTTCGTAATTGTTGATGGTTTCTTCAATTGCGTTCTTTATATTTATAGCCGTTAATGGAGACACCATTTCGAACAAATAGTCAGTAACTCTACAACCAACTTCTGGCTGAAATAGCCTTTCTTTTCTTCTAGTAAGAATCAGATTCATAAGAGAACGTTTAATAGCATCTTCGTTGTAAACCTTTTCAACATCATTGGTACCGGGATTTTTATCAAATGCCATTTCTAAGTCGGTAAATGATATTCTCTTTTTTCTTTTTATCCCATATGCGTCTACATATGAATCTTCAAATGCCATTTAATTTCTCCTATGGATTTAAATCTATTCTTGGGGCAATGGTTACATGATTTCCATCAGACTTCAAATCCCACTCCGCTGTATTTCTTATTGTAATCTTGCCGCCTTTAGGACCAACATATAGAGTTAAGTTCCCTTCAACATTCAAGTGACAATCGCCCATAACATGTTCTTTCTTGTCACCTTCAATAATAGTAACATCATCACCTTTTACTTTAGTCACTCTGGTTCCGTCTGGATGTATCTCTTCAAATGTACCAGAAGCATGGTGACGATTCATTCTTTCCGCGCCTTTGGTATCATCAATCTCTGTTATATGACCACACTCAGACTCTGTAACATGGTTGAATGGATACTGAGCCGCTGAAGGTGTTGGGGGCTCATCCCAAGTTCCACCGCCAGCAATAGCTACACCCTTAACCAAATCAGCAAGCTTAACCTGAACAATAGTGTTGTGTGACTGTGCTGGAACTGGTATCTTACCAAATTTTCCCGGATACTTACCCAAATATGTAGGGTAATCTGGCATAGTCATTGCTCCACCATTGCGAGCAAGTCTGTTCATATCTGGCTCATTGAGCTTTTCATCTTTTGGATATTGCTCATCGGGGTCATAGAATCCCTGTGGGTCTCTTCCCTTTGGACTCTCTGTACTTATTCCCGGTAAGGTACCAAAGACTACAGGATGCTGTCCAGCTTTTCCGTCTCTGAAAAAGCCCATAACCCATGTTCCCTGAAGTATACCAACAGGAGCATCACCAATGCCGTTCACAGAGCCAGATGTAACGGGCATCATCACATGAGCCCATGGTAGAGTATCTGTAGCCATTTCTATTTTATCTTGGTTGTGCCAGCCGATAATGCGTACACGCACTCTACCGAGCATATCAGGGTCATTGCGGTCTTCTACAACCCCTTGCCACCACACAAATCCATCTACACCCATAAAACTCATAATTAATCTCTCTTATTAACTTTTCTGCTTACTGTATATACTTGCTCATCGAACTTCATATCTAAGTTGTCAGTAGCCAATTCCATAACAGTTTTAAATTTTGTTAAAGTAAGATGATGTGCGCTTGCGGTCACAATAAAGTTACCAGTATGGTATTTCTCTTTAACTGCCAATCCATCTTTTTCTGGGTCATAGCCCTGTTCCGACCACAATTTTAATTCAACAATATCGCCAGTTCTGACCCAAAGTGTTCCCGGCACTTCCATATTTAGTTTAACAACATCAATTTCTTTCAATCTACCATCACGAACAATTCTATCTTTTGTTATATTGGGTCTATCATAATCCCCAGATGCTTTATTTGTAACTGGTGCCATGACAACCCTATTTTTGGAATTTGTGACTTTGGATACTAAATCTGGTTTTCCCTGTGGCAAATAAGCTCCTTTTGTTTTCTTAACATGTAAAGAATCTCCATCTCTTTTATCAAACTCTTCTTTATAACTAAAAGGAATAGTAGAGAATTTTTTATTCTCAAAATCTATATGTAAAAGTTCAGAATCGTACATGCCAGAAGTCATGCCATCTAGTAAGTCAAAGTATTTATCCCAGTGTAAATTATCTGGTGTTAGTGCTTCGCCTTTAACTTGTTTAACAGATGAAGAATCACTGGTACTACCATACTCTTGACTCATTGGAGGTCGATTATCTTTCGGCATCATGTCATAAGTAGCAGAGGGTCCACTTGTCATCATAATGTCTATTGTTTTCCACCAATAACCATCTTCTCTTTCGAAATATAAATAAGATGGTTGTTGAAATGCTTGCGATTTAGCATATGTGCTTATTAGGTTTATCCCCTTAACAGGCTTAGTATATGACAACGGAAGTGTGAAAATCCCCTCAGATGGCTCTGTAGATAAGGGTCTAGAGCTAACCATTCCATGTAGCTCAGAAACCATTTCATGGTACTTCTTATTTACAAATGATTTAGATACCATAGTTTGAACATTTTTAAAAGCATCTTCAGAAATAAGCTCCATGGTATAAAGTTGTTTACCATCTCCAGCCTTTTGCTTATCTGACACCGCAGATATTACAAAATTATATTTTAAAGGTTTTCCAGTGCCAGGTAGGTCAAATTCTATCTTGACTTTTTCATAACCAAGTATAGACATATGCATTAGTGAATTAGTGGTATCCATTAATGTAAGGGATGCCGTTATATTAGTGGCAAACATATCTTCATATATACTAAGAGATGCTAATGCTTCCGCAACATTAAATGTTTCACCGTTATGGGATTCAATTTCAATTTTTTTAATATCATGAATCCCATCATAATTGTAATCATCTGCCGCCATTATTTAACTTCCTCACCTTTCAACATAGTTTCAAATTTATCCAAGAAAGATTTTAAATAGTCATTGTTCAATAGTTTAATATATCTTTTTCTATTATTTCTAATAGTTTCCCACTCTAAATAACTAACTACTTTTGGAGGTTGAGAGCCGGGCTTTTCCAATTTTTCTAAGTAAGTATCTTTATGAATAACATTTCCAAAATAATCTTCATAATGATGAACTTTTTGATTTGCTCGTTGTTGTCCGTTATTCTTTTCGAAGTTATCAGCATAAACGTCATTCAGATAGTCTATAAATTTATCTTCATCTAAAGCCCATTCGCCATATACATCCGATATATCATTGGAAAGTAATACAATCCAGTAGTAATGTGGCGAGCCATAGTAAGCATCCGCTATCATTTCTGGAGTGTCGCCTTCCTGTACATAGTATTCATATGTTACATAGTTATTGTCCAAGATGCTTTTTAATAGTTTAACCCTTTTGAATATATTTGTTATATCCATTTTGTTTCCATCTTTGAACATGTCATATGGAACTTTTTCTAGTTTCTGAAAGTATTTTTCAATCATTATACATTCTCTCTTTCTACATCAGACCTAGTGATAAATTCTGTTTCTTGGAAATTTAAAGTCATTCTGACTTCCGTTGGTGCTTTTGTGGTTTGAAAAGCAGACCAAATTCCATTAACAGCATATTCTACATTCATCCCTGTTAGAGCACATGGTTTAAAGTTATGAAGGTATTCGTTGTCCAAATATTTAATATCAAATTCTGCTGGATAATTTAGAACAGCATTTGTAAGTGTAGGATGCATATGAATTTTAAAATAATGAATAATTTGCCTTACCATTAAAGATTCGGCATGATTTCTTGGAACAAAATTGTAAGAGAAAGTAAATTGTCTAAATCCAACACCTTCAAATAAAAGCCTAGGATGGGAGTTTGCCACACCTCTTTGGGCGTAGTTGAGGATATCAACCCCTGTGCTGTTGTTCGCCAAAGAG
>Ga0102948_1000329_pt1 | contig 18516 bp, 23 predicted proteins | sample SalPonA_A_H2O_MG_FD_78211 | JGI IMG/M metagenome (GOLD analysis project Ga0102948, IMG submission 78211) | Water microbial communities from South San Francisco under conditions of wetland restoration - Salt Pond MetaG R2A_A_H2O_MG | ecosystem: Environmental > Aquatic > Non-marine Saline and... | reverse complement strand
GAAACCTAAAAAAGTTTATCATACTTCATCATCTAAAGGAATTAAATCCCTTAATCGCCCTATCTGGTTTGCTCTTGATATTGAACATGCCAATGCATGGCAGGAAAGCATTAGTTCTGATGCAGGTGAAGCTTACATTTACGCAGCAACGGTTGATGGCAAAATTGCTGATGTTGATGATAAAGAAATTAAACAATTGTTTAATAATGAAAATATAGATTTGGATGATTATATTGTTGATGTTGTAAGTAATCCGACTAAAGATGAATTACTCAAAATGCCAGGAACAAAACTTCTTTTAAAGAAAGGTTATGTTGGTATAGTATATTTGGATTATGATCCTAGTGATTTCCAGAATGACCTAGACGCACTTTTAGTATTAGACCCATCTGCAATTAAATCTTGGAAAAAAATATAAATAATTTTGTAACCTTCTGATAAATTAACTATTAGTTGGTTATAATTACTCTATCCGAAATGATATAAAACTAAATTTTGAAGAAGACCGTGATCGTCTATAAACTATCGAAATTGATCGATATATACAAAGGAGAATTATTATGATCGACGCAAACGCATTTAACTTTGACGCAATGAAAGAAGCTGTAGGTGTAGACCCATTCGCTGAGAAATCCAATCGGTACGCAAAAGATGAGCGTTTCTATACGCTTGCTAAAGACAAAAACGGCAGCGGTGCCGCTCTGATTCGTTTCCTTCCTGACTCGGAACGTGGAATGATCCAAAAACTTTTCAAAATCAATACTACAATCATTAAGAACGGTAAGAAGCGTTTCGTTTCTGAATTTTCACCATCTTCAATTGGCCAACCTTGTCCTTTCCAAGAACAATGGCAAGCACTGTGGAATGCTGGTGATAAAGAAGGTGCTAAACAATTTGGTCGTGGTATTAAATACATCGCAAACATTAAAGTAATCAAAGATCCAGCTAACCCTCAAAACGAAGGTAAAATCTTCCTTTACGAAATGTCTGGTGCTATGAAGGATAAAATCCAAAACGCTGTAGATCCATCTGAACAAGACCGTGCACTAGGTGCTCAACCTAAGGAATTGTTTAACCCGCTACAAGGCAACTCATTCCGTTTGGTTGCAAAGCGTGGTGCAAATGGACAGATCAACTACGATTCATCCGAAGTTATTAACGAAGTAACTTCTATCTATGATTCTGTTGAAGCTGCCCTTGAAGATATCAAATCAAATTCTCACAAGCTTTCAGATTTACTAAAACCTGAATCGTTTATGACATATGAACAACTTCAAGATAAAATGCGCTGGGTAACATTCAGTGATGTTGAACAAGTTACCGCTCAGGCAGTTCAACAACCATTGACTGCTGAAGCTGCTACTCCTGCTCCGCAAGTTGCTGAGGTACAACCTGCACCATCTGCGGTTCAACCACAAGTAGCACAGGTTGCTCAACCTGCACCTCAACCTGCCCCGGCACCTGCTGCAAGCAATTCGTTAGATGATCTACTAAATGGGCTAGTATAAGGGGTTCTCCCTTATACTTTTTTAGGAGATCACTATGATTCTAATTGATTTCAGTTCAATTATTCATAGGATGATTCATACTTCCGTCGCCAATGTTAAACCAACAAAGGTTGACGGAAAGTATATCACTAATGATTTTATTGGGCTTACGAAATATTACATTTTTCAAGAATTGTTTAATATTAAACAAGAACACGGACCTAACTTTGGTGATATTGTTATCTGTTTAGATAAATCATCTGGTGGTTATTGGCGTAAGGATGTTTACCCTGGTTACAAAGCAAGTCGCAAAAAAGGACGTGAAGAATCTGAAATTGATTTTGGTGAAGTGTTCTCTGAAATTGATGGTCTGATTGAGCAGATCAAAACAAATCTTCCTTGGAAAGTAATTGAAGTACCTAAGGCAGAAGCCGACGATATTATGTTGGTTCTCGCAAGAGAATATAACAAATACGAGAAAGTACTCATTCATTCTCCAGATAAAGATATGATTCAGGCTCAACGTGATAATGATACAGTTTTTCAATACAGTTCATTAACCAAGAAATGGCTTGTACCAGAAAATAAACATGATCACATGGACCATTGGATTATGGAACACGTATGTTTAGGTGATGCTTCTGATGAAGTGCCTAAGGTTGTAGATCATACTGAATTCACAGATGAGTTTATCAACTACCTAAAAGATAATGGCCATGATCTACCTACACCAATGGATTTCAAAGCAAGTTCTATTGATTCAGACATTAAAGTTAAACTTATCGAAGATTTCGATGTGTACAAAACTAACCGCAAAGGTGAATCACTAGGAATTAAAAATATCTACAAAGATATTCGTTTTGGGCCGACTACTTTGGTTAAGGCAGTTGCTAAACATGGTTCATTGGACGCTTGGTTGGATTCACATCCACTATATCGTTCTCATTATGAACGTAACTATAAATTGGTTATGGAAGAAGGTATTCCAAGTAATATTTGGAATGAAATCATTGTCCAATTTAAAGAATCTGCTACTACTTATAACCACTTAGCATTTGAACAATATCTAAAAGAAAATAAATTGAATTCTATCCTTATGGATTTACCGTCAATTTTCAAAATAACAGGAGAGCTCACCGCTGAGGATTTCGGTTGGTGATAATCCAAAAAGTTTAATTACTAATATGATATAATAAAGTTTTACTGGGTTCTTTAAAAACCCAGGTTTTAAATAGAGGATGGATATGCTGAATAGAATCGATGTAAAATATTTCAAATTAGCCGTTGGTATGGACAGAATAGGGAAAGAAACAGATGTTGATATTGCTGCCCGTTGTCCTATTTGTGGAGATTCTCGTACTCATAAAAACAAAAAGAGATTGCATCTATACACCAAAGGAACAGTAACAAATGTTTCTTGTTTTAACGGAGACTGTGCTTGTCATAACAAAACAGTTTACAGTTTTCTAAAAGATTTCTACCCAGCTTTACTTGGCCAATACAAGCGTGAAAACTTCGGTAATACGATGGAAAAACTAGCTAAAGGCGAAGCAGAAGATGTATTCAGTTCATTCAAAAAGCAAGAACCGGTAAAAGAAAAAGAGGTTCTGGTACACGACCTAACACCATATCTTAAGCCTATTGATGACTCGCCGGAGGCCCTTCAGTATTTGGAGGGACGTGGCCTACCCTATAAAGAACATAGGTTTGGCAAGTGGTACTACGGTTATCAAGATCTAAAGATTGGTGAAACGCTGTACCGCATTACTAATTCAATCGTCATTCCACTGTATTACAATAATGAAATGTATGGTTTCTATTCTCGTAATATTTATGACAAACAATTTTATACATATATGCATGAGGCAAATATTGGTTATAAAATTTGGAATTGGTTTAATATTAATAAGGATGAACCTGTCTTTATTTATGAAGGTATCTTTGATGCTATTGCTGGTGGCTTACCTAATAGTATTGCTCTTATGGGAGCAAAGATTCCTGATGAACGTCTAAAAGAACTTAAACACCCTGTATTTGTTTTAGATAATGATAAGACTGGGATGATGAATAGTATTACATATGCTAACATGGGATGCCAAGTTTTTGTTCAACCAAATGGTTACGCTAAAGATATGAATGAAAATCTACAAAATGGAGTTGATACCACTAAGCTAATTCTTGACAATCTGTATAGTGGCATCGGTGCTGTTGTTAGAATTAAGGCCAAACTTTAAATAAAAATAGTTTATAATAGTCTGACAATACAAGGAAAGGATAGATATGTTTTTAAAAACCAACGATCGACTAATTAATCTTAAGAATGTTTCAAACATCAATATTCTTAATGATTCTTACAAAAACAAATACCGTATTATTTTCAATATGTGCTATAATATTGAGATTAAAAATAATGGTAATTCAAAATTCATTTCGGATTATGTTTATTGGGATTCTATTGATTATGATGACCTAGCGCACAATATTAACTATCTAAAAAATAATAAGTTTTTTAATGATAATTTTATTAATCAAATAAACGATCAAGGTTTTATTAATGTTAATGAGATTAGTTCGGTTAAATTTTCTGAGAAAAAACACAGAGTAATTTTTAACCTAAGCCACCCAGTTACTTTTACAGATTTTGATAGAAACGAAAAATTAACATCAGAATTTGTATATGTAAATTGCAATGATTTTAAACAATATAATGAATATGTGCAATATATTCAAAAGTACATCGAAATTGGAGAATAAGAATGGAAGTAAGAACTTCACAAGAAGCACGTCAAAATATCGAAGAGTTTACAAAACGTTTCATCGAACTTCAGAAACAAAAGAAATCGCTTGACGAAGATATTAAAGCACTTAAAGAAGAATACAAAGAAGAAGGTGTTCCTGTTGCTATCGTCGCCAAGGTTATCAATAAGATTAAATCTAACAAGAAAAAATCTGATTCTGAAATCTTTGAAGAAGAAACTATCCAAGAATGGCTCGAGGCAAATGCTGATATTGATAATGAAATCGGTATCCTTGTAGCCAAGTAGGAAAATGTATAAATAATTCTATGAAATATACACCTTATTCATTTAGTAAACTTGCAACTCATAAACATTGTAATCGCAAGTTCAAATACAACTATATTGATAAGGCGCCAAAGGATAAGATGGATATGACTGCTCTGCTAAAAGGCGGAGCAGTCCATTCTATTTTGGAACACTATCCTAATGAAACGAAACATAAATTGGCTCCTAAATATCAACATATAGCTGAAAAGTTTATCGCCACAACTTTAGGCGAGAAATATTTGACACAAGATTCAATTCGTGAATTTAGTTTTGGTTTAACTAAAGAATTAACGCCAACTGAGTATTCTGACAAACAGGCGTTATTTAGAGGATTCGTTGATTTTATTTGTACAATTAATGATGTATTACATTTGGTTGATTGGAAGACTGGGAAGTACAAGGATCCTAAATGGCAAGAATATGATCAACTTATGTTCTATGCAATTTATTTCTTCAAAAGATACCCAACAATTGATACGATAAAGATTTCATATGTGTATGTAGAGCACGAAGGTATGGAAAATGATATTACACTTGAAAGGCAATTTCTTGATAATTATGTTGAACAATTAATTAGTCTTATTCACAACACTGAGAACGATACTGAATTCAAAAAGAATGAAGGGCGCCTCTGCGATTGGTGTGAATTTAAAACACATTGTAATGCTGACTCCTAATGATATTCTCCGTGTATAAATAAAATTATAAATAAATCAAAACAATTGTAATAAAGGAAGATATCTATGGAACCTATCCAAACAAATAACCCTGCGCTTATGGAAGATACTTCGACTCCTAACGCACCTGAAATTGCAACTACTGACGAGAATCTTTCTGTTGATGTAATGTTTCAACAACAAGAGCTGCCATCACTTGGTAGACAAATCTTTTCTGTAGTTCCTATGAACGGCCCAACTGCCGCTCTATTTAATATTCGCAAGAAAGCTGGCGCAAATGATTTTGAATTGGTACGCGCCGAAGTTGAAGTTTACCCAAGCCAATCAATTAACACCGGTGTTTCTCAAGAAGTTATTCAAGACCTTAAATCGCAATACGGTAAAGAAGCTAATCAAGTTATTGGTACTTTATTACGTGGTCTTAGCAACGATCAAGAAAACACAAGAACATTGGAATTCCTTGAAGCAAAATCATTGGCTGTTCCTGATCTCCAATTATCTGATTCACTAAATGCCGAAAACAACATGTTTGAACTCGTACAAAAAGTTCATGAACTAGTTCTTAAGGCTAACTCACAAAACATGAGAAGTTTCGAAGCTTTCTGTGTCATTCCTTACCAACCAGGTGCCGCTATTGCTGCGCTATCTAATTATGTTGGTGGAGAAGATAAAGATGAACGTGGTTTGTTCCTTGCACACGTTGGGCAAACAAAATTCTTTATGAACCCTGATGCTACTTCTACTAAAGCATATGTTGGTATTAAGGATTCTAGTAATCCATCAAAATCAGCTGCAGTATTTTCACCTTACCGCTCAAACGTAACTGAAGCACAAGATCCTGATACTGGTGGATCAAATTACTTTATCTTTAACAGATTTGCTATCACTGCATCTCCGTTACACGTGGCAGGTAATGAAATGCTATTCAAATTTAACGTATTGTTGTAAGAGGATAGTATAGAATGAGTTTTTTAGATGTTCTCAAAGATTCTCGAAAAGTTAAAGAAATTCATTCAGATGCTGAAGCTGTGGTTCGCGAAAGTAAAAGCCGAATCACAGAAGCTGAAAAGAAAAAGCCTGAAGAAATACTACGAGGAGCTGGTTTCAAAATCAAACTGATTACGGCCACATCATTTGGCACACAGATCGATTTCGCAAAACAATATAGCCCCGAAGATATAGAGAAAACATTAACAGATTTTTCAATAAAAATAAAAGGAAAATCGGTTTTCATTGTCGATTAAGTGTGTTATAATTATAAAAAATGAGGAAATAAAATGAATTTTAGGGAATTTATTACAGAAGGTAAATCAAAAGCTGGTAAAGCAGTTAAAGATCTTGCTAAGAAAGTTGATGGCGGTGACGTTCGCCACGTTCAGGTTTTAGCAGGTAAGCTTGAAAACTGGGCCGAAACCGGCAATCCTAGTATGATGGCAGACATTGTCAAATATCTTGCTGCTATGGATACCGAACCACGTGAAATGGTTCTAGATACTATCGAAGCGGCTGATAAATCTATGTTCAAATCTATTATGTTCAAATTGAGCAAAAAGATGAATGAAGAAGAGATCGATGAAAGCTCTTTCGAGGTACAATTCAAACAAGGCATGAAAGGCACTGTTAAGACCAAGAAATTCAAAGACGAAAAGGCTTTTGAAAAATGGTTAGACAAACATGACGGCGATGTTGAGGTTCTTTCTTTTCGTGACCTAAACGAAGAAGCAATGAGTGCTGAAAAGATTCTTGGTTCAAAACCATCACAGCGTTACAAATCAAAAGATCAATGGATTTCTGCCGCAAAGGATATGGGGCTAAAAGTTAAATCACCATCCACAACTCCTGAAGGTGATACCAATAAAGATATGTATCTAACAGCCTTTGATAAAAATGGTAATATGAAAGGTGCTTGGTACAATAAAGATGGTGTATTGAAAGAAGCTGTTGAAGTTGACGAAGAAAATAAAGATGAACAAGTTAACAGCATGAGTTCATGGTATAAAAAATCAGGATGGTTAAAATGAAATTTAAAGAATTTTTAAAAGAAGAAACGTACAAAGAATATTTTGCAAGAATGCTTGCTAAGTATAAAGTAAAATCACCATCAGAATTATCTGACGAAGAAAAGAAAAAATTCTTCGATGAAGTTGATGCTGGTTGGGAAGGCGAAGACGAATGATGTCTTTTATTGAGTTTTTAAAAGAGATAGAGTTGTCTAAATCAACTCTATCAAAAAGAAAATCTCAATTTAAAAAGCAAGCTGAAATGGGTGATGACGATCCAAAAGCTTATAAACCAGCTCCAGGCGATGCTAGATCAAAAACGAAACCTAGTAAGTATACCAAAAAATATAAAGAAATGTTTGGCGAAAGTGATGACTTTACTTATCTAGATCTATTAGAAGATACTGAAATAAATGAAGCAAAGGCTGAAGCTGCACTTAAGAAAAAAGCTGAAGAAACTGGCATTTCTTATCCTATTTTAAAGCAAGTGTTTGACAGAGGTATGGCTGCTTGGAAATCTGGTCATAGACCTGGTACAACTCCGCATCAATGGGGTTTGGCTCGTGTTAATTCCTTTGCAACAGGCGGCAAAACACGTACAACTGCTGATGCCGATCTTTGGGCTAAACACACAGGTAAATAAGATGTCTTTTAGAGAATTTCTTGAAGAAGGTTCCGAATCTTGGGAAGATGGTTATAAACGTCGTGTTGTTAAGACGGCTAAACCTGAACACCTTGAAAAAGGATATAAGTGGCGAATCAAAGGTAAGGATAGACCAGAAATTTCTATCAAACTTTATAAAGAAAAGCCAAGTTTTGCAGAGTTTACAAAACAAATGAAAAGAGTAGCTGGCCACGAATTTGGCGGTTAATTAAATCTGTTTGTACTCAATAAGAAAGGGACGTCTGTCCCTTTTTTAACCACTTATTTGTTATAATATTCATATAACAAATTTTAGACTGAAGGAATGAAATGAGTTCAAAAATCACAATATTCCATGCAAAGAAAACGACGAATAAGGCTCCTATGAGCCCATACGACGACAATACATTCGTCTTTGAAACGTATGAAGCAACATCAAATTTACAAATGTATTCAGTGATGGTTTCTCACTTCGTCCTGAATATTCCTTTGGATAAGATTGAAAAACCAATCCGTACTTTCCGAAGAAAAGCTAACCTCGAACCTTATTATAAAGAATGCGTTGATTATTTCATTCTGGATATTGATGACGTTAAGTCAGAGTTCGACAAGCAAAAGATTCTCGATTACTTCAAAGATTATAAAGTTATTCTTGGTGAATCAAAATCATACAATGGCATTAACAATTTCAATATGAAAGGATTCCTCTTTACGGAATGTATTGATTTTAAAGATGTTAAGATGGCACTATCTGTCATTCACCATGATCTTAAAGATCTATGCACGATTGATGAATCTGTTGTAAGGAAAGCTTCTCTTAATGCACCTATTCTAAAAAATAACGTATTCCTTAATAACGAAGATGGCATTCTTTTTAAATTCGTTAAAAAGGAAGCTATCGAGCATATTGAAGAAATCAAAAAAGAATACATTGGCGATGGTGTAGAGATTGATATCAAAGAGCTTCAGAATATCGAAGCAGATAGCATGGAAAAACTTTGTTTAAAAGTATTTCAAACGATGGGTTTCCAAGCTATTAAAAATAACCCAAATGGATCAATCAGTTTCAAACACCCAAATGAAAAGCGTACACCTGGTGGATATTTCTGGTTCAGCACATCACCTTACACAATGCATCATGGTAATACAACCAAATCATTGAACATTTTTGATAGTGTTCGTAAATTGGACGCAGCTAAAGAATTGATGAAGAAAGAAATCAATTATGATGCAGAATTTTTGGAATTTAATACAGACACAAGTGTTGTAACTGTTAATGAAAAATACCTAGAAATAACTGACGAGATCGCTGGTAAGATTACTGAATTCCTATCAAACAAAAACGGTTTACTTTCAATCCGTTCTCCAATGGGTACAGGTAAATCAACAATCATCAATCACATTATTGAAGAATGCCATGAACAAGATATGAAAGTTCTTATCGTAACGAACAGGATTTCTGTTGCTAAGGACTTCGGTAAAAAGTACGGCATAAAGGTTTATAATCAAGATAAGTATGATATCGGTGATAGCTTGGTATGTCAGTACGATTCTCTTTGGAAATATAACATTAAGTTCTTTGATATCGTTGTGATGGACGAGTTCATCTCATTGATGATGCACAGCCGTTCTAATCTAAATAATAGTTCTATCAACATTGCTAAATTCTTCGGATGTTTCAATAAGAAATTGGTTATCGCTGATGCATTCCTAACAGGTTACGAAAACTTTCTATTGTCAAATAAGACATCTAATATTCATCTTATTGATAACATTTATCGTGATCCTACAACATTATACAGCTACAGTGATTTGAACTATTTCGTACAAAGTATTCTTGTTCATACCGAGAAACATAAGGTAACGATTAGTGCTACATCATTACAATTCATTCATAGTATGCAAATGCTGTTGGAGAAACGTGGATTAAAAGTTGTTACTCTAACCGCAGAAACGCCTGAATCAACAAAAGAATTGGTTTATGGTCTGTTTGAAAAAGATGATCACGATAAGTGGGATGTATTGATTTATTCTCCAACTTTGACGGTTGGTGTATCAAATCTAAACAAAGTTAATTACCACTTTCACTATGATAGTTCAATGTCCACCGACGTTATCTCTTCTATTCAAATGGTTAAACGTACTCGTAAGACCAAAGAGATTCACCTTTTTGTTAAAGAGAAGACCAATTACTTGAAGACTTCCTATAACGATATACGCGACGAGTACATGGGTAACATCGGCAGAAACATTGAACAAAATTATTTATTCGACATTGACGATTATGGTGAAGCGAAACTATCAGAAATCGGCAAAAAAGCAATTAAGATTGATACATTTAAGAATATCCTTGAATTCAATCATAAAGAAGCTATGTTCTGGTTGTTGAAATATCACTTTATCAAAGAACCACGTCTGATTGATAATACATTCGCTGGGAACGTTCTTAGTAAGTACAGCAAAATTATCCGTGATGATAAGCAGAATTTACTATCATCTAATATTGATCAATTTTTGCAACTAAACGATATTGAAAAAACTAATCTATTGTTGGATGCTGATGCTGATAAGACCATGCGAGTACTAGTTGAAATTGATGACGATATCAAAGATTGTTCTCCAGTCGTCAAGACTAAGATTTTGGAATGTGCTTTACAAGATCGAGGATTTATCGCCAAAGCTAAGTACTTCAGGGTTGCATTCAATTACACCAAGAAAATCTGGGATGATACTGATGTTAAGAATCTCGTATCGCAATCGGTTATCAAAGGTAAGAATGATGATCTTCATTTCTATAACGTATTGCTTGCATATGGCCAGAAGGAAATCTTTGATGAATACCTTCCTCGTACCATTAACAAGGACAAGCATTTGAAATACATCCTTGATAAGTGTGGTTATCGTGTTACCAAACAATCTGAACCTGGAGTGGTTGGACATCGTGGGTATTGTGTAGATCCTAAGATCAAGGAATTCTACGGATACATTAAATAATACACCATCACCAAGAAATTTTTTTTAATTTTTTGGTGTATTGTTGTTTACATTTGGATTTCTCTTTGATATAATAGTTACTATAAACAAATGGAGATATTAGATATGTCTACATCAGCAAAGAAAAAGGCACAACGTCAAGCTGCACATGCTGCCGCAAAGAAACAGCGCCAATACGAAAAACTGTTTGCTTCTAAAAAGAAATCAAAGAAGGATTTTAAAGAATATGCGCCCACGCAATCGTATGTCCGTGCAACGCCAGATTACCCAAGCTTCCAGACGAGCGGCCCAGTTTCAACGGCTAAGCAAGAACCCAAACAGTACACAGGAGACTACATCACAGGAATCGCGACCATGCATAAGTCAAACTTGGTCCCAGTTTCAAGAGGAGTTGACCCGAAAGATTATGCTACGATGCGGAGAAACTAAAGAATGTCAATTGAAGTTTTAAGTTTTGTTGGTATTACATTTTTATTTGCAATATGGTTGATCATTAAAGATTTAAAGATTTCCGAGGAACTAAAATATTCATGTGAAGACCATGGGTATCACGTTATTGTTAATTTTAAGTGTGCACATTGTAATTTCGTTCCTAAAGATGATAAAACGAAAGATGGCATTGTACCTTACGAATAAATTATTAAAAATACGAAAAAAGCTATTTACATTCCTAAAATCTTTTGATATAATAGTAATATCAAATCGGAAAAGAAGGAAAGATTATGAAACTTGGTACTCAAACAGGCTCACTTTTTAACCACATCATGGCAAATGGTACAATTAATAATATTGTTCCTGGCGAGACTGGTGCTACACTACTAATGTGGACCGACCGTCATGCTGCGACCGTAGTGGAAGTTTTTAAGAAAGGAAAGTTCGATTACATCGTTATTCAGATGGACGAAGCTAAACGTGTTGATAACAATGGACTATCTGACAATCAATCTTATGAGTATGTTCGTAATCCAGCTGGCCGAAAAGAAATCTTTAAGGTAACTGATAAGGGTTTTAAGAACGTTCGTATTAATGGTAATGGTCGTTATGTTCAAACTGGTGTTTATGGCTTAATGGTCGGTGTTCGTCGTGAATATCATGACTTCAGTTTTTAAGGAGAAATACCATGAAAGATTTTACCCTATATGTGCAGGTTATAAATGACAACAACTACTTTAGTTCATAAACTTAACGAATCATACTCAGTTATTGATACTGACCCGCAAACCATTAAGAATATGTTTGAGTATCTTAAGGTTGAGAGGCCAGGTGCTTGGTTTGAACCAGCCGTAAAAGCTGGATTTAAGTCGCCATTTGAATATTTTGGTTCTATTCAAAATAAAAAGCTTCTTGTGATGAATGGGCATCTTCAACTGTTAAGATCATTTGGAGTACAAAGTGAAGAACTTAAGTCGGATTTTTCTGTATCTGATATTGAACAATTCCTAGAAAATGTACAAAATAAGTTACCATTTCCCCCATATGATTTTCAAGAAACTGCTTTTAAAGAAGCTCTTCTAAATGTAAAACAGATAAACAAAATGTGTACTGGATCAGGTAAGTCGATGACGATTTCATTGATTGCCGAATTCTTCAGACAGAGAGGTAAAAAAGGATTACTGCTTGTACCAAATATTAACTTACTTACACAATTTAAAAACGACATCAAAGATTATAATCTTTTGGACTTGCATGCTGATACTCACACCATCGGTGGTGGTAATAATGATCGACATTTTAACTGCACCTTAACAATATCAACATGGCAATCCATGATGAACTTTAAGGATAGGCTTAATGAATTAGATTACGTTATTACCGATGAAGCCCATAGATTTGCATCAGATGAAACAGCTGCGATCGTTAAAGAAACTATCAATTGTAAATATAAGTGGGGTTTTACCGGAACTTTACCAGAAGATCCAATTATGAAGATGGAACTATTTGGGTTGTTCGGTTTACCTAAGACTTACATCACGAGTGCTGGATTAATAGAAAGAGGACTTGCAACACCTATCAAGATCAATTCATTAATCTTTAAGTACAGCAATAACGACAAAAACATTTTTAAAGAGGTTGGGAAATTATATGCAAAACAACTTAAATTCCTCAAGGATCATGATAAGCGTAATGAATTCATCGTTAACTTATCCTGTAAACTTAGAAGCCATGGTAATTCGTTGGTTCTATTTCAACACACAGACCATGGTAAACTGCTTTTCTTGGATGTTATGAAAAAACTTTACCCGGGTGTTGAGGTTGAAAATAAAGACATCACGGGTAAAAAATCATTTGAGTTCCAAGAGCGATACGGTGTATATTTCTTAAATGGTGAAGACGACGCCAAGACACGTGAGAAAACGAGACAAGTTCTTGAAGGACATAATGATGCTATTCTTATTGCAAATTACGCGTTGCTTAGCACCGGAGTCAACATTAAAAAGCTACACAATATGGTTCTAGCATCTCCTCTTAAAGCTTACACAACAGTTACACAAAGTATTGGGCGAGGAATGCGCCTCCATGAAACAAAGAAAGAGTTCACTGTGTATGATTTAGTTGATGATTTTGGTGTTAGAAAACCAGGAGGCATCTTCTATAAGCAATATGAACATAGGAAAAATACAAGCTATAATCCTGAGGAATTTCCAATTAATGAACGTGAATTCAATCTATTTTAATTGAAATTTGATTATAATAATATAGACAAAGGGATTATACCGTGAAAACAAAACTTATTCGTGATAAGTACATCGAACACATTGCAAAAGATAGGTTATTTTATGAGAAAGATCATCGCAAGCAATTTGAATTTTTATTAAAAAAGCTAAAAGAAGAATTGGCTGAATTGGAAGAAACTGATTATAATGATATTGACGAGTGGGCCGATGTTTTAGATGTTATATATGCAATGCTTTCACATAAGGAAATTTATATGGATAAGGTATTGCTGAGTAGAAAAATAAAAAATATTAAATTTGGTGGTTTTGACGATTTTCTAATACTTAGATTAAATGATCAAGATAAATAAATTTACTAACCCAACCAATAATATTAAAGGATCGACATGAACTCAATCATTGAAGTCGCTAACCTAGTGACCAGTAAATCAAACGAAAAGATATTCTTTGGCGAATATTCTGGGTTTCAAAGATATGATAACCCAACATATAAGTTCGCTGTGCTCCAAGAAGAAAAGCAAAGAAATGCTTTCTGGAATCCGAATGAAATTTCTATGGTAAATGATGCACAGAAATTCTTTGAATTACCAGAACCAATGCAAGAGGTGATGATTCGGATTTGGTTATTCCAAACACTTATGGATTCTGGGCAAAACAAAGGTCTAGAGGAAGTCATAGCTGAGCTGTGTACTAATCCAGAGTTCGAGGCAATGTTTAAAACCTGGGGTTATTTTGAGCTTATTCACTCATTAAGCTATTCACACTTGCTTCGTGGCATCTTTTCTGATGCAAGTAAAATCTTTGATAAGATTAAAGATTATCCTGAGATCCAACACCGTATTGATAAAGAAGTCGAACTTTACAGTCGTGTTCGCGATATTCATACTATTGAATCTTTGGTTGAAAAGAAGAAGCTAGTCCTTGAATTGCTTGTGAATATTTTTGCTCTCGAGGGTATTAAATTCTATATTAGTTTCCTCGTAACATATATCATTAACAATGCATATAGCAATAAAATCCAAGGTGCTACAAGGATTATTAAGCTCATTAACTTTGATGAAGATATTCATACATCAATGGGTAATGGTACATTAGGTATTCTTAAGAAAGAACCAAACGAAGGATTCAAGGAAATTATGGATTCCGATTGGTATAATGATATGGTAAAGAATACTCTTCTTAAAGTATATGAAGATGAAAAATCATGGGCGGAATATCTAAGAACGATTGGTGATATACCCGGTTTGACCGAGGCTGTAATTGACCAATTCCTAAAATACTATGTTGATCTACGTAGTGTTCAACTAGGAATGCCTAAGATATTCAACCAAGAAAAAACTGACGTTGTGCAATGGTTCGAAAACTATAAAGATTTGAACAAAGACAACGCCGCTTTACAAGAATCCGACTTAGCTGTTTATTCGATTGGTATTATGAAAAATGACGTGCCTGACGGTGAATTAACTTTTGATTTTAGTGTAATGTAATTGGGAAATGATAATGGGCAAAAAGAAAAACAAGCAAACTAGATATAATACATCGTCACTTATTAATTTGACGAATGCTGCACAACAACAAGAAAAAATTGATATCTCTAACAATTCGTCAATTCAAGCGAATCGTATTACCATTATTAAACGTGATGGGCGCAAAGAACCTTTTAATCCAGAGAAAATGCGCAACGTATGCATATGGGCAACAGGTGGTAACGATTTCTATGCTGATGAATTGATCCGAGATACAGAGATTAAACTTCACAAAGAAATCCACATTAAGGATATGTTCCAGCAATTGATTATCACCGCGGTGAACAAGATCTCAATGCTATATCCTATGTGGGAGGATTTCGCAGCTAAACTTGAGCTGATGAAAATCTATAAAGAAACATATAACATTTCACGTTTAGAGGAATACCCACACCTAAAGGATATTCTTCATAAAGGTATCGATCACAAGATCTACGATCGCAAATCAATTGCTACATATAGTGAAGATGAAATTAATGCAATCAACGATGCGATTAAACCAGAACGTGATTATATTTTCAACTACAAGGGCTTGGTTACATTCTACGATAAGTACTGCCTAAATTATAGTAAAACTCGTAAACTTGAGCTACCTCAACATAGTTATGTACGTGTAGCCATGGCCCTAATGATTAATGAAGAGAATCGTGTTCAGCGTGTAATAGAAGAATATGACGCACTTTCTAAACATGAATATACACGTGCAACACCTATCATGCTAAATGCTTTGACTCCGGGTCAACAATTAAGTTCATGTGTATTGAATACCTTGGATGACGATTCTCATTCAATTCTTGATACAGGCAAAAACCTAGGTATTTACTCAAAATTCAAAGGTGGCACAGCATGTGATATTTCGGCTATGCGTGCTAAAGGTGGTTACATCGAAGGAACACAAGGTTATTCGTCTGGACCGGTTCCATTTATGAAGTTCTTTGAATCAATTATGAAAGCATGGAACCAAGGTGGTAAACGTCCCGGTGCATTGGCGATTTACTTTAATTGGTGGCACCTAGATGTAATTGATATTCTTTCATTAAAATCTAATGGCGGTACTGATGAGAACCGTGCTCGTGGATTGCAATATGCAATCAAATTAAATAAGCATTTGATCAATGCTTTTATGAAGGATGAAGAAGTAACTCTACTTGATCCTAAAGATGCACCTGATCTTATCGGTAAAGTTGGTGATGAATTTGAAAAAACCTATGCTAGCTATATAGCAAAAACCAATATCAGGCGCAAAACGATTAAAGCACGTGATCTTTTTGAAAAGATTTTTAAAGAACGTTCCGAAACTGGTAACATTTACCTAATGCATGAAGAAAATGTTAATGAAACGTCTATGCTAAATCGTTACATTGGCAGCTCAAACCTTTGCACAGAAATTGTACTTCCATCACGAGCTTCTAAAACAATGAATGAAGAACTTGTAACAATGGAAGATGGTAATAAGCGTATCATCAAACGTTACACTGCTGGTGAAATTGCTCTTTGTAACCTAAGCTCAATCAATGCCGAAAAATGGTTCTATATGAACGAAGACGAAAAATGGCAAACGATTAGAACATTGGTTCGTGGTCTTGATAATACTGTTGATGTTGCGAATTACCCAGTTAAAGAAGGTAAGAATTCTAACCTAATGTACAGATACTTAGGGATCGGTATTTTGAACCAAACAAACTACCTAGCACTTAAGGAAATTGTTGTAGACAGCCAAGAATCGGCTGAAGAACAAGATAAACTTTGGGATGAAATTTCTTATATGATTATCTCTGCGTCTGTTGATCTTGCTATTGAAAAAGGTAAGTTCCCTAAATTCCATGAAACTGAATGGTCTAAAGGTATTCTTCCAATTCATAAAGCTAATAAGGAAGCATTTAAGCTAACTGAATATGAACCTGACTGGGATAGGTGGAATGATCTTGCTGAACGTGTTCAAAAGTTTGGTATTCGTAATGCTCAATTGATGGCTATTGCACCTACTGCCACATCTGGTAAAGCCGTAAATAGTATTGAGAGTACTGAACCAATCCATGACTTGTTCTATAAAGAAGAAGGCACGATTACTGTTCCAACAGTTGTTCCAAACTTCCGAAAGAACAACATGTACTACAAGCGTTCTTTTGATTGCGATCAATATGGACTACTTAAATGTGCAGCGGTTCGTCAGAAATGGATTGACCAGGCTCAATCGGTGAATGTTTACCTATCTAAACCAGATTCATTGATGGAAATGGCTAAACTTCATATTTACGGTTTCCACTTTGGAATGAAAACGTTTTATTATTTAAAACAACAAAAAGAATCTGATTCTTATGTCTGTGAGAGCTGTACCTAATTGGTACAGTTCCTCAGTTTTTTAAATAAACTTTTGTTAAAATGATATTAACAGGAAAAATAAATGATAAAGACAACTATTACAATGGTTGAAAAACTTGATAATGGATATTTACTTAACGGAAGTGTAAAAGTATTCAATATCGAATACGAAAAGGAAGAAACGCCAATTTATCCAGATGATATGGATGAACAGGCTAGGGAAGCGGCTGAGGCAAGTCGCTTATCTAAAGCACGTGATGCGGTATACGACATCGAGTACAATGAACTAAAGATGCATATAAACGAAGCAATAAGTATTGCTGAAACTTTCTTCAAAGATGTGATAGTTACATACCTAGCTGGAAAATTTGTACAAAAACCAGCTTCGGTGATCTCTAAAAAATTACGTACACCACAATAACACTAAGGAAAAACTAATGATTACGAACATCAAAATCCTAGGCGACAGCCAATATCTTTTGAATGAAGCTGTTAAGATTACTATCAATGAAGACGTTTCAGTCACCGCAGAGTTTGACGAAAGCATTCTTACCGAGAATGAAGTTAACGAAATGATTGATCAATTCTTCGATGGAATCAAAGAAAGACTAGCACAAGAAGCTGTTGCTCAAGATATGAAGAAGAAAGAAGTCCCTCCTGGTGCCACAACGGAAGTTTTTGAACAAGATACGTGTGTTGGTGACACCGACTAAAAAAAAGTTAAAAAAACTTAAAATAATTGTTTACATTGACCAAATGTTTTGATATAATTATTATATCAAATCAAACAATGATAGAAGGAAAAACCGAATGTTTCTAAACAAAAAATACATCTTGGCCAATGAACTAGTTCAGAAGATGGGTATTCATATCGCTAATATTTCAATGCTTCGCAATGAATTTGAAGATCAAGACGATATGAGTACTATCATCAAAATGAACAACTGTAATTTCATTAAAAGTGGCTCTCACAAACTACCTAATAACATTGCAATGGGTATTGCCGCAAACGAATTTACTGACATGTCTAACAAACTCCCATGTACATGAGTACGTACAGAATATGAAGTAACTGAAAAAGAACTTCAGAAAGCTGGTATTATCACAGGCAAAATAAAGGTAGCAGG
>Ga0102948_1000327_pt1 | contig 18608 bp, 15 predicted proteins | sample SalPonA_A_H2O_MG_FD_78211 | JGI IMG/M metagenome (GOLD analysis project Ga0102948, IMG submission 78211) | Water microbial communities from South San Francisco under conditions of wetland restoration - Salt Pond MetaG R2A_A_H2O_MG | ecosystem: Environmental > Aquatic > Non-marine Saline and... | reverse complement strand
TGGGTAGACACCCGCTGGCTGGTCTCGCCGCCGCATTTGCTGGCGTGTCGGCAGGGTACAGTGCAAACTTATTACTTGGTACGGTAGACCCGTTGCTTTCCGGAATTACCGAAGCTGCAGCGCATATGATTGACCCTGATTATGTCGTCGGCCCAGAAGTTAACTGGTATTTCATGTTCATCAGTACATTTGTCGTCGCTACGATGGGCACCATCGTCACTGAAAAAGTGGTTGAGCCTCGATTGGGTAAGTTCGATGAATCAGAAGCATCAATCGACCTTGGTAAGCAATCGATGGACGCACCTACCGCCATTGAAAAGAAAGGCTTGCGTTGGGCGGGCATATCATTCGTTGTAGTCTGCGCAATATTAGCCATTACCATTGTGCCTGAAAACGGTATTTTACGTCACCCAGAAACGGGTGCTGTTGCAGGTTCTCCGTTTCTAAAAGGTATTGTTGCGTTTATTTTTATAACGTTTGCTGTGCCGGGCTTCGTATACGGAAAAGTCACAGGGTCAATGAAAAGTGACCGTGATGTGATAGATGCGATGTCGAAAAGTATGGGCGCGATGGGCCTTTACATAACTCTCGTATTTTTTGCCGCTCAGTTTGTAGCGTTCTTTAAATGGACCAATTTAGGTACCGTACTTGCCGTAAAAGGGGCCGCGCTTCTACAGGCTGTCGGACTAGACGGACCATCGGTATTTATACTCTTCATACTGATGTGTGGGATTGTTAATTTATCGCTAGGCAGCGCATCTGCGCAATGGGCAGTAACTGCGCCTATTTTTGTACCGATGCTCATGTTGATTGGTTATTCTCCTGAGGTTATTCAGGCGGCTTATCGAATCGGAGACTCTGTGACGAATGTCATCGCGCCTATGATGAGCTACTTTGGCTTGATTCTGGCCATGGCTGCGCGTTACAAGAAAGACCTTGGGATGGGAACGTTGATTGCCATGATGTTACCGTATTCAATGGTCTTCGTCGTGGGTTGGACTATCTTGTTCTATATCTGGGTGTTTTTGCTTGGCATGCCAGTTGGCCCTGGTGCAGCAACGTACTACCAACCGTAGTAGCGGATACACATCAACAGTTAATAAAGGCGGTTTTCCGCCTTTTTTTATCGGCAAAACTAATCGGTATGATCACACTAATTTTGCGTTAGGACAGATCATAATGCTGACTATTTCAGTATACTATCTGTATTAACGATGTCTTAAGAGAACGTAAATGAAGTTTAAGAGTAATAAAGGGTTTACCCACGCACAGGCCGATAAAATTGGTGTGTTAGTGACGAACCTAGGAACGCCAGACAGTCCAACAGCCGGCGCACTGCGACCTTACTTGAAAGAGTTTTTGTCAGATCCCCGAGTAGTGGAAGTTCCAAAGCCAATCTGGTGGTGTATATTAAACCTTATTATTCTTAATATTAGGCCTAAACGTTCTGCCGCAGCGTATGCGACGGTATGGACAGACGACGGCTCGCCATTACTAAGTATTACCAAAGCCCAATCAAAAGCCTTAGAGGCAAAATGTAAAGCGGCGTATGGTGATGATGTTATCGTCGATTTTGCTATGCGCTATGGCAATCCCTCAATCAAAAGTGTTTTGGACAGAATGCTTGAAAGTGGGGTGCGAAAGTTAGTTGTGTTGCCGCTTTATCCGCAATACAGCGCATCAACGACGGGCTCGACATTTGACGCAATTGCACAAGATTTTATGAAACGTAGATGGTTACCTGAACTTCGCTTCATTAATCACTACAACGATAGAGATGACTTTATTACTGCGCTGGCTAACAAAGTAAAAGCGCACTGGAAGACGCACGATAAAGCCGACAAGCTTATTTTCTCCTATCATGGTATTCCAAAGCGTTACTTAATGAATGGCGACCCTTACCATTGTGAATGTCATAAAACATCGCGTCTTATTGCAGAAAAATTAGGACTAGCACACGATGACTACATGACGACCTTTCAGTCACGTTTTGGTCGAGAGGAGTGGTTGAAACCGTACACAGATGAAACCCTAAAAGGTTTGCCTGAGGCTGGTGTCAAGTCTATTCAAGTGATGTGTCCGGGGTTCTCTGCAGATTGTCTTGAGACAATAGAAGAAATTGGCGAGGAAAACCGAGAGTACTTTATGGAGGCCGGTGGCCAGCGGTATGAATATATCGATGCACTAAACAGTGATGAAGAACATATCGAGATGTTGTTTTCGCTCGTTCAAGAAAACCTTCATGGCTGGACCGTAAGCAGTGATAACGCGGTACGCGCAGGATTGGCTCATACGATGGGCTCAGAAAAATAAACGAGGATTTTATGGACAAGGACGTTGGTGCACCTAAAGCATTACTCAAAGCACAGAAAATGGCTAACTTGCTTGATACGGCGGTAAAGTTACCCATTATTCCTGTGAAAATTGGTCTCGACTCTCTCGTCGGTCTCATCCCTGGGGCGGGTGATGCACTCATGTTGTTTGTGTCACTGCGCATTGTTTGGCTGGGTAAATCGCTAGGTATGCCGAAAGCCCTTGTTGCTCAAATGATAAAAAATTCAGTAATCGATTTTGGTTTGGGCTTCATCCCTTTCGTTGGTGACATTATCGACATTTTTTACAAAGCCAACCAGAAAAACGTAAGGCTTATGGAGCGCTGGTGGATAAGTAATAATAAGTCTAAGGTCGATGCAGCGACGCAAGCGAAGTTAGCCAAATGGGAATCAGAGCTGGATTAAGTACTCCTCTCGTTTATTTATCACTGCTATTGTCTCTATTCATTAAAAAACATTAATCGTTATCTATACTTAGTGCGTAGCAATACCACTGGGTGTGTTTGAGATAGCGCGCCATCACTTTACGAAAGTCAAAGGAGTGTGCGATTAATGAAAGCGTCTGATTTATTTGTAAAAGCGTTAGAAGCCGAAGGGGTCGAATATGTATTCGGCATTCCGGGGGAAGAAAACTTAGACTTGCTGGAATCACTGCGCGCGTCGTCTATCAAATTAGTGCTCACTCGCCACGAACAAGGCGCAGGCTTTATGGCCGCCACCTATGGCCGTCTTACGGGAAAAGTGGGCGTGTGCCTCTCTACTCTCGGGCCCGGCGCTACCAATCTAGTAACACCTGCTGCGTATGCCCAATTAGGGGCAATGCCCATGCTTATGATAACAGGGCAAAAACCGATAAAAACCAGCAAGCAAGGTAGGTTTCAGGTCATCGATATTGTCGATATGATGCGCCCCATCACAAAGTACACAACTCAAGTGGTCAGTGGCGACCGTATACCTTCAGCGTTGCGCGAGGCCTTTAGGCTCGCACATGAAGAGCGCCCTGGCGCGGTCCATATTGAGTTACCGGAAGACATCGCAGCTGAAGATACCTCACAGCCTCTGCTAGCGCCAAGTGTGTCACGCAGACCAATTGCAGAATATAAAGCCATTTCTGCGGCGGTTGAAATGATAGAAAGCGCCACATCCCCTTTATTGATGATAGGCGCTGGCGCTAACCGCAAACTTACTGCGAAAATGCTTCGCGAGTTTGTCGATAAAACAGGTATTCCCTATGTCACAACCCAAATGGGGAAAGGCGTATTGAATGAAAGCGACCCGCGCTTTGCTGGCAATACGGCATTGTCTGATGGTGACTTTGTTCACCGTGCTATTGAGCGCGCCGACCTTATCATCAATGTTGGGCATGACGTGGTTGAGAAGCCCCCGTTCTTCATGCATCACGACGGTAAAAAAGTCATTCATGTTAACTTTGAAACCGCCGCCGTTGACCCTGTTTATTTTCCTCAATTGGAAGTTGTCGGTGACATTGCCAACAGTATTTGGCAGCTAAAAGAAGGGATAACACCGCAAGATAACTGGATGCTCGATTTCTACAAAGATGTGCATGATGCGTACGTTGCTCACCGGGCTGAAGCTGAAGAGGATAATCGATTCCCTATTCTTCCAGAACGCTTTGTACGGGATATTCGTAAGGTTATGCCGGAAGACGGGATCGTTACCTTAGACAACGGTATCTATAAAATCTGGTTTGCTCGAAATTATCCGGCATACCACCCGAATACTTTGCTGCTTGATAATGCCCTAGCGACTATGGGCGCCGGCTTACCTTCCGCTATTGCAGCTAAATTGGTAAAGCCTAATGTGCCAGTGTTAAGTGTGTGCGGCGACGGTGGTTTTATGATGAATAGTCAAGAGATTGAGACTGCCGTGCGGCTAAAGCTTGATCTCGTTATTGTGATTTTACGAGACGATGCGTACGGCATGATAAAGTGGAAACAAGCTAATATGTCGTTTGACGAATTCGGCCTTGATTACGGCAACCCAGACTTTGTTAAGTATGCACAAAGTTATGGTGCTAAAGGCTGGCGTGTTGACAGTGCTGATGTCTTAGTGCCTATTATAGAAAGTTGTTTATCAACACCTGGCGTTCATGTTATCGATTGCCCGGTAGATTACAGCATGAATGACAAAACGTTGAACCATACAATTAAAGAGCTTAGCGCTAAGTTATAGGGAGAGAATATGTTACAGGAAAGCTATCCGTACTACCTTGCCAGTGAGGCCTGTTTTGCAAATACCGATCTTGAAGTGACCAATAAATATAGTGGCGTAGTGGCGACACGCGTCGCGATGGCAGATGCCTCGGTTATTGATAAAGCAATTGCCGCTGCCGAAGAAGCGCAGCCGGCTATGACTGCGATGGCACCCTATGAGCGTCAAGCTGTTCTTGAGCACTGTGTGAAACGTTTTACTGAGCGTGCTGACGAATTGGCTGATGCACTCTGTATTGAGGCGGGTAAACCGATTAAAGACGCGAAAGGTGAAGTGAGTCGTTTAATTGATACGTTTAAAATTGCCGCAGAAGAGAGTGTGCGTATTGGTGGAGAGGTGGTCAATCTAGAAATCACATCCCGTGCTAAAGGGTATCAAGGCATGACTAAGAAAGTCCCTATTGGCCCTTGCTCTTTTATATCGCCGTTTAATTTCCCTCTTAATTTGGCTGCGCACAAGGTGGCACCGGCCATCGCAGCCGGATGTACGTTTGTGTTAAAGCCGGCTTCACGAACCCCCATAGGGGCGTTGATCATTGGAGAAATACTCGCTGAAACTAACCTTCCCAAAGGTGCGTTTTCCATTCTTCCGTGTAGCCGAGACGGAGCAGACCTATTTACTACCGACGATCGTTTAAAATTACTAAGCTTTACAGGGTCACCTGATGTGGGCTGGGCACTTAAAGCAAAAGCGGGTAAGAAGCCTGTGGTGTTAGAGCTTGGCGGTAATGCTGCTTGCATCGTTGATAAAGATGCCGATATAGAAGACGCGATTTCGCGTGTCATTATTGGTGCGTATTATCAATCGGGTCAAAGTTGCATTAGCGTACAGCGCCTACTCGTGCATTCTGAAATTTATGATGAATTTAAATCGAAATACGTGGAAAAAGTAAAAGGGCTAGTATCGGGCGATCCGTCAGATGAAAACACCTTTATTGGCCCCATGATTTCAGAATCTGAGGCTGAGCGATTGCACAACTGGATCATTGAAGCTAGTGAGGCCGGCGGCACTATTTTATGCGGCGGAACACGAGAAGGGGCCATGCTACAGGCCACCGTCATGGAAAATGTACCCAAGGGGTGTGACGCGAGTGCAGAAGAGGCATTCGGGCCGTTGTCGATATTGCTACCTTTCGATGATTACGATAACGCACTGAAAGAAGTGAATAACAGCCGGTATGGTTTACAAGCTGGCGTATTTACGCGAGATATTTATAAAGCACACAAAGCGTGGAATGAACTCGATGTTGGTGGGGTAGTGATTGGCGACGTACCAAGCTGGCGTGTAGACAATATGCCCTATGGCGGTGTGAAAGACTCAGGTTTAGGTCGCGAAGGTATTCGCTATGCGATTGAAGATATGACTGAAACAAGGTTGATGGTGATTAGAACGCCATAATCATGACGTGATTCACTTAATCAATAAATAAAAAAGAGCGCACCGTCGCTCTTTTTTATTCTGCATACTCTTCTAGTAGCGCGAGAGGAATAACGTTTAACGCCCTCTCATGTGTGGCTTCAAGCCTTATTTTTGGTGCTACCCCTGCTTCATACGCTTGCAACCAGCGTGCAGCGCACAAACACCACCGGTCTCCCGCGAGCAACCCTGGAAATGCCATACTAGGCCAAGGGGTGATTAAATCGTTTCCTTGGCGAAGTGAGAATTGCAAAAATTCATCGGTGACTACCGCGCACACGCTATGATTGCCAACGTCAGCATCAGGCACATAACAAAAGCCCTCGCGGGTAAAGCCTGTGTTTCCACAGCAAAGTTGTAATGGGCGGCCATATACATTTTTTTCATTCGCCAAAACGATAACTCCACTTCATACGTATATTGAGCGTTGATAGAAAAACAATAACCGTATCGAATACGATGCTCAAATAAAAATCGTTGTACCAACGATAAGTGTAACGTGAATATACGCCGCCATCAGAAAAAAGGTTTTGTCATGCTAGATAAAAGTGAAAAGTCAGCGCCGCTAAATTACTCACAAGATGAGATTGCTCGATTTGATGCACTGGCAGAATCGTGGTGGGACCCAAACGGGCAGTATAAAACAGCACTGGCGTTTAACTTTTCTCGATTAGCGGTAATGACCGCTCAAATTCGTGAGCACTTTGACAGGGATGAAGGGAAGGACGCGCTGGCCGACCTATCTATTGTTGATATTGGCTGCGGAGGTGGGCTTATCAGTGAATCGTTGGCGAGCCTAGGTGCAAATGTGACCGGCATTGATGCAAGTGCAATGAGCATTGAGGTAGCGAAACGTCATGCCCTTCATAATAACGTTAGCGTTGATTATAGGCATCAATTGTCCAGCGAACTGGTTGCACAGGGAAAACAGTACGATGTAGTGATTAATGCAGAAGTGGTAGAGCACGTCCCAGACCAAGCCGCGTTAATAAGAGAATGTGCTTTGCTAGTAAAACCTGGCGGCATGCTTATCCTCGCCACATTAAACCGAACCATAAAGAGCTTTATTATTGCAATTGTGGGCGCGGAATACGTGATGCGGTACTTACCTATCGGTACCCATGACTGGAAAAAGTTTGTGAAACCCACCGAACTTAAGCAATGGGTGGGAAAGGGCTTTACGTTAACCCATGAAGTGGGAATGAAATTAAATGTATTGTCGTCTCAGTGGCAAACTACACCAAGCTTATCGGTTAATTACATTCAATGTTTCAAGAAAACATAAACCGCCTTAACTATCGTGTATCACAGCTGTTTATGGTCTTTATTTATGAGCTAAATAGTATAATGTGTAATACGTATATAATAAATAAAAACTAATAATATCAATGCCTTAATTTTTATTTTTGGAGACATTCCTCTTTTTCTTTCTATTATCCCTTTCTTTGCTTAATTATGCCGGTTGACCTTTACATTATATTTACATAAGTATAACAAAAGGTCTGACCACGGACCTCTTAAAAAAAGGGCACATAATGAAGAAATTGACACTGTTACTCACGCTAATACTGGTACTTGTCCCGATGCAGGCACTGTCAGGTACCTACGCAAAAACCAAATACCCTATTGTGTTGGTGCACGGACTTTTTGGTTTCGATGACATTTTGTTTGTCGATTATTTTTACAAAGTTCCACACAAACTTACTCGCAATGGTGCGCAGGTTTATATCGCAGAGGTTGCACCAGCAAATTCTACAGAAGTGCGCGGCGAGCAATTATTGCAGTATATCGACGAAGTACTCGCTCTCTCTGGCGCTGAAAAAGTCAATATTATTGGGCACAGTCATGGTGGGCCCACGGCGCGCTATGCGGCAAGTGTCTCGCCTGACAAAGTTGCATCTGTCAGCTCTGTCGGCGGAGTGAATTGGGGGAGTGCAGTAGCGGACATGTTACGCAATGGCTTAGCAGAGGACTCGATTCAAGAAGGAACAGTGGGCCTGGTTGTTGATGCCTTTGCAAATGTGATTGAGTTAGCGTCAGGTTCTGACCCAAGAGACCAACCCACTGATGCGGTCGAGGCGTTAAATTCACTTTCTACAAATGGCACGCTGGCGTTTAACCGTCGCTACCCAGAGGGCATGCCATCAGCCTACTGTCGAAATGATGGAAAAATGCTTGCAGAAAACGGCGTGCATTATTTCTCGTGGAGCGGCGGCCGCACCTACACCAACGCACTTGATGTCGTTGATCCGTTTCTAGCGATAACTGGGTTGGCATTTAATGAGCCTAATGACGGATTGGTATCAACATGTAGTTCCCACCTAGGAAAGGTGCTTAAAGACAATTATAAAATGAACCATCTAGATGAAGTGAACCAAAGTTTTGGTATTACGCATTGGTTTGAGACTAATCCTGTCGATGTGTTCGTAAGACAAGCTAACAGGCTTAAGTCGTTAGGGCTTTAATTAAGTGCGTAATTGGGCATTATTAGGAGGTTTCGGCCTCCTTGTTATACTCGGTGTTGTGATGTTTTCAGTTGACCCAGAAACGCATGATGAGCCTGCCGTGCGGTCTAACGAACAGCAACCTTCGACTCCTATGCTTGAGCAACAGAGTATTGCTGGGGCAGTTTTACACGAGTTACCGATAGAACAAACCCTTACTGCCTTTTTACTGGGCGAAAATACGAAAGATGCATTCGATAAGTTTATTTTTGATCAAGAAACAAAAGATGAAAAAGTCGTGCTCGCACAGTATGCGCGTCATGCGAGCACCTACTTTACCGTTAAGTCTCGAGATTATGCTGTTGACCTGTTTGGTCGTTACGTTGAATACAAAATTGCTCTGTCTACGCAGGACGTTGATATTGACAACTACAATGTGAGCCCCAGCGACATAATGGCCACGTTAGATATGCGACATGAAATCCGCCAGCAATATTTTTCTCAACACGAACAGGCATATCTATTTGGTGAAGACAGCGCAATAGACGAACGTGCCGTGGAGCGGCTTCGTATCGCTAATACCACGGGGTTGTCTGATGCCCAAAAGCGCGACGCCATTTTTGAGCAGTTGAACACCTTGTCAGAACGTGAGAAGGCACCTTACCAACCTACGATTAATATGCATCGCATTGCGCAAATTAAGGCGCTGCATGATGATAACAACTCTCGTTTTAATGCCCTCTCTGCAGAGTTTGGTAGCACTGTGGCAACGCGGCTGGTGGCCACATGGGAACAGCAGGAAAAATGGCAACAGCGAGTTAATTCATTTATCTCATTTAAAGATGGTGCCATGTCTTCTCAACAGACAGCGCAGGAAAAGCAGGAAGCGATTAATACTTATCTCGCCACGCATTTCACGGACAACGAAATTAAACGGGTAATCGTTGCTATCGGCGATAGTTAGTGGCTGCCGAAATACAGGTATAACCATTCAGAGATGTAATACATATCCCTCAATTGATTGTGATTTGAACCTTGTTTACGAGCGCACTATTCTTGGTTATTCAGCACAATAAGAGCCTGACCCTATGAAGATTTATGAAACGAAAACAGCGCCAAACCCCCGTCGAGTAAGAATGTTCTTAGCCGAAAAGGGCGTTGATATGGACTACGTCCAAGTTGATATACAAAAAGGGGAAAATTTAAGCGCAGAAATGCGCGCAAAGAACCCCTTAGGCAAAATACCGATCCTCGAATTAGACGATGGCACCTGTATTGCCGAAACCGATGCTATCTGTACCTATTTTGAAGCATTACAACCTGAACCCTCGTTGATGGGAAACACGCCGGTAGAGAAAGCGACCATATCGATGTGGCAACGTCAGGTGGAATTCGCTTTTATGCTGCAGGTGGGAATGTGCTTTCAGCATACTACGGGCTACTTTAAAGACCGCATGGTTCCGGTTCCAGAGTATGGTAAAGAAGCGGGTATCAATGCCTCAAAATACCTAAACATACTGGAACGTCGTTTGGGACAAAGCGAGTTTATTGCCGGTGATGCATTCACCATCGCAGACATAACTGCACTCTGTGCACTGGACTTTGCACGTGTTGTTGGCATTAAGCTAAAGGACGAGCAAGTGAATTTGAACCGTTGGTACACGAGCGTATCAAGCAGACCGAGCGCAAAAGCCTAATGATTGATTTATATACCGCTTCAACGCCGAACGGATGGAAAGCATCTGTCGCATTAGAAGAAATGGGACTTGAGTACACGGCACATGCCGTAAACCTAATGAAGGGAGAGCAAAAACAGCCTGAGTTTCTTGCGATGAATCCCAATGGCAGGATACCTGTCATTGTTGATAGAAGTGCTGATGGCCATGTCGTTTTCGAGTCAGGCGCTATTATGATCTATCTGGCTGAAAAGTCGGGAATGTTTTTGCCAACTGACGTCAAAGGTCGCAGCAACGTGATTCAGTGGCTAATGTTTCAAATGGGTGGTGTGGGGCCCATGATGGGACAAGCCAATGTGTTTCACCGGTATTTAGAGGAAAAAATCCCTATCGCAATCGATAGATACCAAAATGAAGTGCGCCGATTATTTACTGTCTTAGACGGACATCTGGCAGAGCGCGAGTATCTTGCGGGTGATTACAGCATAGCGGATATGGCAAATTGGTGCTGGGTACGAACGTATGAATGGTCGGGCGCAAGCATTGATGGCCTAGATAACCTCATTCGTTGGAAAAACAGTATTGAGGCACGTCCTGCAGCACGCCGCGGCATAGAAGTCCCAAATAAAATAGATAAGGAAGCACTTTTAAAAGGCGCGAAAAACGTCGTGACGCGTTAGAGGGCTGTTACGCGCTAGAAGGCTGGTGCGTTTAGCGTGCCAGCCCGTTAACCAGATAGCCAACATACGTGGTATTGCGTCTCGCAAGCAATACCACGCCTTCATTACTCTTGAAGCGCAGTAAGTGCGAGTATATGCTCAGGCCCAATTCCGCAGCACCCTCCTATAATCGTTGCACCAGCATTGACCCACCGCTTCGCATAGCTGAGATACCTTTCAGGTGTTACATCCTCACGAAGCGAGGATAACATCGCATTGGCGTCGTGCGTTCGCTTTACCTCTGAAAAGCTATTGGCATAGGCTCCAATGGTGATATCGCTATTATGCGCATGCGTAAATGTGATGGCCTCTTCCATCTCTTCCGGTTGAGAGCAATTAAATAGTACCGTATCTACGCGCTCTAAGAGTGGAATAACCGAATCTAAAGGTTCTTGCGATCGTAACGATAGGGGTAACGTTAAATCATGTCTATTGGTCAATGAAAACGACAGCCATATTGGCTTGTTCGAGAACTGCTTTATGGTACTTATTACCGCCATGGCCTCTTGTGATGAACTTACCGTTTCAATGAGCCACATATCAACAAACGCTTCTTGCGCCCGTAAAAGGGGGGATAAAATGTCGATGACGCGCGTTGGGTCGAATAAGTCAGGGCGGTATGAACCAAATGCCGGAGGTATGCAGCCCGCTACCTTGATAGGTGAGGTGGTTGAGAATGCCTCTGCCGTATCTCGGGCTATTTGGGCAGCCTGCAATGCCAGTTCAAAACTGCGATCTCTAAAACATTCTTCGCCGATATGAAAAGGAACAAGTGCATAGGTATTCGTGGTAATAACCTGCGCTCCGGCAGCAATGAAGTTGCGATGAACATCGGCAATTAAATTAGGTGCTTGCATAAGCGCAAGGGCTGACCATTCTGGTTGCTTAAATGGCGCTCCGATACGCTCAAGTTCTCGGCCCATGCCGCCATCGAGAAGTGTAATGTTATGCGCACTCATTTTGCACTCCGTTTAATAGTAATTAGCAAGGAGGGGCAAGTTCGCACTGCCAATGGACTGTGCTTTACTGCCTACCAAGCCTTTGACAACACGAGGACAAGAGAGCCCTTTCATGTCAGTATTGCGCAACACTGCGGCGGTGCGTTCGACAAGCAAGCCTTTTACGTTATCGGGCATGGCGCCATCGATGATAATGCCTTCAATATCAAGTAAGGCAGTTGCGCAGTGCGCTGAAAACGAAACCCCTTTAGATGCGCGCTCTACCCATGAGGTTATTATAGAAGTAGCATCCGGCCAGTAGTCAGGCGTATTGTAAATCTGTTGCCCATCAAACCCTGCACGGTTCAACTCAGTTTCGAGTAAATAAAGTGATGATTGATTTATCAGTTGATCACCATTTTCTGACGAAAAGGGAAGCGATCCTATTGCGCCTGCGTTGCCAGATGTGCCGGCAAGAATCGTATTATTTAGCACTACACCCCCACCTACGAACGTGCCGACAAAAACATATAAAAAATTTGAAAACGTGGCAGCATTACCAAAACTGAGCTCAGCAGTGCATGCTGCGGTCGCGTCATTGCTGATATACACGGGTAATGAGAGTGCTGTTGATAAACGTTCGGCAAGGTCGACGTTTTGCCATTGTGAAAGCACATCGTTGGGTGCTCCAGCTTCCTCGGCCCATCTCCATACCTCAAATGGCATGGCAATGCCGACCCCACGTATCCTTTTCTTTTCATCTTCAGAAAGAGCACGAGTTACAGCGGCATAAGCATGAACCGCGAATGATAAAAAATGGTCCACTTCTGGGTAAGGTATTTTCTCGTGGACGGTAGATATAGCATTGCCACACAAATCAATGAGCGTAATGTCGAAACTTCGTCGCCCCACCTTAAAGCCTAGGCCATATGCGCCGCTCGCATTAAGTCCGAAGGGAATCTGAGGCTGCCCAATTCTTCCTTTCACTGGGGGATGCGCGTTTACTAACCCACTTTTTTCTAATTTGTTGATAAGGACCGTTGCAGACTGAGCAGATAAACCTGATAACTGTGCCAGCTTCGCTTTAGGTAGTGGACCTTTATTACGGATGAGCTCTAGTAAGTCACGTTCGTTCTTTGAGCGGTCATCGCTACGCAATTGACCGTCAATCGGGGCGTGAACAGATACGAAGGGCGCTATCGTACTCATTTTGCAGAGAATTCCTATAGTCTCATGGCCGCTAAAACGCGAAGTCAGTGAATAAATTTACGTGCGATCACATTAGTTAGCTGATAGTACGGTTTTTCACAGCGATTGCTAGTCAAAAAGTATTAAATCAATTAAGTTGATTTAATTTAAAGGTTGGACAATACTTACTGCCATATTGTTAACTTAATGTTGTCATTTTTTATAAGATGCGTGTACAGCATGCGCTTATGAGGGGCAGCGGTAAACGCTAGCGCCTTCGTCTTTATGACACGCAACACATTCGCAGAGGCAACCATGAAAGTATTATGTTTAGGTGAAGTGCTTATCGATATGTTAAGCCAAGGGGCTGCGCCTAAGGAAGGTAATACGCCAGCAATGAAACCATTTCAACCGTATGCAGGTGGTGCGCCCGCTAATGTTGCCGTTGCGGTGGCAAAGCTTGGTGGGCAAAGTGCAATGGTGTCGAAAGTGGGTGATGATACTTTCGGACATTTTCTTTTAGAAATGCTTATGCATTACAATGTTAATACCGACTTTGTATGGAAAACGAAAGGCGCCAACACTGCGCTTGCATTTGTTAATCTAGACGAAGATGGCGAGCGTTCATTCGATTTTTATGTTGATAACGCCGCGCATAAGCATATCACTGAGCAAGACCTATCCACGCTTTCATGCAACGACAAGACCGTTTTGCATTTCTGTTCAGGATCTATTTCAGGGCCAGAACTTATTTCCAGCACACACTATATTGTCGATAAAGCACGACAGGACAATATGCTGATATGCCTTGATATCAATTATCGTCCAGCTTTTTGGGATGATACCGAGCAGGCTCCCTCACGCATTGATGCTATAGCGAGGCGAGTCTCTATCATAAAAGCAAGTAGAGAAGAGCTTGCTGCGTTGTATGGGGAAGAGAATGCTGATGCTAAAGTGCAAGAGTGGCTACAAAGCGGCGTAAAAATCGTGCTTGTCACCGACGGGGGGGAGCCTATTCATTACGTTACGGAGTCGTTCAGTGGAACACTCGCGTCTCCCAAAATGGATGTAAAAGACACCACCGCTGCGGGCGATGCCTTTATAGGAGGCTTCTTGTATTTTCTATCCACAAAAGTCGAGAATACGCACGCATTTGCTGAATGGGCGACGAGTATTGAAAATGTCAGTGAGGCAACGGCATTTGCAATTCGCTGCGGGGCTTATACGGTAACGCAATATGGTGCGTTTAGCGCGTTGCCCACACAAGGCGACTTATAATTTCTCTGTACGGCGCCATGTTACACCTAGAAGGTAATGTGGCCCTAATCACTAAGCCTGTACAGATAGCGTGCAGGTTTAGTTAGGTTTCAATGAGCCCTTTTAATGTTGCTAGCGTGTCGGCCTCATCTGCGGGTTTGTCCCACCGAATACGATGAATGCGAGGAAATCGTAAGGCAACCCCTGATTTATGTCGGGTCGATGGATGGACGGCGTCAAACGCCACTTCTACCACTAGGGCTTTTTTCACCTCTCTTACCGGGCCAAAGCGGCCTATGGCGTTACGCCGTACCCAATTATCAAGTTTCTTTAACTCTTCATCTGTAAAACCTGAATAGGCTTTACCTATCGGCAGCAGTTGCGCGTTTTCCCATGCCCCAAAGGTAAAGTCAGAATAGAAACTTGAACGTTTTCCATGACCACGCTGGGCGTACATTATTACCGCATCCACTACCAGCGGATCTCTTTTCCATTTGTACCATTTCCCCTTAGGCCTGCCCGGTATATAACTGCTATCGCGCTGTTTAAGCATCAAACCTTCAATCGCTCGGTTTTGACAAACGGTTTCATGTAAGTTTCGTAATGCTTCTACTGAATTAGCATGCAGTAGGCTGGAGATGTGAAGTCTATTGTTGCCGTTGTCGGCTAACCATTTTTCTAGCATTTCACGCCGATACTTTAAAGGACGCTCGGTGAGCGACGTTCCATTAAGCACCAATGCATCGTAAACAACTAGCCCAACAGGGTATTGTGAAATAAGCGCGGCTGAGGGCTTTTTTTTGTTTAAGCGCTGCTGCAAGGCATTAAACGTATCAACCCGTTCACCATGCATGACCAGCAGTTCACCATCAAGCACCATATGTCCGCTAAGCGATTCGAGCATGTCAGGAAACGACGGGCTAATGTCATCACCAGTGCGAGAATAAAGGGCTTTTTCAGGCTCATCTTTAACCGTGTTGCACGACAGCTGCACTCTGATGCCGTCGTACTTGTTCTCTATTTGCCACTCACCTTCTTGATAGTGTTGAATGGTTTCATCATCAATAGGGTGTGACAGCATCACAGGGTGAAAGGTCACAGCATTCTTAATGTCAGGCTTAGGCGCATTCCCATCTAGCCATGTAAGCATGTTGTCGTAGGGCGGGTGTACGGCGTGCCACAATGTTTCTATTTCTTTAATATCTTTGCCGCCATAGTCAGCCAGTACCTGTTTAATCGAACGCGCTGACACACCAATTCTCAGCCCCCGTGTACCTAATTTCAATAACGCCCAGCGCTGAGCAGGTGTCATCATCGTGAGGTAGTCGGCAAGCACTGCCGATACGTTTTTTTTGCTTACCGATGAAAAGCACTCAACCACCTCGGATAAGCTGGGGAGGGGAGAGCGGGGTTGAAAATCGGGCCACAAATGCGCGACGGTCTCGCTGACCTCGCCCACATAGTCATAACTCATCGCAAAGAGTGCAGGGTCGACTCTTTCACTGATAAGTCTTTTTACCGTATTACGCTTGAAAAAATCGAAGGTCAGTGTACCTGCAATGGCTGCAACGGCCCAGCCCCTGTCGGGGTCGGGGGTACGTTTAAGATAGTCCGCAATAAGCTTGGCTTTGGCTTTCGTACTTGAGGTGAAATAAAGCTGTTCAAGCAATTGACTGAAGGCTTCCATTACGACTCTCCCTGGGTGTCTTCATCGTAGCCCACCAGTGAAAGTGCCCTTGCCTTGTACCCCATCTTCTCTGCTTGGTACATAAGCGCGTCCTCTCTGCCGTGAGTTACCCAGACTTCCTTTGGGTTTACCTCATTGATGGTTTGCAATAATTCAGGCCAGTCGCAGTGGTCTGAGATAATAAGTGGGAGCTCAGCGCTACGCTGCTTGGCTCGCGCTCGTATTTGCATCCAGCCTGACGTCATGACCGTTCTTACGTTTGGTAAGCTTCGTGACCAGCGGTCTGCTAAGGCCGAGGGAGGAGCAATGACAATATTGCCACTCAGGGCCGTTTTATCTGCGATTTCGCTGACCGGAATGAGTTTACCTAAGTCAATGCCGAACGACTGATACAGCTCACATAATTTAAGTTGCGCCCCATGGAGGTAGATAGGCTGGTGGTATCCAGCTTCTCGCAGCGCAATAATAACCCGTTGGCATTTGCCGAGTGCATAGGCCCCGACCAAATGACAGCTGTTAGGAAACACCCGTAGTGATTGCAACAGTTTTTCTATCTCGTCTTCAATGGGGGGGTGTTTAAAAACAGGTAAGCCAAACGTGGCTTCAGTAATAAAAATATCGCAAGGAATAACCTTGAAAGGGGGACAAGTAGGGTCGTGGCGGCGCTTGTAATCGCCAGATACTACAACACGGTAGCCGGCATGCTCTATCAGAATTTGAGAAGACCCTAGTATATGGCCTGCAGGGTAAAACGTTACTCTCACATCATTAAAGTGAAGTGGTATGTCCATCTCGACGGTATATTGATGAGGGCTCATGTCTTCCCCATAGCGGGTGCGCATAATGGCTAAGGTTTCGGCGCTGGTATATACCGAATCGTGGCCCGCACGAGCGTGGTCCGCGTGGCCATGGGTTACTAGCGCGGTAGATACTGGCGACATGGGGTCGATGTAAAACCCTCCCGGCTCGCAGAAAAGCCCGATGTCATCCGTTTTAAGCCACGTTGAGGGGTGCAAGACATCTCCTTCTATTTAACCTACTTCACAGGCAATGAAACATGATCATGAACAACCTATTACGCTCAGTTTTCTCAATTGGTTGAATAATAGAATAAATAAACTTTACTTGATGGGCTGCGTATTAATGTTTAAACGTAATCAGCTTACTGAGTAACAACACTTTTCTTTATGGCGTCGTCGGCAGCAATACTTCCTGATATTTTTTCTGCATGGTTTGCGCGTAAGCAGTGGCAGCTTCGTGATTATCAAAAACAGATGCTGAGCGACAAAGACCAGCACAATACCACCTTGTTAATTGCGCCTACAGGGGCAGGAAAAACCTTGTCAGGCTTTTTGCCTAGCTTGGTAGAGCTTCATGAAGCTGGGTGCGAAAGCGGAGGGTTTAAAGGGCTGCATACCCTTTACATTTCGCCACTAAAAGCACTCACGCAAGATATACATCGTAACTTATTGCTGCCAATAGAAGAAATGGGCTTAGCCATCACCGCAGAGACACGCACGGGCGATACCCCTTCCCACAAACGCCAACGCCAACGCAAAAAGCCACCGCATATTCTGCTTACAACCCCTGAATCACTCATGCTAATGTTGAGCTACGCCGATGCAGACACGTTGTTTGGAAAATTAAAGCGCATCATTATTGACGAAACACACAGCTTAATATCGAATAAACGAGGCGATTTTTTGTCTCTTGCACTAGCTCGTCTTTCGACACTGTCGCCCAGCATGCAGCGTATTGGGCTGTCTGCCACGGTTGCCTTTCCTGAAACACTAGGAGCATGGCTGGCAGGAAGCGACACTCAGGCCCATGTTATTAGGGTTAATGCAGGAGAAAAGCCTAACGTCACGATGCTTCACTCGGCTTCTCGTATGCCGTTTGGAGGCTTTATGGCGCGCTATGCCATTGACGATATTTATGCTGCTATCGAAGCCGCAAAAACCACATTGGTATTCGTCAATACTCGCGCGCAATCCGAACTACTGTTTCAAATGCTATGGGAAGTGAACAAATCTGCGCTGCCCATCGCCTTATATCATGGCAGTTTGAGTAAAGAGCAGCGGCGTAAAACCGAGAGTATGATGGCAAGCGGCATGCTAAGAGCAGTAGTGTGTACCTCAGCGCTTGAGCTCGGTATCGATTGGGGGGATGTAGATAAGGTTATCCAAGTTGGCGCACCTAAAGGTGTGAGTCGATTGTTGCAACGAATTGGGCGAGCAAATCACAGATTAGATGAGCCGAGTGAAGCCTTACTTGTTCCAGCAAATCGTTTTGAAGCGCTTGAGTGTCAGGCTGCTATTGACGCAATAAATAGAGGAGAGCTTGATGGTGATGCACCGCAGCCTGGTGCGCTTGATATTATCCCTCAGTTTATTTTGAATTGCTTGTGTAGCCGGTCTGAAAAGCCCGAAGCGCTCTATCACCAATGTTTGGCCGCAGCGCCTTATCAGAGCCTTGATAAAGATGATTTCGACAAGCTTTGGCAATTTACCGTAGATGGTGGCAGTGCCTTGAATGCGTATGAGCGGTATCAACGGCTTGTCGAAAATGAAGACGGTACGTTTTCTCCTGCTAATCGACGGGTTATTCAACGACATAGGCAAAATATCGGGACTATCGTAGAGGCCGGCAGATTAAAGGTAAAACGTATTCGTCGTGGAAATCAGGGGAAGATCATTGGTGAAGTTGAGGAATATTTCG
>Ga0102948_1000325_pt1 | contig 18739 bp, 17 predicted proteins | sample SalPonA_A_H2O_MG_FD_78211 | JGI IMG/M metagenome (GOLD analysis project Ga0102948, IMG submission 78211) | Water microbial communities from South San Francisco under conditions of wetland restoration - Salt Pond MetaG R2A_A_H2O_MG | ecosystem: Environmental > Aquatic > Non-marine Saline and... | reverse complement strand
TCGAGATTGATCTCGGATTCAGCGAAAGCAGCCGACCTTGCTGCCGGAAGTCTGTCGAAGAAACCCTTTGCCAGCGGACAGCTATCACCTTGGCAGAGGCGCTCTGGTTCAATGCAACCCGCCTCTTTGGAACTAAGCTCGACCACCCGCAGAGGCAGGGTGTTGGCCTGGCGAAGCTGTTCAATCCCTTGCAAACCTACCCCGCGCGCCGTATTACGGGTGGTTAGATAGAGAAGCTTGTCGATATCATCGGCGGCCATGGCGCGTAGCGCTGGGAAAAGTGTTCCCAGCGTTTTACCGGAGCCGGTAGGCGCCTCCAGCAGCAGTTGGCGTCCTGTTCGCACTGCCTTAAAAACCGACTCCGCCAGGGCACGCTGCCCCTTGCGAAACTGCGGGTAGGGGAAGCTCAACCGATTCAAAGCGCTGTCACGCTCAGTGCGCGCCTGTCGAAGCTCAAAATGCCAGTGTTGATAAGTTGTCACGAGCAATTCCAGCTCCTGCCAGAGGCTCTCGCCAGACACCGACTCATCCAGCTCTGTCACCTCATCGCTGGCAATCTCAAGGTAGGTGAGACGAAGGTTGACCTCGTCCCACTGCTGTTGCCGGCAGAGAATAGCGCCATAGGCCCGCAGTTGAGCCCAGTGCAGCCTGCGCTGCCCTGTGGATTGGCGCTCCAGGTCTCCGCGGTGGGTTTTGATCTCTTCAATCAGTCGTGAGCCCAGATCCACTCCATCAGCACGGCCTCGCAACTGCAGGCCGTTGAACTCGACTTCAAGTGGATACTCTGCGGTGTACGTCCGCGGGCGTTTGCGCTGTAGGCGCTGATGCCCCTCTATTCCCTCTGCAGCCGTGGGTGCGGGGGTATAGCGCAGATCGATATCACCTCTGCGGGCCGCAAATTCGCACAGGGAACGGATGGAAACTCGGGTGTGTCGGCTGGCACTCATGCTGGCGTTTGGTCTCCCTCAGCCCAGCTGACCCAGCAAACAGAGCAGGGTATCTGGTGCTCGACGAAGTAGTCGAGCCAGAGCTTCTGGTTATCCTGCAACCGGTCGCCCGGCCCCTTGACCTCGATTAGCCTGTAACTCTGCTGTTGCAGATCGAACTGAATAAGATCTGGGAAGCCGCTGCGGTGGGTCCGTATATCACTGAGCAGGCGCTCAAATATCAGCCTTAGGTGTTGTGCTGGAATCAGTTTAAGTGCCAGTGATAACAGCTCTGGCGTGATGATTGACCAGTGAATAAACGCATTAGTGATACCCCGCTTCTGTTCATATCGAGCCATTATGGCTTCGACATAGCGACCATCTTCAAGCGCCGCCCAGCACTCGGCTATCTTCTGCTGGCGCTTTTGCCTGAATGCTGAACGGAACAGGTCCGCTGGTTGTGATTGAAAGGGGTGGAAAAATGCGCCAGGCACAGGGGCGTAAAGTACCTCCCAGAAATGCAGCCCAAAAAGTGAGTTGATCAGACAGTTTTCCACGTACGCGACGGGCGCTTCGGGTCCGGCCAGCGCCTCGGCCGTCGCCAGTTCCACGCACTGCTCTGATCTTGGAATAACCATTTTAAACTCCTCGGGCGTGCGCAGTTTGGGCGTCGCTTTTGTTACACCCAGTTTTTTGCCGATGCGCGCGGCTACCCGAGCAATGGAGAGTTGATGTTGAGGAGTCAGTGAACGCGGTTGAGCTTGAGCTATTCGATCCTGTACCGCTTCAGGCGATCGATTTCGCTCCATCACGCGCAGTTCACGAATCAACGCGTCGCCAAGGCCTGACTGTCGGTAAAGCAGCAGCGCCTGATCTGTCTCGCCCGAGCGCTCAGCCTCCTGTCCAAGACTCAGCAGCAGTCTGGCGTACCGTCCGCCGATCCAGTCGTTGATTGGATCGATGGCCGTTGCGAGTTCAACTCTTTCGTTAAGCGTTAGTTGCTCCTGCTGCTGGTAGATATGGTCCAGCTGTAGGAACTGATCAACCTCGCGGCGGTCGTGAAAGGCTCGACTCGCATCATTTAATTCGACCGGCTCATAGTTGAAGTAACCGAGTTCAGTCACAACAAAATCGCTCCAACTCTGGCGTAAGTTGCCGAAAAACATCAAGCGTAGTCGGTCAAACAGGGCCTGGCACTCAAGTGCGACGCTGGGAACTGGTTCACCAACCCACTTGCTTAGGCTTCTGGACTCCAGATTGAGTTCAGCCAGAGAGGCTTTTATGCGGCCTTTGTTAGCGCTCTTGGGTAGGGGTTCATTTGCTTGTAAGTTGTAAACCCGAAGCAGTGCTTCCCGATTTAAGAGATCGGGTAGCAGGCTCGCTTCAATGGTTGGCTCAAGCCTTACCAGCCCTATGTCGGCAAGGTGATTCAGATGGGTCTGCGTATCGCCGTTAATCTCTGCATAGTGCTCGAGCTGATCTCTACGGTAGATCGTCTGTGTGCGCATGATCATGCGTATCAACAGAGCTTGGACATCGGCCTCAGCCGCCAATAGGTTTTCCAGCGCCTCCAGCTCCTGGCATTCCAGCAAATCCGCGTGAAGGCGCCTTACCCAAGCTATTAGAGTGCGAGCGTTCTCCAGATAGTAGAGCGGGTTGTCGAGTGAGGCGGCGACCGGCGCTCCATTGAGTGATGTGGGAGCCGTGGGTGTATCTGAGGTGACTGACATCGCGCTAGCTTTTTACCTGCAAGACTATTTTACCGATATGCCTTTTCGCCAGAAAATGCGTTTGGGCTTGCTCAATCTGCTCGAGTGGAAATAGCTCTGCAACAAGCGGCCTGATTTCGCCTGCTTCAATCCGACGAATTAAATTGGGAAACACCTCGGGGTCTATAATCGTACCACCGAATAGGCTCAGATCTTTCAGATAGAGTGTTCTTACATCCAGTTCTACCAGAGGACCAGCGATTGCGCCAGATACGGCGTAACGCCCTCTGGGTTTGAGCACCTCAAGCAGTTGATTGAAGCCAGGCCCGGCTACAAGATCGACTACCACATCGAAATGGTTCTTTCCCAAAACCTCAATGAGATTGTCATCTCGGTCAACACAAGAATCTGCACCGACTGCGAGTAGCTGTGCTGATTTGCTCAGTTGTGTTTGGGCAACTACTTCAGCCCCGCGCGCTTTTGCGAGCTGGACGGCTGCCGAGCCGACACCGCCTGAGGCACCGGTTATCAGTACTCGATCGCCTTTGACCACCTGCGCGCGGGTCAGGAGATTTTCCGCAGTTGAATAAGAGCAAGGGAAAGAGGCAAGTTCGGTATCACTGAGTTTGGTGTTGATACAGTGGGCATAGCAGGCATCGACTCTGGTGTACTCGGCAAAGCCGCCGTCGCACTCAGAGCCAAAATACCAAGGGGTATCGAGCTTTTCGCCTCGGAACTGGTGCATGCTTGGCTCCACAATCACGCGCTCGCCGATGCGGCTAGCAGGCACGCCCTTACCGACAGCGATGATCTCTCCGCAGACATCCGCTCCCTGAATGAGCGGCAAAGAGATGGCGCTACCACCCCAGCCCGCATCGCCGCTGTCCTGTTCGTTCTTGGAGTACCATCCTATTCGTGTGTTGATGTCGGTATTGTTAACACCGGCAGCACTGACACGAATGAGAACCTGCTCTTTTCCCGGTGTTGGGACAGGTATATCTGAACGCAGGGCCAGCATCTCATAACCGCCATGGCCGATTAGCTGGACCCCACGCATTGTTTTAGGAATTTGAGTCACTCGTCTCTCCTTGAACTCAGGTTATCTCTGATTGCCGCCTGAGGGTTTATTCAGATATTTTGAGCAGGGAAGGGGAGTTTCTCTGCCAACGTATTCGCTCAGGATTACTCACGTCTGCACCGGTCGGCTTCATAATCAGTTAACAGAGCTTAACGGATACGGCATGTGTACGCGGCGATTCATAAGCGAGTTGAGGCTGACACATAAGAGGCGCCTAATTTCTTAATTTTGATAGTGTACGGATAGTTGAACCTAATTGGGTTGAACGAACAAGGTTTTGCCAACTAAACCATGCACAAACGATGCTCACCTGATCAAGTTTGTGCAGGGGTGTAGCACGAACTCACATTTCCCACCCCGCAGGTGAGTCGATCGTGCTTAAAAAGGAGCTGGACGAATGAGTCTTGTGTCCAGGATGATCAGATGTGTCTGTGGCGATTTATGTCAGCTCTGCAGTTGCTGAGTTGCCACCCAGTTGGGGGTAATCAGGGGCCGGAGTCACGAGGGTCAGGCTTGTCTCAAACAGTGAGTATGCGACTGGGTAATCTTGCGTGCGAAAAAACCTTGAAGTATTGGCTTGTCCTTGTTGTCGATTGTGTTTGGCAAAGAGTCATCCACTTGACCTTTAGCCGAGCCTTGCCCATAAAGAGATGACTAATAAAAATAACGAGGGAAACCCAGTGAGTGATATAGCAATCGCCCGTGCTGCCAAGCTTGAGCCTATTCAGCTAATTGGTGAACGCCTAGGAATTCCTCAGGAGCACCTGCTTCCCTACGGGCATGATAAAGCGAAAATCCGTAACGAGTTTATCCGTTCACTGGAGGGGCGCGATGAGGGCTCGCTGATTTTGGTGACCGCGATGTCGCCTACGCCAGCTGGCGAGGGTAAGACAACGACCTCTGTCGGGCTGGGCGATGCCTTAAATCGAATTGGTAAAAGGACCATTACCTGCCTACGTGAGCCGAGCCTCGGTCCCTGCTTCGGGATGAAGGGCGGTGCAGCGGGTGGTGGGCAGGCTCAGGTCGTTCCCATGGAAGATATCAACCTTCACTTTACTGGAGACTTCCACGCAATATCGGTAGCGAATAACCTCCTTTCGGCGATGATCGACAATCAACTCCAGTGGGATAATCCCGAGGGTATCGATCCAAGGCGGATCACCTGGCGCCGTGTCGTTGATATGAATGATCGTTCTCTGCGCGATATTTTGATTGGCCTTGGTGGCACGCCCAATGGTATTCCGCGTGAGGCTGGCTTTGATATCACCGTTGCCTCTGAGGTGATGGCGATCCTCTGTCTGTCACAATCCTATGAAGAGCTGAGCCAGCGTCTGGGTAATATTATTGTCGGCTACACCCATGAGGGGCAGCCTGTGCATGCCCGAGATATCAAGGCGGAGGGTGCTATGACAGCCATTCTCAAGGATGCATTTCTGCCCAATCTTGTGCAGACTCTTGAGAACAACCCTGCTTTTATACACGGCGGTCCATTCGCCAATATTGCCCATGGCTGCAACTCGGTTATCGCCACAAAAACAGCACTCAAACTGGCTGACTACGTGGTCACTGAGGCCGGTTTTGGGGCAGACTTGGGTGCGGAGAAATTTTTCAACATCAAATGCCGAAAAGCGGGTCTGAGCCCTAAAGTCGCCGTGATGGTAGCGACCGTGCGTGCTCTGAAGATGCACGGAGGAGTTGCGAAAGGGGCGCTCGAAAAAGAGAACCTGGATGCAGTGGTGAAAGGCTGTGAAAACCTTGGCCGTCATATCCGTAATATGGGGCAGTTTGGTGTCCCTGTCGTGGTAGCTTTGAACCACTTCGATACCGATACCGAGGCTGAGCAGCAGGCGGTAATCGACTACTGCAAACAGTTTAATGTGCGCTGCTTACTCAGCACGCATTGGCGTGATGGCGGAGAGGGTGCGGAAGCCCTTGCGCAGGCGGTTGTTGGGATAGTCGAGGCCAATGCCGCGCAGTTTCGCACCCTGTACAACGATGGCATGACGCTATGGGAGAAAGCACGCCATATCGCGCGCACTCTTTACGATGCAGATGACCTGATAGCCGATAAAAAGGTACGGGCGCAATTCAGTGCGCTACAAGAGGCTGGATTTGGCCATTTTCCGGTCTGCATGGCGAAAACTCAATACTCTTTCTCAACGGATCCGCAGTTAATGGGAGCTCCCAGTCATCATGTAGTGCCAGTACGGGAGGTCCGTCTGGCAGCCGGTGCTGAGTTTATCGTGGTTGTCTGTGGCGATATTATGACCATGCCCGGATTACCAAGGCGCCCGGCGGCGGAGGATATTTACCTCAATGCCGATGGTCAGATCGAGGGACTATTTTGAACTCTCTCATATCACTTCTTCATGAGTTGAGCATCGCAGCAAGGCCAGAGCGAAGGTCATAACTCTAGTTAGGGCTTTATGTGTGGGTTCCCTTTAGGTCATACCCAAACTGTTCGTCTCGTTGTGAGCCTTAACGTCTATTACCGATCCTTTAAAGATCGCCAATCCTGGCCTCAGTACACCTGATTAAGAGTTGAGATCCTCCCCCGAGCACGAAGATCAGAAATCTGTGTCTCTTTGATGCTATTTGGAGAGTCAACCCCGCGCGTGCGCCCCTTTTGCAGTGACCAACAATACCGGGTACTGAACACTTCCTCGCAGTGCCAGGGAGTGAGTGGTGCTGACATATAAGCGCTGGGGAACCTGAAACTTAGAAAAATGTAATTAAAAATACGTAAATTGAGCAATATTCTGGTTGTATGAGCACTATTACACCGTTAATATGTAACTAAATTACGGAATATTAAAACACTATTACTTTCATACAGAGGAGCTCAGTGTGATTAACGCTAAGGTAGCCGAGATTACGGCACGTATTCAGGAACGTAGCCGGGATACCCGAGCTGACTATGTAGCCCGAATGGAAGCGGCCCGTAACTCTAAAGTACAGCGTTCGGTCCTCTCCTGCGGTAACCTAGCACACGGTTTTGCTGCCTGTGGTGCAGAAGAGAAGAACTCTCTAAAGATGATGGACGCGGCCAACATCGCCATCATTAGCTCCTACAACGATATGCTCTCGGCACATCAGCCGTTTGAGCATTTCCCTGCGATGATCAAAGAAGCAGTTAAGGGAATGGGCTCTACTGCGCAGTTCGCTGGTGGCGTGCCGGCGATGTGTGACGGGGTTACACAGGGTCAGCCAGGCATGGATTTGAGCCTGTTTAGCCGCGACACTATTGCCATGGCGACTGCAGTTGGCATGTCACACAACATGTTTGATGGCGCTCTTGCACTGGGTGTGTGTGACAAAATTGTTCCCGGTCTGTTGATGGGCGCACTGAGCTTTGGTCACCTGCCATGGGTATTCGTCCCAGCCGGTCCTATGCCGAGCGGATTGCCCAATAAAGAGAAAGCGCGTATCCGTCAGGCGTTTGCTGAAGGTAAGGTAGGGCGGGACGCTTTACTGCAGTGTGAGATGGACTCCTACCACAGTGCTGGTACCTGCACCTTTTACGGTACAGCCAATTCGAACCAGTTGCTGATGGAGGCTATGGGTCTCCATCTACCGGGCTCTTCATTTATCAACCCGAATACACCGCTGCGTGATGAGCTAACCAAGGCGGCCGCTGAGCAGGTGTGTCGTATTACTGACCTGGGTTCTGATTACCGTCCGCTCTATAAAGTGATCGACGAGAAGGCGATTGTGAATGGTATTGTTGCCCTGTTGGCAACCGGCGGTTCGACCAACCACACCATGCATATTGTTGCGATGGCCCGCGCGGCAGGTGTGATCGTCAACTGGGATGACTTCTCAGAACTATCCGATATCGTCCCACTTTTGACCCGCATCTACCCGAACGGTAGTGCCGACATCAACCACTTCCAGGCAGCAGGTGGTATGTCGCTGCTGTTCCGTGAGCTGCTTCAGGCCGGTTTGGTTCATGAAGATGTAGTGACGATTACCGGTCAGGGTCTGCAGGATTACACAGCTGAACCGTTCCTCGAAAGCGGTAAGCTGGTATGGCGCGAGGGTCCTGAAGTATCACTCGATCCAGAGGTGATCGCAAAGGTCGAGAAGCCCTTTTCAAGCAACGGTGGTCTGCGTCTGCTCAAGGGTAACCTTGGCCGCTCAGTGATCAAGGTCTCCGCGGTCAAGGAAGAGAACCGCGTGATCGAGGGTCCTGCAGTTGTTGTGCATGATCAGAATGATATCCAGAAGCGCTTTGATGCGGGCGACCTGAATCGCGACTGTGTTGTTGTAGTACGTTTCCAGGGCCCTGCCGCAATGGGGATGCCAGAACTGCACAAATTGACACCCATTCTTGGATCGCTTCTTGATAAGGGCTTCAAAGTAGGCTTGGTGACTGACGGTCGTATGTCGGGTGCATCAGGCAAGGTACCTGCGGCAATCCACCTGACCCCAGAAGCGTTGAATGGCGGCATGATCGCTAAGGTGCGCGAGGGCGATATCATTCGCCTGGACGTCAATACAGGTGAACTGCTTCTAAAAGTAAGCGATGAGGAGTTAGATGCGCGCGAAGCAGCTGTCGCTGATCTCAAGCCTTACCACTGGGGTATGGGGCGTGAAATGTTCGGTGCGGCCCGTCAGATGGCAGGTGGCGCTGAGCAGGGCGCAAGTTTCCTTTTTGGCTATGAAGCCGGCCCACAGGGTTAATACCAGGAGTTGATATGAGTACTCAAGCGGAAGTTTTGTTGACCACTTCACCGGTTATGCCAGTACTGGTGATTGAACGAGTTGAGGATGCAGTGCCAATTGCCGAGGCGCTTAAGGCCGGTGGGCTTAAGGTGCTGGAAGTCACCCTACGCACGGATTCAGCACTGGACGTTATCCGTGAGATTGCTGCCAACGTCGATGATGTACTGGTGGGTGCGGGTACTGTAACCCGACCGGAAGAGTTTAAGCTGGTGGAAGAGGCGGGCGGACAGTTCGCAATAAGCCCGGGCGCGACCGATGCCCTGTTTGAAGCGGGACTTGAGTCCAATTTGCCATACCTGCCAGCCGTAAGCACCGTTGCTGAGATGATGCGCGGTATGGAGTTTGGATTTAACTGCTTCAAGTTCTTCCCAGCCGAAGCCAATGGCGGTGCACCAACGTTGAAAGCCTTTTCAGGACCATTCCCGAATGTTCGTTTCTGTCCAACCGGCGGTATTGGCGCAAACAACTTTACCGAATACCTTAAGCTACCAAACGTCAGTGTGGTCGGCGGCTCTTGGGTTGTGCCTCAGAACTTGATCGACGCCAAAGATTGGGCCGGCATCACCGCCCTAGCGAAAGAGGCCGTCTCTAAGGCGAATGCGCTCTAGATTGAGTTAGATACTCTTTTTTCATGTCTCGTTTCCAATGGTCGTGGAAACCCGAGCGGATCTCCGCTCATTTTCAGCCGCTCCGAAAGGGGCGGTTTTTTTATACATGAAGGACGTTTTTCTGAGTAGGCAAGGTGTTCAAAAGTCGCTTCGCTGATTTGAAACGCCAGAATACCCTCGTCAGCTTAGCTTGAAGACTCAGTGCAGAGAGCAGTCTCGGCAACTAATATGCCTAGGCTATTCGACCTTGATGGATAATTGCGACTAAGTCAGCCGCAAGCACAGGTTTAGAAATATACTCATCGGCACCCGAATCCAGAATCGCCTGAGCTTCGTGTTTGGATGCTGCAGTGACTGCGATAATCTGCTTATCAAAGCCCTCACCACGTAAGATCTGTATGGCCGTCAGTCCATCCATTACCGGCATCTGTATATCGAGGAGTACTGCGTCAGTTGGGTGTTTGTGAATTAACTCTATTGCCTGCGCGCCGTTCTTGGCCGTCCGAACGATTGCGCCAGCGGCAGTGAGAATCTCGGCAAGGATTGTCAGTGCGATCGGTTCGTCATCAGCACAGACAAGGTTGAGTCCGTTTAACGGCCGCTCCTCCTGAATGTCTGAGGTCATCTGCTGGGGCCCCCACTTTCGCCAAATTTCATTCGCGTTATCAGGCCCGCTTCCTCGCTTGCGTCAGTATTTGTCGAGGTGATCGAACCGTGGAAATGGTCCAGCATCAACATACGACTCATGTAGAGCCCCAACCCCGTCCCTTTACCATGCTCTTTCTGAGTGTAGTAGGGCTCATAGATACGCTCCAGTGTCGCAGGCTCAACGCCACCGGCGTTGTCCTTGAGGCTCAGGCTATGGTCTATGGGGTTGAGTTGCAAATGTATTTTGGGCGCGCTGATACGGCGCTCCTTGAAAGCATCTTTTGAGTTCGAGATGAGGTTGAACAGTACCTGTTTCAGATAGGAGGCGTGCCCAGGTATGCTGAAGCTCTGGCCATCCAGCGTCACAACAATATTGTTGTTGTTCAATTGCGCAGCTTGAAGTCGTAAAACCTCACGAATCACCTGGGCGACATCAAACTCCTCTCCATCCTGATGTGTTGAGAAAAAATCTCGGAAATCATCGATTGTAGAGGCCATATGGGCGATCAGTGTGAGGCTGTCGGCAGCGTATTGATCAATCTCGGCTGTATCTACCCCATGGTTATGCTGATGCAACTGCAACTGCTGTATACGCAGACCTAGCTCATTCAAGGGTTGACGCCATTGGTGCGCGATGGCACCGATCATCTCCCCCATGGCAGCGAGTTTCGCCTGCTGCGCCAGAAGTCCTTCTCGTCGGTGTTGGTCCGAGTAGTCAAGATAGCTCTGTTGGCTCATAAAACGACTTAAGCGAAGCCGTGTGGAGCGATCAAGATCTGTCGCAACATGGATCGACACGACGGCGCGATCAGCAACTAATCTGACTGATTCTGTGTCAAATAGACGCATGGCAAGCTCTATCAGATGCTTGTCCGGCTTGAGTTGCAACTGCAAGCGCAGGTTATCGGCGTAAAGCTCCACGGAGTGGCTGCCTCGCTCAATTGCTTCAAGAAGGTAGCTCTCTATGCGTGCCTGAGTATAGCTGTCGCACTCGACAACTTCCCATAATAGTGAGCTTAGGAGTCTTGCCTGAGAGATATCCCTTACATTCGCGAGCAGTTGATCCTCTGTGAGAAGTTTAAAATCTGCTCCGGTCGCTGGCCTGATCTCGACATACTTTATTGGCACTGCAGGGGATAGAGGAGTTTCATGAACTTCAGAAGCTTCTGACGTTTCAGAATTGGCCTGTGTTTCAGGGATTACGGCAGTTGCAGCGCGTTTATTGTGCGCCACCCTATCCTTGAGGTTCGGACTGGCTGATTCAGATCGGTAGCTACCACCACCCTTAAATCGCACCACCGCGCAGACTGCATCATCATCTTCGCTGCGCCCAGAGGAGATAATCTCTCGCACTAATTCCGGCGGGTTCAGATGTGCTTTTGCATCAATCAACTTGGGCAGGGTGTCTGCCTGTATGCCATCGGAATAGACGATTAAGAGATCCAGCGGATGGGCTTTAATTGAGTGGAAGTGGTTTAGCTCGGGCGGCGCTATACCCAGTGGCCCCTCTTGGTTAGCAAGACGCTTGAGCCGATTGCTTTGTGTGAGATAGGCACGTACGTCCCCCAGCAGATAGTAGTGCAGTAGGGGTAGATGTCTATCGAACAGTCCAAGAAAAATAGAGACGCCTCTCTCGCTGACGCCTGGCACTTGCCTCATGCCCTGCAAAAGGGCAGAGAGACTGTGAAACTCACTCTGGCTGATATATTGCACAATGCGATTCGCAAGCTCACCCACAACTGGATCTCCGTGGCCTGCCACATCACCGACAACCACCAGCAGCCCAACGTCGGTCTGGCGAGATAATGCAAAGTCTCCACACCCTTCGGATGAGGAGAAGGGGATCACCTCTGAGGCAAATTCAGCCATAGGAGAGCCTTTTGAGTACTTTGATTCTTGTGCCAGTGTGTGATGTCTCAAGTTCAAAGTCGTCGGACATGCGGACCACAGCCCCAAGACCTAGGCCCAGACTATCGGATGTCGTGAAGCCCTCAATGAATGCTCGCTCGCCGAGGCTGTTGAAACCGGGGCCAGCGTCGCGGATCTCAAGCTCTGCGCCATTGCTGTCCAGAGTAAAATCCAGTTGCGTCTGCTGTCCGGAGTGTCGCACGGCGTTGTAGCAGAGTTCTGAGCTGAGAGTGACAAATTCAGAAATCAGTGTTGCCGAGGCATGATGTTGTTGGAGATGCTGCTTGATAAGGTACAGTGCATCCCGAATACTATTTTCATCACTCAGCTTCAAGTGCATCTAAAGCTCCATCCACGTTGAGATAGCTTTCGACTCGGGGAGAATCCACCAGTTCAATCAGGGTCATCGCAACCGATGGATTGATACCGCATAAGACAGCCCTGATGCCAATCAATCTAAGCGCGTTGACCAGAGCTACAACCTCGCCCCATTCGCGAGAGGATAGGGCACTGATCTGTTCCAGATTAATTACCGCACTACGATTTGAGATTTTTGATAGCTCGTGGCTGAGACTGCGGATCAGATCATTCGACAGCAGATCCTTCTCATCAAGATCGATTACGGTATTACTGCCGATGCGTTCGATATTAGTTGTCAGCATCGCCTGTGGCTACCAGCGCTAAACCCACATGCCGATAAGCCCGATTAAGGGCGTCTTCAAGTGTGTTAGTGGTCTCTGTATCTCCGGTTTGTATGCCCAGATTGACGATGTTGGTTGCCATGTCGGGGCTAATGCCGGAGATAATCGTAGTGGCGCCCATTAATTTAGTCGCCAACCCCATCTTGATGAGGTGTGAAGCCACGGAGCTGTCGACAACGTTGACGCCGGCAATGTCAATAACGATAACCTTGGTACCTGCTGATTTGATGTTATCGAGGATATTCTGCATGACGCGCTGTGAGCGCATTGAGTCCATAGCACCGACAAGGGGTACCATCAGGATCTCTTGGGAGATGCGCAACAGGGGAAGTTCGAATTTAGCCGCAGCGATGCTGTGCTGTAGCCCCTCAATCTCCCGCTGTTGTTGTTCAATTTTCTCGTCCGTGCGGGCTGAGCTTGAAGGCTCTTTGCGGTCTCTCATATATCTGACCTCAGTTTTTGAATAAATTAGCGCACAAGCTAAAGCGATGCTGATGATTCAAATATAGACGCAATGGCTGTCGATGCTAGCGCGGGCAGATTGTTTGGTTGAGTGTGTGAGACGTACCAGGTTTCAGGATGACCGCCGTTTCAAGCGCATTGGCCGCCTCAACGCATATATAGTGACGGTAATTTTCCGCTCCAAGATCTTGCATGCCGGCCGCGATTGTTTCACCGGCATTCCACACAACCGTGGCGCCGCTTCCACGTTTGCTGATGATTGTTCTGCGGTTCCAGTCTTTGTCCAACAGAGTCAAAGAGTCGCTGGTATCAAAGTAAACTCGATCTGTGGGCTCGGTGAGAAAGACTGCCTCCCGGGCCTCCGTGGCTTGTGCGTAGTTTTGCAACTTGTCAGCGTAACGGGTCCCTTGAAGCCCTTGCAGTGAGGCGCTACGTAAATCGCTCACCGGCAGATAGGTGTGAAGCGCTTCGGTCAGGCTATAAGCTTCGCCACCCAGATTGGTCGTTGTCAGGTTCAGGCTCAGGTGCTGCTGGGTTAACTCGATTTGGAGGTCTGCTCGCAGCAAATATGGAGCTTGATCGGATGTCAATCTCAATGCAAGTGTTGAGCGATCGCTGTGCTCTTGTCTTTCGGTTAGTTGCCAGAGGCTGGTGCGGGCAAAACCGTGCATTGGAAGGCTTGGATCGGTTGGATGTTGAGCAAACCAGGGCCAACAGATGGGTACACCGCCACGAATGGGTTTGCCGCTCTCAAACTGAGACTTGGGACTGAGCCAGAGCTGTTCCACTCCCTCATGCTGATAACTCACTAGATGAGCCCCTTGCAAGGTGAGCACCGCTTGATGCGTACCGCAGCGCAGCTCTACAACCTCGAGTGGGCTGGATTTAAGGCGATTTAACTCGGTATTGGTTAACATAGAGGGCTTCTCTGGTATTAAAATTACATCGTTAGGCTGTAAACGAATTATAGATTATCCAGATTAATCTTTCGTATTTTATTTGCAAGATGCTGATAAATAAAAGAAAAAATAAAGTTTTTTGGCTATTTTCAAGGTTCTGCACTGACTAGCCTTAGGCCGCTTGATGTTATAAAATTTAGTAACTTTTTTACGTGCCGTATTAAACGGTACGCGCTTTGAAGTATAGGAGTTCTCCAATGAGCCACCAGATGCACCAGGCCTGTGATTTTGTGCTGTTCGGCGCTAAAGGCGACCTGGCAATGCGTAAGCTTTTTCCTGCGCTGTTTCAACTCGATGTCGCGGATCTGTTAAACCCTGACAGCCGGATTGTTGGTGTGGCCCGCGCAGATTGGACAAAAGATGAGTTCATCGCGCAAGTTGAGGCGACGCTGAAACGTTTTCTTAAAGCAGGTGAATTGACCTCCGAGGGTTGGCAGCGTTTCAGCGCCCGTTTGGATTACGTTAAGGTGGATATGACGGCGCCGGAGGATTTTCGAAAACTCGGCGGTGCAATTAACCAGGCTGAGCGCGTCATGGTGAACTACTTGGCGACTCCACCGTCGGTATTCGGCGATATCTGTAAGAATCTCAGTGCGGCAGGACTGGTAAACGACGAGACGCGTATCGTCCTAGAGAAGCCAATAGGTCACGATCTTGAAAGTTCTAAAGTGATTAACGATACCGTTGCACAGTACTTCAACGAGAATCGCATTTACCGCATAGACCACTACCTAGGCAAGGATACGGTACAGAACCTTTTGGCCCTGCGTTTTGCCAATAATCTGTTCAATTCTCAATGGAACAACCATGCCATAGATCACGTGCAGATTACTGTTGCAGAGACTGTCGGTCTCGAGGGGAGGTACAGCTATTACGATAAAGTAGGGCAGATGCGCGACATGGTGCAGAACCACCTGTTACAGCTGCTGTGTATGGTCGCAATGAATCCGCCCAGCAAGCTCGACGCAGACTCTATTCGTGATGAGAAGGTGCGTGTTCTCAAAGTCCTGCATCCGATCGATAGCAACAATGTGCACAAGCGGGCGATTCGCGGCCAGTATGCTGCCGGCTCTATCGATGGAAAGTCTGTTGTGGGTTATAGCGATGAAGACGGCGGCGGTCAGTCGCAGTCTAATACCGAAACCTTTGTCGCTTTGCGCGTCAATGTGGATAACTGGCGTTGGGCAGGCGTTCCTTTTTACCTGCGTACGGGCAAGCGCATGCCGCAGAAGATGACCGAGATTGTTGTCGTCTACAAGAATAACCCGCACTACATTTTCGACAAGAAGCAGCGCAGTATGGTGTCGAACCGCCTGGTTATTCGTTTACAGCCAGATGAGGGTATACGTTTGCACGTCGTAATGAAGCAACTGGGCATGACCGAGGGGCTTAATCTACAGAACCGTGCGCTGAACCTGGATTTCACTAGTGACGATCCTAACCACCGCACACCAGACGCGTATGAGCGTCTGTTGCTGGAGTCGATGGTGGGTGATCAGTCTCTGTTTGTTCGCCGAGATGAGATTGAGGCGTCTTGGACCTGGTGTGATGAGCTGATTAACGCCTGGGAAGAGACCGGAGACGAGGTCAAGCACTACAATGCTGGCACCTGGGGGCCGATCGGTTCTATCGCCCTTATTGAACGCGACGGCCGTTCGTGGCACGAGGAGTAAATTTAGATGGTTAAGCAACAAAATTTCGAGTCGCGTGAGGCGCTGGAAACTGCGTTAGCCGAGCGCATCATCGAATTGCTGCGATCGGGTATTGCTGCCCGGGGTAAGGGCGCGCTGGTGGTATCAGGTGGGCGCACGCCAGCAGGGCTGTTTCAGCAACTCTCCCAGCAGGAGTTGGACTGGTCAAAGGTTGTGATTACTCTCGCTGATGAGCGTTGGGTTCCTCGAGACCACGCAGACTCAAATGCGCGATCTGTGGATACACACCTTTTGCAGAATAAAGCGTCGGCCGCAACCTTTATACCTCATGTGACTGCGGCTGCTACTCCTCACCAGGGGCAGCCAGAGCTGGAACAGAACCTCGCGTCTCTGCCAGACGAGATCGATGCGGTGATTCTGGGGATGGGTGAAGACGGGCACACAGCCTCTTTCTTTCCCAACGCGCCGGAGTTAGCCTCAGCCATTGATCCTCATGCGGATCAAGCCTGTCTGGCAGTCACTCCACCAGTGGCGCCTCACTTGCGTATGACACTAACACTCCCGCGTCTACTCGCGAGTCGTCAGATCTTTCTCCACCTATGTGGGGAGGGTAAGAGACCAGTGCTTAAAGAGGCGCAGTCGGAGGGGGCTACCGAGGATATGCCGGTTCGTGCAGTTCTGCGTCAAGAGTCGACTCCGGTAGATATCTACTGGGCACCCTAAGATTTAGTCTAAAAAAAAGCGGCATTCTCGAAAGAAGGTGCCGCTTTTTTATATCTCGCTTCCGGGCCTGCCTAAAGTAAATTAAACAGTTACTCGCAACCCCGATTGGTTCTTAGTCGCGAACATTAAAAGTCATCAACGTCAAATAGACAAGGGTTACAATGACGTTTCTTCGAAGGAAAGATCTTTCGTGTACTCAGGCTGATCACCGGTACCCGCCGATCCCCGCCGCAAGATGGGCGCTTTGAATAGCTCGGGCGGCGAGTTGTGATTAATTGACTAAAGCCAGAAATTCAGCGCGGGTCGCAGGATTAGAGCGGAAAGTACCGAGCATCATTGACGTTTTCATCATCGCGTTCTGCTTCTCAACACCGCGCATCATCATGCACATATGTTGTGCTTCGATAACCACGCCGACTCCCAGAGCGCCGGTAACAGATTGCAGGGCTTCGGCAATCTCTTTAGTCATGTTCTCCTGAATCTGTAGGCGTCGAGCGTACATGTCGACAATCCGTGCCACCTTGGAGAGTCCGATTACCTTACCTTGTGGTATGTAAGCTACATGGGCCTTGCCGATAAAGGGAAGCATATGGTGTTCGCACATCGAGTAGATTTCGATGTTCTTGACCAGCACCATTTCGGAGTTATCCGAGTCAAACAGCGCACCATTAACCACCTCTTCAAGAGTCTGCTCGTAGCCCTTGGTCAGAAATTTCATCGCTTTGGCGGCCCGTTTGGGTGTGTCCCTGAGGCCATCGCGCTGCAGATCTTCACCAATCGCAGAGATGATTGTTTCGTACGCTTTTTCCATCACTGAATCCCTCGTCAGAATTAGCGCGAACCTTACGCCAATCGCGTCTTTAGGTAAAGACTTAGCGCTCGTCTCGGTGGCGTTTTAGTAGCACGTAAAGCGCGCCGGTTCCTCCGTCTTGCGGTTGTGCTGAACAGAAGGCTAAAACACCATCAATTTGCTGCAACCAGTCGGTGACGTAGGATTTCAAAAGTGCCGGTCTTCCCGGCTCGGTATAAGCTTTGCCGTGAACTATAAGCAGTCCGCGCAGACCTCGTTTTTTGGACTCAGCTACAAAGCTGTGTAGCTCTTCGCGAGCGGCATCTACGGTGAATCCATGGAGGTCTACTCCGGCATCCCACCCCAGGTGGCCCGCTTGCATACGCTTAAGCAGCTTGAGTTGAACGCCCGGCATAGCAAATAGCACGCGCTCTTCTGCGCCCATCTCCTTAGAGAGGCTGGAACTGAGGCCATCAACAATAAGCTCATTGGCCTCTTGTGCTTTTTCGCGACGATAGGAGACTGACTCGTCGTTACTGCGCACTTTCCCCGTATGCGCACGATTTTGCGGTATCGGTTTGACATCCCTCAGCGCGTCACGAAACGCCTTGAGTTCAGATCTGTAATCGCTCTTATCACCCATGCTTTAACTGAGGTAAACTACCCGACCAAAAATGAACTCCAATTATCGGACGATAGATGAACACAGATCAACCCAAACTGGGGCAAAGTCTGCATACCTTACGTGACTATCTGCGCTGGACGCTGAGTGAGATAAATCGGCATCGGGTCTATTTTGGGCACGGCCACGCCGATGCCTGGGGCGAAGCGCTGCAGTTGGTCTTTAATGCAGTGGATCTGCCTTGGGATAGCTCACTGGAGTTGCTCGATGCCCGACTGCTGAATAAAGAGAAGGCGAACATCGAGACCTTCGTCTACCAACGCTGCAATGAGCGACGCCCATTGCCCTATATCACGGGTGAGGCATGGTTCATGGGTATCCCGTTTAATGTCGACGAGCGTGTACTGATTCCGCGCTCGCCCACGGCACAGCTGATTGAGCAGGGATTCCAGCCCTGGCTAGGGGAAGTGGATGTTGAACGCGTGCTGGACCTCTGTACTGGCAGCGGTTGCATCGGTATCGCCTGCGCTGCAGTATTTGACCAGGCGGAGGTGGATTTGGTGGATCTCTCCCCCGAAGCCTTGGCAGTGGCAGAGACTAATGTCATTCGGCATGAGCTGCAGGAGCGAGTGCGCACCGTGCAGAGCGATCTGTTCAGCCATCTCGATGGTGAGGTCTACGATCTGATTATCACCAATCCTCCCTACGTTGATCAGGACGATCTTGACTCTATGCCACCCGAGTATCAACACGAGCCGGAGCTGGCATTGGGATCAGGCTCTGATGGGCTAGATATTACCCGGCGTATTCTTCGTGAGGCGGGTCGTCATCTCAGTGAGCAGGGGCTTTTGGTGTGTGAAGTGGGCAATTCAGAGGTGCATCTGATGCAGGCCTATCCGGATCTACCATTAATCTGGGTCGAGCTAGAGGAGGGGGGTAACGGGGTATTTGTTATCGATGCGCCGACACTAAGGGCGCACGCAGATATGCTGCAATTCATCTGATCGCTTGGATGCGAGTGTAGCGCCTGACCCCTGAGGGCTGGCTGCTCCAGCGAAACTGGCACAAAGGTTGTTTTAGAGCGCTGCCGATCTAGGTAGCGACCGAATAAGAGTTTTTAGTTACAATCTGCCCCCTGTTTTTATCAGGCACGCGAATTCAGACAAAAGGAAGTGTTTTAATGTCCGGAAATAGCTACGGCAAACTGTTTACCCTCAGCACCTTCGGC
>Ga0102948_1000320_pt1 | contig 18975 bp, 15 predicted proteins | sample SalPonA_A_H2O_MG_FD_78211 | JGI IMG/M metagenome (GOLD analysis project Ga0102948, IMG submission 78211) | Water microbial communities from South San Francisco under conditions of wetland restoration - Salt Pond MetaG R2A_A_H2O_MG | ecosystem: Environmental > Aquatic > Non-marine Saline and... | reverse complement strand
AGTTACTGAGGCGGCTCCGGTTGAGGCCTCGCCTGCGCCGGTAGCGCGAGCAGAACCGCCACCACCGGCGACGCCAGTGTCGGCTCCAGCATCACAAGCTGCACTCCCACCCAGAGCATCGGCGGCGGGGGACACGGAGCCACCCCCTTGGGATGAGGAGCCGGTGCCTGTTGATGTCTACGGAGATCAAGATCTAAAAAAGTCTGAAACCGACACTGCAGAGGCCGCTCCCGCTGCCGCGCGGCCGTCGGCTAATGCATCTGAGCCAGGAGCCGTTGCAGAGAGATCTCTGTCTGATATGAGTGGGGAGGCTAGCTTAGCAGCAGAGTTGTATGAAACTGCGCTGGTTGAAGAGGCCGAGCAAACAATTCACACCTCCTCGACTGGTCGCACGGAGGGTTTGGCTCCCGCCCCCGCGACTGAACTTGCGGCCTTACAACTTGACCACTGGTTACGTTTGGTTGAGGAGCTTGGGCTTAGCGGCATGACAGAGAGCCTGGCGCGCAACCTGTCTCTGGAGCAGATTGCCGGTAACCGACTGGTGTTGCACTACACGCAAGAGCAGGAGGCGATGCTCGGTGAGGTCCACCGTGAGCGTATAAGTGACGCGCTGCTAGGATACTTTGCTGAACCGCTGGTGGTTGAGTTTACGCTGGGGCAGCAACAGCGTGAGACGCCCCAGCTCTATCGTCAGCGCCGTGAACGAGAACGGCGCGCCGCGGCGTTGGCTCATCTGCAGACGGACCCAGCAGTACAACGGATTGTTGAAACCTTCTCGGCGGAGATCGTAGCTGACTCCGTGGAACCACTGAATATAGAGTAAGGAGATTAGATGTTTAATAAAGGCGGTATGGGCGGCATGGGTAACATCATGAAGCAGGCCCAGAAAATGCAGGAAGAGATGCAAAAAGCGCAGGAAGAGGTTGCCAAAGCTGAGGTGACGGGCGAGTCAGGTGCTGGTCTGGTGAGTATAGTGATGAACGGTCGCCACGACGTAAAACGCGTCGCTATCGATGACTCGCTGATGGACGATGACAAAGAGATTCTCGAAGATCTGATTGCCGCAGCGATTAATGATGCCGTGCGAAAGGTTGAATCCAACACCCAGGAGAAGATGGCAAAGATCACTCAGGGGATGGGTATGCCCCCTGGCTTCAAGATGCCGTTCTAGTTTATGGCGTTGACTCCTAAACTTCAGGCGTTGATAGAAGCTCTGCGGCGCCTGCCCGGCGTTGGCCCCAAAACGGCTCAGCGTATGGCACTGCACCTGCTGGAGCGCGATCGTGATGCCGCTCTGATGATTAGCCGAGCGCTTGCCGAGGCTGCCGAGGGTATTGGAGAGTGCCAGCAGTGCCATTCGCTTTCGGAGACTCCTGTGTGTGAAATATGCGAGCATCCAGGGCGCGATCGTGCGCTGCTCTGTGTGCTTGAGTCGCCTATTGACCTGATGGCGATCGAGCAGACGGGAGGCTTCTCCGGTCTCTATTTTGTCCTCGGAGGTCATTTGTCACCCATCGATGGCGTAGGGCCGGAGGATCTGGGTATAGATCAGCTGCTTGATCGGCTCTATCAGGGTGAGGTGCAGGAGCTGGTGTTGGCAACCAACCCGACGGTTGAGGGTGAGGCAACCGCGCACTATATCGCTGAGCAACTCCATGATTTAGATATCAAAGTCAGTCGTATCGCCCACGGTGTGCCGGTGGGCGGTGAGTTGGAGTTTGTGGATGGCGGTACCCTGGCACATGCGCTTGCAGGGCGCCGGCAGTTGGAGCGTGGTCGGTGATAGGAATCGAAGATTACAACTATGCAGCGATTCTTGCGTCAGCTGAGGATCCGGTTTGGGTCAACGACGACGCTCAACTTGCGCAGCTCTGTCAACACTGGTCTGAGTGCCCGGTAATAGCACTCGATACTGAATTTATTCGCACCAAAACCTACTACCCAATTCCGGGGCTCATACAGTTGGCAGATCAACAGGGTTGCTTTCTGATTGATCCTCTGGCGATCACAGAATGGGATCCGTTGCGTGAGGTGTTAGTCAATCCAGATGTGCTCAAATTGCTCCATGCTCCAAGCGAGGATATTGAGTTATTTCGACACAGTTTCCAGGTGCTTCCCTCTCCACTATTCGATACGCAGATTGCCGCAGCTTTTGCTGGCTGGGGCCACAGTTGTGGACTGCAAAAGCTTTTGAAACTGGTGCTGGATGTGAATCTGGACAAGGAGGAGACTCGCTCCGATTGGTTGAAACGCCCGTTGAGCTCCCAGCAGGAGCGCTATGCGGCCTTGGACGTGGCACATCTTGTCGAGCTCTATCGACATATCAAACCGAAGCTGGAGGCGAACCAGCGTGAGTCCTGGGTCCGCGAAGAGACGACTCAACTTGTAGCCAATGTTGCCAGTGCCGATAGTCATATAGACGATTACTATCTGCGCTTCACTCAGCTTTGGAATCTTCCGTCCCACCGACAAGCAGCACTGCGAGATGTGTGCGCCTGGCGCGAGCGTATTGTTCGCGAGCGGGATCGCACACGTAACTCGGTAATGTCCAACAACTCACTGGTGGAGGTGTTCAAACGCTGGCCACGCAGTATGAAAGATCTCAGTGAGATTAAGGAGATCCGCGGATCAGTTGTGGGCGAGTATGGTCATGAGGTCATGCAGATGATTTATGATGCGCGCACATCGGAGAAGATCAACCCACCGGAACTGATTCCACAACCGCTGGATTTTAAATGGCATGCTGTGGTGAAAAAACTGCGTCATTTTGGCGTGGAGATGGCTGAAAAATTGGGGATACCGCAGGAACTACTGATTCGCAAACGCGATATAGAGATGCTGATTCGCAGTGCTGACGAGACCGGTGAATTTTCCTTACCTGAGGGCCTTAAAGGGTGGCGCGAGGCAGTGATCGGTCAGCCGTTACTCGCTGAACTAAAACGAATTGAAGAGGCGAACAAATGATCATCTGTTCTATTTACCGCAGTCCTCGTAAAGAAGAGATGTATCTCTACGTGGATAAGAAAGAGGCGATGTCCCGTGTGCCAGATGCGCTTAAAGAGATGTTTGGTACGCCTGTGCACCTCATGGATATGCCGCTAACCGCTGAACGCAAGCTGGCACGTGCTGACACGCAAAAAGTACTAGACGGTATACGTGATCAGGGTTTTTACCTGCAGATGCCGCCGCCGAAAGAGGACTACATGCTGGATATACATATAAACCGCCCTGAGTCTGGTGTGCGCTAATGGCGCAAGAGGTCTTTTGGCGCTCCAAAACATTGGAGCAGATGAGTGAGCCGGAGTGGGAGTCGCTTTGCGATGGCTGTGCGCTCTGTTGCCTGCACAAGGTAGAGGATGAAGATACGGAGGAGGTGTTTTACACGACAGTTGTCTGTCATCTTTTGGATACCGATACCTGCCGCTGTACAGAGTATACGCGTCGCTCAGAACTCGTCCCTAACTGTGTAAAACTGCGTCCCAAAGATGTGGCAGAATTTCATTGGTTGCCCGCCAGTTGCTCCTATCGTCTGCTCTACGAGGGGCACCAATTACCCCAGTGGCACCCGTTGGTCACTGGCGATCCTCGCTCAGTAATAGATGCGGATGCTTCGGTCTTGAGCTACTACGAAGTCAAAGACAACGAAATCTCCGAGGAGGAGTTTATTGACTACATCATAGATCCCGCTGAAGGGTGATAGTTGGGCATCAGATAACAATTACCTCAAACTCCCTAACTCCAAATCCCGAGCTCGCAGGCCGCTACCTCCTTTGGAATCAATGCCTTTGTGGTAGTGCTGATCTTGTTGGCGCGTTGGCAGGCATGAGCACCTCTACTTCCTCCTGCCACACAGCGTCCCTGCTGCACAGATCAGTTATTCTCTCAGCGATCGCTCGTGCCATGCTGATCAGTTGATTGATCTCAAATGTTGTCAACGACGCTCGAGGCTGTTCGTCTATCAGCGCCAATGCACCCACTCGTCTACCCAACACGGTAATCGGTGAGCCGGTGTAGAATCGAATGCTAGCGATCTCGCCACTCGTTAGTTTGTTTTGGGTAAAGCGCGCGTCCAGTGCAGTATCGCAGACTTCGAATACCCCGTTGCTCTGTACGGTATAGTTACAGATCGCGTCGGTGCGTGGTGTCACCTCAAGCTCTGTTCCATCGCGAATAACGAGGTACTGATGATTTGGCGCAAGGACTGTAATCGCACTGGCCTGAACATCAAATATCTCTCTGGCAGCATTAACGACCGATTGAAGAAAGATATCGTCACGGCAAATATCAACAATATCCAGCATCTCAATTATCTCTTGACGACTGCGTTCGATCATTGAAAGTGAGCGACTATTATCCTCAATAAATTTCATGTTACTGCCGAGCAAACTGACGGGTACTGCTCGAGAGTAGTGATAACCCTGATGGTATCTGACCCCGAGCCGCAACAGCATGTCAGCCTGTTGCACCTCCTCTACGCCCTCAGCGATCAGATCGAAATCTAATTCAATCGCTAGGGTTACGAGTGCGCGAATCAAACTCTGATTGCGCTTGTTGGTCTCGATATCACGGATAAAGAACTTATCGATCTTTACGATGTCGATCGGGTACTCCGACAGCCGATTGAAATTACTGCCCTCTTTACCAAAGTCGTCCATGGCAATTTTGAAGCCAGCTTCGCGCAGTGTCTCGAGTTTTGATATGACGGCCGTCTGGTCGGTTCGTTCGTTAATCAGATCCTCCGCCAGCTCAAGCACAATGGTCCGTTCTTCGGTTAGCGGAGCAAGATCGGTGATCAAATTTTCGATTGCGCCATCAAAGATATCGCTCATGCGAATGTTGTAGGTGATGTAGCCATCGATTCCAACTCCGATTCGATCGACAACAGATTTAAACAATCGGTGACGAAAACGACCCTTATCACTGCGGCTGGTGGCTGAATAGTACTCCTCCAAAAACAGTGCGGGCGATACAATATGTCCATCGCGATTCCAACGCGCTAGCGTCTCAACTCCGCGCAGCTCCAGTCTCTCTGCATCAACGATAGGTTGAACGTATAGATCGATTTCGTACGCCTGTATCGCCCTTTCTATCTCATCCATGCTGGGTCTGGAGAGGCGTTGTTGTAACCTGAGTTCAAGCAGCTTATTGGCGTAGCGCGCAGTGCCTCTACCCTCCTGCTTTGCGACCTGCAACGCCTCGTCTGCGATACTGAGGGTCTGCGACAGGCTTCCTACCGGTGTCAATAGGGCTGAGCCTATGCTAATCGTGCGGTTGATCAACAACCCATGATGGTTCAGCTTGAAGTTGGCTGCGCACAGAAGCGTCTTCTGGGCCATCAGCTCAAGCGTTTCCTCATCAATACAGGGGCGCACAATAGCAAACTCTTCACCGCCTAAACGCCCAATAAGGGTATCCTCCCCAAGTGCGCCCCGGATAATGCGAATAAGGCGTTTTAGGTATAGATCGCCAGCTTTATGACCATAGATGTCATTGACTGATTTGAAATAGTCGATGTCGATCAGGAGGAGCCCATAGTCATGTAGCCGAGAGCCATCTTTCAATGCTTCCATGAAGCCCAGACGAGACTTGGCGTGGGTCAGGTGATCAGTATAGACCTGCTCCTGAAGTTGACGGTTACGCTCCATACTGCCCTTGAGTTCTGTAACGTCTGTTACGATAATCAAGGCCCTGGCACTTTCATCGGTCACTGCAGTCAGCTCTACCGTAGCTATATGTGACAGACCAGAATCGTCCAGAAAATGCGTCTCAATCACGCGTGAATTACTGAACTCGTCGTCGGCTAGAACAGCCTCTATATCGTCAAAAAAGTAGACCGATTCCAGTGTAATTGAATCGCTTTCGCGGACTAGAGTAGGAAGACAATATGCCTGGAAAGCGCTTGTAAACCATAAAAGCTGACCATTACGATCAATTTGTGCCACCATGGCCCCTGAGTGCTCTATGGAGTCATTAAGAAGCCGACTCTGTTTTGCCAGCGCTCGCTCCTCGGTGACATCACGCATGATACCGGTGACGTAATGCACCTCTTTTTGAGTCCAGGCTGACAACATTAGCTCGACCAGTAACTCCTTGCCGTCGGCCCGCATCGCGGGTAGTTCAGCAGGCTTTCTACTGCCTGTAAGACCACAGGAGCGACCAGCAAAGTAATTTTTCACTGCAGATTGGTGCGGTGCGATCATTGCCTTTGGCATGAACCTGGTAAAGTCGCCGCCGATCACCTCATCGGCCGACGCACCAAACATCAGAGTGGCGCCTGTGTTCCAGTGTACGATACGACCGTATTGATCCATAGATACAACGGCATCCTGCATACTCTCGATCATTGACTCAAGATGGTCATGTTGCTCTAAAAACTGTCGCTTGAGGGAGAGCCTCTGCAGATGTGATTGGATCCGTACCCGGGTGGTCGTTAGGTCGTAAGGCTTCTCAATAAAGTCGATCGCGCCCAGTGTAAACGCGCGTTCACGGAAGGCTCGATCGGTGTGCGCGCTGCAAAAAATGATCTCACAGCCAGGTTGTAATGCTGCGATCGCCTCAGCCACTTCAAAACCATCTATATCAGGTAATTTGATGTCGATGACGGCGATCTCAAAATCACTGACCCGAGCAAGTTCGACCGCTCTTTTACCGGTGGTAGCCGTGGCCAGATCAAAATCCAAATCATCGAAAAGCTGACACAAAAGCTCAAGATTATTGGGCTGGTCGTCAATTAGCAGTATCTGTGGCGGAGCCTGAGAGGTGGTCAAATCTGCTGGTAAATCGTTCATGTACGATCTCCTATCCCAACAACAGCAGAATTCTATCGGTATCGTGTTTCTGCAAAGCCGGCTCAAGCCGTTTGTACAGAGCTTCACTGAACCCTTTATCCTGTGCGCCATTGAGAATACGTTTTATTTTGCTAACCTGTCCGAACTTGGCGGCACTCTTTATCGCATCGCATAGTGTGCGTTGCTCCTCGTTGAGGAGTTCTGGATCGAGAGTTATCGATATTTCAGGTTGAGCTTGATGAGTGCCTTCTACAACAGCGTCGTACTCGTATTGGAGGTTCAGCAGCGCCGCGATTACCTCCGTTACCTCGAAGGGGTTCAAGGGTTTGGGCAGAAATGCCGCTGCTCCAAGTGCCATGCTACGTTCACGATCAGCCTCAAAGGCCGAGGCTGATGCCGCGATGATTGGAATAGTGTGTGTTTGAGGGTCTGATCTAAGTTGGTGAATGAGTTCGAAGCCATCCATGTTAGGCATCACAATATCGGTGATTACGAGGTCATATTGTCCGCTCTGGGCCTGCTTCACCGCCTCTTCTCCGCTGGTGACTGAGGTCACGGTAAAGCCTGCCGCCTCAAGCAATGTACCCAGGAAGGTCAGGTTTAACGGATTATCATCCACCGTTAGCACAGAAACGGGAGTTTTGGACTTAATACCCGTCGGTAGGCACGTTTGAGACTCTGATTGAGTAACGCTGATCTCTGTCAGCTTAATCGGTAGCTCGACAGACATTCTGGTCCCCTGATTAATTGCTGATTCGATCTGAACGCGACCACCCATGAGCTTCACCAACTGGTTGACTATGGCGAGACCCAGTCCAGCGCCATCAGACTTTGCGCTCACCTGCTCAAAAGGAGTAAAAGCCTTGGCTATCTGTTCTGGCGTCATACCGATGCCCTGATCGCTAACCTGAATCAACAGCTTTGGTTCTGTGGAGTCTATGAACTGAACACTCAGTTCAACAGGCTTGCTGGCGCCATATTTGAATGCGTTTATGACCAGATTTGTCACGATCTGCTTCAGCTTCTCCGGATCAATCAGCGCGCGGGCAGGGAGTTGATTCAGTTTCGCATTGAACTCTATGTCATATTTTTGCTGCTCGATGCCGAATATGCCGAGGAGATCACGGAAGAGGGCGGGAATGTCGGTATTTCTCTCGTCCAGTTCAATACGACCTGCTTCGATTTTAGACAGATCGAGAACGCGGTTAATTAGCATCAACAGGTGCTGACCTGAACTCAGAATTACCTCAAGGCTGCTTTTAGAATCGCTGTCTATACCGCCTTTTGCTAATAGCATTTGGGTATAGCCGATGATGCCATTAAGCGGTGTTCTGAGCTCATGACTCATATTGGCAATGAATATACTTTTTGCCTGATTCTTCTCTTCAATAGCCTCCCTCTGAGTTGCAGCGGCGCGCTGCTCCATAAGGCGAGAACGCCAGACTTGTGCTGCAACGAGTAGCAAAACGATAAGCGCAATAACGGCAACGTAGTTAATAAAGACTAGCTCTCGCTCAACAAATTTAGCGTCGGTTACCGTCGCAACGTACCAGTCCGCCTCCTTAATAGGCATGAAGTTGATATAGGCATCCAATCCATCAATGCGCGCTCGAGTCCAGTTGTTCTCGCCGGCGAGCATGCGCGATACTAACTCGCGAAGGCCGGGATCCGCGTCAGTCGTTAGCGATACAGCCTTCGTGTTGATGTTGCCCATCCTAGTCTCGTCAGGGTGAGCAATAGCGATCCCCTGAGAGTTCACTGCAAACGCGTAGCTGTTAGGTCCTCGGTCGAAGTTACTCAACACGCTTTTGATCGTTGAGGTGTCGATCATGCCGCCGAATACACCAATAATGTCACGGGGTTCGCTATCGGATGAGAATATTGGGCTGGTCACGGCGACAATGTCGGTTCCCAGAGTGCGCGAGACTACCGGGTCTGATGCATATACCTTGCCTGCGATTGACGCTTTAAAGTGGGCGCGATCTGACAGGTTTTGTCCGGCTGCAAAGTCGACCTTGGAGTTGTAGTAAGTTCCGTCCGGATTAATGTGGGCAAAGATATAGAACCAAGGCATCTGCTCATGTTTGGCCTTGAGAAAAGGTCCAGCTTGTGACCAATCCATAGACCTGATGACAGGGGTATTTGCCAGCGTTGAGATTTCCGCTTTGCGTAACCCTAGCCAGGTGTCGATCTCGGCTTCGAGTGCTGTGGCGTGAATCTGGTTTGTCGAGATCTGGTCCTTGATCATCTCCTCTTTAAGCGAGGCAAAGCCAACCCATCCTAGAACTAAAACACCGGTGCAGAGTATGATCAGCGCAAAGCTGAAACGTTGATCGCTGAGTGACATTGAATATCTCATCTTTTGACTCCCACTATTGGGTATGGTGCATGTTACTCTCTAGTTTGTAGCTCCCTCAGGTGTTTGACTTGCGTCCGTCAGCACCTCCCAATGCTGACAATTTCTACTCTTCTTAGCGCGATAGAGTAAGTGATCGGCCTCTGCAAATAGCCAACGTCGTTCACGCATATTGAAGTCGGGTGCCAGACTGATACCCCCCGCAGAGGCCGTTATCTTGCGGTCGATAACCTTGTCGTCGCTACTCAGTACAATTCGAGACAGTGCTGCTCGGCACTCCTCAACGCGCTGTTGCACCGCTTGGGATGACATTCCAGTGATCGCAACGAGAAACTCCTCCCCGCCAAAGCGAACAACATGATCAGTTGGTCGTTGAAAGAACTTTTTGAGTGTCTGTGCAATTGCTTTAATCGCCTCATCACCGATATCGTGACCATAGTCATCGTTGATTGATTTGAAGTGGTCGATGTCGAGGATGAATAGAGAGAAGTATTGATCCTCTCTCCGGCAGCGAGCGACCTCACGTTCAAACCAGGAGTTGAGGCTTCGGCGGTTCTCAAGACCGGTCAATTCATCATGAAAGGCGAGTTCCTCAAGCTTCTGTTTCCTGCGGAAATTAACACAGTGAGTGCGAAGCCGCGCAGCTAGCGCCGGGTAAGATGTGCGTTTAGAGACATAGTCGGTAACTCCAGCATCAAATGCCGTCGACTCAACGGCGTCAGATCCGCTGCCAGTCATCATGATAATCGGGGTTTCCGACCGACTCTCTATACACCGTATCAGTTGTGTTGCCTCGGCACCATTCGCCCCGGGCATGTTGAAGTCGATCAAGATAGCATCAACGGGCCAGTCGACCTCGAGTAATTTTAAAGCATCTTCGACGCTCTCTTTACAAATAAGCACAAACTCGTTGCCCAACGCGCGTCTTAGCGCCCGTAGTATCGTGATCTCGTCGTCGATCGCCAGGACTGTAAACAGATTTTCGCTGTCGTTTAGCTTTGGCGGTGCCGTCGCTTCTTTGCGAATTTCAGTTGATGTCATCATGAGGACTCCTGAGTAGCGGGACTCTGCGTGAATGGGGATCCCGCCCCTTTCTCTTCCTCTCTTTTCCTGATCAATCTACCCCTGGATGTGTTTGTGCCTTGCTCAAGTCCAAGTCCAAGTCCAAGTCCAATTCGAATGTTGTATCCGTGCTTGTCGGTTAGGCTGAAAAACAGTCGATCAAAAGTCGGAGCGTTTTCGTTTAAGTGCGTGCCATCTCCACCCGATACTGGCTTAATGAAGGGATAGGGTGTGGCAATTTCTGACAAGCTCATGGTTACTCCCAATTTTTGGTTGTTATCCGGCAGATGTGCAATCTGCGGCATTTGGGATAACTTAATTGTGAGACTAGACTTTGAGTGCGCGAACCTCTATACCCATAAATTGGTAGGCTGAGTGTGTAGCTAGAGAGACGGGCTCATTTACGGGAGATTAGTCGGTTGTCGAATCCTACAGGCAGGTTCAAAGTGTTAGTTCTTGAGGACAACCTTACCATGGCTGCCCATCTAATGGAGGTGCTCAAACTCTGGGAGCGCGCGCCTGATATACGCCTTTGTGAAACCGTTGCCCAGAGCATAGAACTTATCAAGTTGGAGTCCATTGATCTGTTGATCGCCGATATACATCTACCGGATGGAGTGGGTATAGAGGCAATCACTTATTTGCGCAGCTACCAGCCTCAAGCTCAGTCGATCGTCTTTTCTGCGTTGAATGAGAGGACTGTGGTGCTGGAGGCGATTAAACAGGGCGCTAGTGGTTATATTCACAAAGAGGATCAAGCAGCAGATATTTTGAGTGCTTGTGAAGAGGTGTTGGCCGGCGGATCTCCGATGACAGCCAGTATCGCACGTCTGGTGATTGAATCCTTGCAGGGGAGTGTTGGCACTGCCAGGCCTGAAAATAGTGCATCTGATATACATCTGACTCCGAGAGAAAACGACGTACTAAACGCGCTTTCGCGGGGCTTTACCAATAACGAGATCGCTGAACTGCTGAGCATCTCACAACAGACAATCCCTGTTCATGTCCGTAACATCTATCGAAAGCTTGCGGTTAAAAGCCGCACTGAGGCGGTTTTTGAAGCACGAAAACTTGGGTTACTAAAATGAGTCTCAGGGGGCAGTACCTGCGTGTAGTAGGCCTGATCGTCCTCACGCTAACCCTGGTCGCTGTCCTGCAGCAGTTTCTTGATTCTTACCTCGCAGGCGACTCACTAAAGGCTGTCCGATTGACAGAGACGACTCAAGGAACTGAGCAGTTGCCACAGAGTTGGCAGGTGGAACGAGGTACGATTGAGACGCGAGTCTTCAGTTTTGACGTCTATATAGATACGACCCCTGACGCGCAATTTTCGATCTATTTCCCCGCTTTTGAGCAGCGGTTGAAGGTTGAAATTAATCAACACCCTTTAGTTGCTGCTGAATTGACAAACAGTTGGTTTGGTCCGCTGACGCTGGCGACGGCCTTTATAGAGTTGCCGGCTGGGGTTTTGCGTCAGGGACATAATGAGGTTGAGGTGAGTGTTGAAGCGGGACCCCTCGTTTCCGCGACCTTATCGCCGTTTTTAATTGGAGAGACCGATGCGCTTCGCTCTGTTGCCAACTTGCGGAAATTTATTGGTGTGGACCTTGCCAAAATGTTGTTGGGTATTCACTTTTTGATGATTTTGATGTGCCTAATCGCGCTTTGGGAACACCCGCAAGAGTCCGGGTTTAAGTGGCTCATGATTTCGCTGATTCCATCGACACTGTTTTCCTTTGGTATTATGTCGGACTACATTCCGTCTTTTTATCTGTTGACTCCGACACTTTTTATCTTATCTGTTGTGACCAGTGCAGCGCTTTACGGCTTCTCCTTTGCCGTTGAGGGTAAGTCACCTCCTCGGTGGTTGATCCCTGGTGTATGTCTCTATCTGGTGGTACTGATACCCACTGCCTTGCACTTTCCCAGTGCGCTCAGAGCACTGGTGTTTCTGCTGGTTATACCACTTTTCATTCTGTTTCTTTTTGCCGGGCTTTGGCGTTTTATTGGATTAGTGGTTCGCTACCAAGGGGTTGGATACTTTTGGATCTGCATCGGCATAGCGTTGGTTCTATTCTCCACCTTGCGAGATTGGTCTATGAGGGCTGGGTTGATCAATGACGGTGTATTTCTTTGGACCAGTCCCGTTCGTACCCTCTTGCTCGTCGGCGTCTGCACCTTTCTACTGAGCCGTATGGGAAGTCGCTCTGAGGCATTGAGAATCAGTAACGATGAGATTACACAGCGCCTTAAGGAGCGCGAGACTGAGCTTGACGATCTTTACAGGCGTCGCCAACTTTCAAAACAGCGTGAAGCCGTGGCTGAAGAGCGTGCACGCATACTGAAAGAGTTACACGATGGTGTTGCCGGTCAGTTGGTGGTGATCTCGACGCTCGCATCAAAGCGTGAACCTGATGCAGATGCGATACGTGTCACTGCCAAAAATGCGTTAACCGACCTGCGCTCTGTGGTTACTACACTGGCGATTAAAGAGACTGACTTGCTACAGATCCTCGGCATCTTTCGAGAAAAGTACCTATCTCAGCTCGACTCTCTCGGAGTCTCCGTTCACTGGAATCTGCTGCATGCTCCTGATGTGTACGGTTTCAACTCGCAGGATGCTCTCAATCTGACACGAATTCTGCAGGAAGCGCTGAATAACGCTGTAAAACACTCTGACTTGGAATCGATTAGCGTGTCAGCAGAAGAGCTTGAGTTGAATCCTGGCAATTTGGCTGTGAAACTGACCTTTGAAAGCCACGGGGTAGGTAGCTTTGAACCAGTAAACCTGGGACAAGGTCTGAACAACATCGCACAGAGAGCTGATCAGCTTGGGGCCAGCGTCGACTTTGTGCCGCTTGTTGGTGGTCTGAGTCTAGAAGTATTTTTTAGGGTTGAACGTCGCGAGTCTGATAACAGGCTTTGGCTTGATAGAGCGGGCAATGAGTTTGATATGACAAGCAGCTAGGTGTGTTGATTAGACACTTTAGGTAAGTAAATGATTCAAGCTGGTGCTTCTGTTTCAAATGGGTTTACGCCGGGACTCAGTTAGCGAAAAAAAAGAGCGCCGAGGCGCTCTTTTTCGATGCATCAACAGGAATTACTTGTTGTTCATCTGTGCTTTGATGAGGTCACCAATGGTGGTTGGGCCTTCAACTTCGATCTCTGCGTTCTGAACTGCTTTCAGAGCCGCTTTCTCATCAGCCTGATCTTTCGCTTTGATTGACAGGTTGATAGCGCGGTTGCGGCGGTCAACGTTCACGATCTTAGCTTCAACGCTGTCGCCAACGCTCAATACAGAGGTTGCATCCTCTACACGGTCAGCTGAAAGCTCAGACACTTTCAATACCGCTTCAATGCCTTCAGCCAGTTCTACAGTGGCTGCTTTAGCGTCAACAGCGATAACCTTGCCGGTTACGATTGCACCACGGTCGTTAGCTGCGAGGTACTCAGAGAACGGGTCGCTGGCCAGCTGCTTGATGCCCAGAGAGATACGCTCTTTCTCTGCATCGATGGAGAGAATAACTGCTTCAACTTCATCGCCTTTCTTGAACTGGCGCAGGGCAGTCTCAGCATCAGCTTCCCAAGTGATGTCAGACATGTGAACCAGACCGTCGAGGTCATTATCTAGGCCAACAAAGATACCGAAATCAGTGATGGTTTTGATAGTACCTGAAACTTTATCGCCTGCAGCGTTCTGCTCGGAGAATGAAGTCCATGGGTTCTGAGTGCACTGCTTAATACCCAGAGAGATACGACGGCGCTCTTCATCAACGTCCAGTACCATCACTTCCACCTCTTCATTGATCTGTACGATCTTAGATGGGTGGATGTTTTTGTTAGTCCAAGACATTTCTGAAACGTGTACCAGACCTTCAACACCGTCTTCCAACGATGCAAAACAGCCGTAGTCAGTCAGGTTGGTCACTTTCGCAGTTGCGCGAGTGCCTGCTGGGTAACGGTTCTTAATGGCTTCCCATGGGTCTTCTGAAAGCTGCTTCAGACCCAGCGAGATACGGCCATTTTCCTGATCGAACTTGATGATCTTAACCGAGATTTCGTCGCCCGGTGTCAGCATTTCACTTGGATGCGAGATGCGCTTCCATGCCATGTCAGTGATGTGGAGCAGGCCATCGACGCCGCCCAGATCAATAAATGCACCGTAGTTAGTGAGGTTCTTAACGAAACCTTTAACCACCTGACCCTCTGCCAGAGACGCGAGGATTTCATCACGTTTTTCGCTGTTAGCTTCCTGCAGAACCGCACGACGAGATACCACTACGTTGTTGCGCTTCTGGTCAAGCTTGATCAGTTTGAATTCAAGCTCTTTGCCTTCGAGGTGATCAACGTCACGAACGGGGCGTACGTCTACCAGTGAACCTGGCAGGAAACCCTGGATGTTGTTGATGCTAACTGTGAAGCCGCCTTTGACCTTGCCAGAGATAAAACCCTTAACAACTTCTTCAGCTTCAAATTTGGTCTGTAGAACTTCCCAAGCTTCAGAGCGTTTCGCTTTTTCGCGAGACAGTTTTGTCTCGCCAAAACCGTCTTCAACGGCTTCCAGTGCAACTTTAACGCTGTCACCGATAGCGATTTCGAGTTCGTTCGCATCGTTCAGGAACTGTGAACGTGGAATTACAGCTTCTGATTTCAGGCCGGCATTTACAGTAACCCAGTCGCTGTCGATATCAACAACTTCACCAGTTACCAGTGTGCCTGGAGTCATCGCAAGGTCTTTGAGGGATTCTTCAAACAGATCAGCAAAGCTTTCGCTCATGAAATTTTCCTAATAAAAAGATGCCTTTACGGCTATCTAGCCTACACCATCGGCTGTGCAGGGTCGGTTTCAAATACGTCTTATCAAGGGACTCGGCCGATGTGTGTCCAAAGTCAAGACGTGAAGTGACGCGAAATTATACAGAAGCTGCTTGAAAAAAGGTAGTGCTGTCGGTTCGGTTATCCGCTGATTGCGCTCTGCATCACGGCATCCAGAGCTTCACGAAAGCTACGTTGGCAGGGTGGTAGAACCACATCAAGGTCCTCCTTCAACGCCTCCGAGAGAGGATTAAGATCTGGTTCCTGTAACCAGGCTGCAACCGAGCGTAATTCGGCATTGGTGTTGGCGGCGACGCTTAAGGCGTTAGCAACGCAGAAAGTGTAGGTGGGTAAGTAGCGTTGGATGACAATTGCTTTGCGTGCATCATCTAGGATCAGGTCATAAGTGCGAACCACATGGATATACTCTTGCTGTCCGGCGATTGCCATTAACTGGATCATCAGGCTGGAGTACTGTTCGGCCTCCGGTAGAGCCCGCAGACGTTGCTCCAGCTCTTGACGAACTCTTGCAAGTTCCAGATCAAACTGCTCAGGTGCGTAACGTTCGTTGGTGTCTCGGTAATCCTCCAACTGTGCCACCTGAGCTTCAAGCTTCTCTAGCTTTAATTTGAGTGTCTGATTCTCCTCGATTAGCTTATTACGGTCGCGGATAAGACTCTCAACGACGCGCTCTTCAGGGGTCAACTCATCTTCGGCAAAAGTCGCAGGCAACTGAGTCACCCCCAACTCACCCACGGTGGTAGTAAACTGCTGACCCGGCATTACCGCCAGTCCGAATTTTTCAAATTGAACAGTGTTAGAGGATTGCTGCGACGCCATTATTGGATAGAGAAAATAACCTCCAACACCCAGAACAACTAATACGACCACCGCTACAGCAGCCCCAACCCAAGATTTCATTCTTCTAATTAGCCCTTGAGCTGTTCGCCATGCTGAAGCTGTAGTTCGATCAGATCGACAGTCAGCTCTCCAGACTCGCGAATCAACGCTTCAGAGTCGGCATTCAGCGGTTGGCTACCGGTCGGCTCTGTCTCTGCTAAAAGGTCATCCAATGACGCAATAGGCGTCTCATTTTTTGCACGGCGTCGGGCGTTTTCAATATCAAGCTGTGCTTTGTCGAACTTCTCACGTTGATCACGAAGCGCTTGCTCATTCAGAGGAATCTGGGTAATACCCTTCTGCTCTTTTATCAATCGCAGCTCCTCACGCATGTGGTTAAAATCAGGGTCGCCTGCGGTGCGCTGCTTGGAGCGGTTGTTGAGTTCCGGCAACCAACGATCCAGCTGTGAGTAGCGGCCATAGCGAACGGGTCTCACCTGATCCCAGGGGAGTGCAAAGTCAAGCGCGCTCTCACCGATCTCCTGCTCGTCGATGAGCGCTGGGAAGTTGATATCGGGGGCTACCCCCTGGTGCTGTGTGCTCTCGCCTGAAATACGGTAAAACTTTGCAGTAGTCAGCTTAACCTGGCCATGTTCCAGAGGCTGAAGTGTCTGTACCGTCCCTTTTCCGAAACTCCGGTTGCCTACTACTAGCCCACGACGATAATCCTGAATAGCGCCTGCGAAGATCTCGGAGGCGGATGCACTCAGGCGGTTTATCATCACCGTAAGCGGTCCGGTCCAGGCGGTTTGGGGGTCATAGTCACCCAGCACATCCACCCGGCCGTTGGAGTCACGGATCTGCACAGTGGGTCCGCGACTAATAAACAGACCAACCAATTCGTTTGCCTCGCGCAGTGAACCGCCGCCGTTATCACGTAAATCGATGATGAGTCCATCGATCTCCTGTTGTTTAAGTTCATCGATTAGCATGGCTACATCACGTGTGGTGCTGCGGTAGTTGGGATCACCCTTCTGCAGAGCTGCAAAGTCGATATAAAAGGCGGGAACCTCAATTACGCCAAGTTTGTAATCGACCCCCTCGCGATTGATGCGGATGACTCGGCTCTGGGCGGCCTGCTCCTCCAGCTGCACTTTATTACGTACCAGGCTCACAATACGACGTCCTGAACCGTCAGTGGCACCGGCAGGGATCACTTCTAAACGCACGACTGAATCTTTCGGTCCGCGGATCAGTTGTACTACATCATCCAGGCGCATGCCGACGACATCTTCAAATTCGCCATCCTCTCCCTGGGCGACACCAACGATGAGGTCCGCCGGATTGAGTTGACCGCTCTTGTCTGCAGGGCCTGCGGGTACGAGACTCACGATCTTGGTAAATTCATCTTCGGTCTGCAGTACAGCGCCTATTCCCTCTAGCGAGAGACTCATATTGATCTGAAAGTTCTCAGACACACGTGGTGAAAAGTAGGATGTGTGTGGGTCGTAACTGTTGGCCAGCGCATTGGCAAAGGTCTGGAACACATCATCAGCTTCAGACTGCTGTGCACGATTACGTTGCGCAGTGTAGCGCTTGGTTAGGGTCTCCACTGCCTCCTCTTTTGTACGATCTGCCAGCTTCAGATTGAGCAGTGCGCTTTTAAGTCGTTTATCCCAGTAGTTATCTGCCTCGGCCTGATCAGTGAACCAAGGTGCATCTTCGCGACTGACGGGGAGGGCGTCCTGGTCGGTAAACTGGTAACTTATACCAGCCTCCAACTTATCCAACAGATAGTTTTGGCGATTATTAAAGCGCGTCAGATACAGATCGTATATTGAGTAGGCGACCGACAGATCTCCTTTGCGGATCTGGTCATCGATCTGGTCTCTGAATCGGGTGTAGTTGTCTATGTCTGATTGCAAAAAGTAAGATCGCGACGGATCAAGAATTTCGATGTAGCGATCGAATACCAGTGCTGAGAGCTTGTCATCCAGCTGCTGACTGCGGTAATGGCCCTTCTCGAATGCACGAGCGACCGATTTAAGCGCACTCGATTGGATTTCGGTGGGTTCCAGCGCTGCAAAAGCGCTCAGTGGTAGCAGTAGTGCCAGCATTGGAATAAGTAGTCGCTGTCCAAATCGCACAGTAGTTCTCCTTGCAGGTTCCGTTTTGCTTAATGAAACGGAATAAGACTTAATTGAGTGTAGGCCAGCACGCAGGAAGATGTAAAATACTCAACAGCTTAGGTGAATTTTGAGGGTAAAGCTTTGCGTCTGTTAGTACTGCTGTGCATCGGTCTGCTACTCACGGCCTGTGATTCGGATTCGAAATCTGAAGCCGAACGCGAGGCCTTTCGTGCCGAACTCATTGATAAAGCACTCAACGACGATACGCGGAAAATGGGGGATCAGTTCCTCGCGACGAATGCCAAGAAAGAAGGGGTTGTGGTCCGCCCGAGCGGTCTTCAATACAGAGTATTGCAGGCTGGCAATGGCGATAAACCGACGCTGGATCAGTATGTTGTCGTTAACTACCAAGGAGAGCGCGTTGATGGAGCTGCAATAGACTCATCGAGGCCCGGTAAGCCGGCTACCTTTCCTCTCAAGCAGGTTATTAAAGGCTGGCGCGAAGGGCTCAGTCTGATGGAGAAAGGTGCAAAATGGGAGCTCTTTATTCCACCTGATCTGGCGTACGGTGCTACCAGCCCATCTGAACTTATACCGGCTAACTCAACACTTATATTTACCGTTGAACTGGTGGATATCCTCGATACTGCCCCGAAGGAGGCACAATGAATCCAGAACAGTTTTCTCAGCAGTTATTGAAATTTCTCGATAGCAGTCCAACGCCATTTCACGCTACTGAAAATCTCGCGCAGGCACTTTCGCTTGCGGGGTTTGTTGAGGTCAAAGAGGCTGATGCCTGGGACATCAAGGCAGGACAGGGCTACTACCTGCTACGTAATGACTCATCTATACTGGCCTGGCGTCAACCCGAAAGTTTCAGTGCGGGATTGCGAATGGTGGGCGCACATACCGATTCGCCTTGTCTAAAAGTCAAGCCAAACCCTGAAATTTACCGGTTTGGCTATCATCAGTTGGGCGTTGAGGT
>Ga0102948_1000316_pt1 | contig 19073 bp, 23 predicted proteins | sample SalPonA_A_H2O_MG_FD_78211 | JGI IMG/M metagenome (GOLD analysis project Ga0102948, IMG submission 78211) | Water microbial communities from South San Francisco under conditions of wetland restoration - Salt Pond MetaG R2A_A_H2O_MG | ecosystem: Environmental > Aquatic > Non-marine Saline and... | reverse complement strand
TTCATCATCTTCAACGTCACTTTCGGAAGAGCTTTTTCCAGCAAGTTCAGATATATCGAAATCTTCTTCAAGAGTCTCGTCTAATTCAAGACCGATATCCTCATCCATTCCATCAATATTCTTATTACTCATTGTATAACACCTTTTTTATTATTTTTATATTTTTTAGTTTAATTTAATTAATTTCAATTATCAATCTATTAGATCAAATGGTTTTAAAAACATAATTCCAATCGCTCTTCCGCCGTTTACTGTAATAGTAGCGGGCTTGTTAAAATTGTCTTGAAGGATTGGCACAAAGTTAGTTCCTACAGCGCCAATAGCCGCTTTCAACTGATCGTCAGCATTAGGAATTGCAGTTGTAGTAGTTGTGGTTGTTCCGTCTGCCGTTGTTATTGATGTAGAACTATTTAATGATTGTGCATATCCATCCAAGAAAGATGCTAAAGCCAAAGATCCGTACCTTTCAATAATGTGATTATCCACATCATCTGCCAATGTAATGCCATCGTCAGTTAAATCTACAGCTACAGCACCCACATCATAAACGGTTCCATCCATTGTAAGTGTATTAAAGCTCAATGTTACACTTTCTTCATTGGTTTCAAATGAGCCTATGAGTTTAGCCCCTTCAAGCTTTCCACCATCAACGATTTGTGCCAATATTGGACCTGGCTCATCACTGTTAATTGAGTTCAAAACAATTGCATACATTTGTTCACCAGGAACTATATCGTACTCATTCTTATCCGATGTGGTTTCTTTAGAAGATGTTGCTTCAACAGTCTCAACTCCAGTTCCGCCTACAGCGCCACCTAAACCAACAGCCTCGCCTGCTCGTTCAACAGCATTCCCGCCTTCCTGTTCACTAGTAGCGCTTATGTATGTTGAATTACCAACACCAGCACTCGCTTCAGCAACTCTTGCAAAGCTTCTGTTAATAGAGTCTTCTATGTATTTAGAATCAGCAATTTCCTTTTCTAGAAAAGCATTCATGAGCATCGCACGAGTTACGACCTCTTTCTTTTCAACTGGCTTTTCTTTTTTAGGCTCTTCTTTCTTTACTTCTGGCTCTTTCTTTTTTGTTTTTTCAAGATTCACAATCTCGATCTGCTTCTTAGCTTCCTCTTCTGCCGCTTTTTTAGCTGCTGCAAGATCTTTTTTGCGCTTCATAATGCTATCAATGCCAGTTGATATTTTCTTTTCGGTTTTGATTGTTTTAGCAGAGTCTATTTTTTCTTTTAAACGACTATCGTTATCAAGCTTCAACTGATCAATATACGAAACATCTTTCTTGCTCTCCCTTACGTCTTCTATCTCTTGAGTCCTGCCTTCTTCAATCGCTTTAGCTATTTTTGATTCCTCTGGGATATCAAGCTTAGGCTCACCAATCTTAATTTTGTTATCAATCTTAGGGACTACCTTTGCAATATCAGCTTTACCTGATGGAGCAACAGGCAAATTAGCACTATCATCCCCGCTCAAAAGAACGTATGAAACACCAGCCAGGACAACCGTTGTGCCTAATAAAACAATTCTATTCTTTTTATCAATTGTTTTTAAATTACTTATCAAACCTTTCTTACTCATGACCCTTCTCCTTATTTAAATGTTTTTACTTTGTTTTTAATCATGAAGAAGTCAATGCCTTCAACTTTAGCTTGGACAATATTGCCATCTATATTAAACAAAAGTTTTGTAGATGGTTTTAGTTCGTATAAGTTGTAACCAGTTGTCGATTGTAATTGTCTTGTCCATGCAGGAGAAACAAGCTTTTCAAATGTTTTTACATACATTTTGTCATCATTAACAAAAACCTTACCGTTAACCCCTACTAACTTATACTCTTTACCAAAATCTACAGTATGATTATTCATTAGCTCTACCATGTAAGGATCTTTGTTTTCGAATTGCTGCTCCATATACAATTTAACATTTGCGTTTGGACCTGGAATCGGCAAGCGGGCGCTCAGCCTGTCATCGTTATCCTTCCCATTGCTAACCAGCTTGAAGACTAATGGCGTTGGAATACCTTCTAGTGTTATGAGTGCGTTTGTCTCAGAAAACTCTCTTTGTATGTTGAATGTAACAACATTCTTATTCTTAGTCATAATATTGGATGAATATGAATTCGAATCACCTATAACTTCGCCTTCTACAGGCCAAGGAGCACCTGTTGAGTCGAAGAATACAAGACTGCTCGCTAGACCTTTTGTAACAAAGATAGTAATTGGATTAGGTGATTCAACATTTACATCAGTCGTTCTAATATGATGACTTATTGGATCAAGCCTCGTATTTAGAGCAATCTGTTCTCTTTGCTTAGCAACTCTATATTCCATAATCTCTTCAGCAGTTAAAGGAATTTCTTCATCCATATATTTACTGAATTGCTCACGGCGGTGGTATTCCCTAAGCAAATTTCTAACTTCTTCAAGTTCATAGTTCTCGTACAAGTATTGGCTTATAGTCTCTTTCTTGGCTTGTAGAAATTCAAACTCTCCAACAGTAAGTTCTACGGGAACTGGAAGCCCATTGTCAGTAATGATGATGGTTTTTGTCTTAGCTTTGCCGCTGTTTTTTGCAATAGTTTCTTCATCTCTTTTAGCCATCGCATACTCGTTGTCATCAAGTATTTCTGGAAGACCATTTTGTGCAACATAAAGGTCAAAATTAGCGCCATCAACACCTGCTTTTTCCAAGGCAACGGTTTTTGGTTCCTCCTTCTCTCTACGAATCTCTTCATCAGTCTTCTTCTCTTCTCCAGCACTAGCAGCTACATTAGCCCTTATGCTTTTTGAGTCGAGTCCACTCATTTTAATGAGCTCCGCCTGCTGTGCTCTTCGCTCAGCCAACATCTCTTGTATTGTTGCCGAAAGGACAGTTTGAGAAAACGTTCCTAGTACTGCAACCGTTGCAAGAGGGAGAATTACATTTCTTTTCATTTTTCCACCTAATTTTTATTATTCTATGTTTGTCCAAACGATCTTATAAATACCTAGACCAGCCTGGCTCTCATAACCATTTCGTCTTGTAACCATAAGCTCTATTTTAACTGTGTTAGTCCAAGTGTCCTTTCCGTTTCTGTACGTTAATTTAGCATTTGCCATTATATTCCAAGCATAAAAACGATTATTTACAATTTCATTTCCAAGGATAATTGGTGCGTGTTCAAGCGCTATATTGGTAAACAATCTTCCATCAACTATTGTTTGGAAGTTGCCCGTATCTTTAAATGCTTTCAAGAAGGCTTCCTTACCCTCTTTTGTAAAGTACTTAGATGTTGATTCATTTAAACGATAATTAATGTCAAAGGCAGACATTGTGAAGGTCTCAACCAACGCCTGAGTAGCCCATTGCATAACGGCTTCATCAGTCATATTTGGTTGCCTAAGAGGAACTAACTTAACGATCTTCCCTTCTTCATTAACTGCTACGAATTTAACTATTTCATCTGTATTAACAGCAACATACAATGAGAAAGCTGAAATTGCGGCGGCTACACTTGAAGCTATTATTCCAACCGTCATTGCCTTACTAGCAGTTCTGTAAAATGAAGACCTCAACTCAACCATTTGAGCTGCACCTGTTGTTTCAACAGGCTTCTTTTCACTTGCCGTTTTTTTCAAAAGAGTAGCTTTTTTTGTATTTTTAATTGCCACTTATAACCTCTTTATACTTTCCATACTAAACGTTTTTATACTTCTATCGTCTTCATAAGGTAAACTAAATTGAACCGATATAGTTCCATCAGAATTTTCTCTTGTAGGCAAAAACTCCAATTTTTCTATTTCTGATTTATATGTTGAAGCATACAAACTAACTTTTTGTTCTTGTTCTACCATATAGTAGCTGTACCCAACAAAACCCAAATTTAATAAAGATACAAATGCGAATGAATATGATCGTTTTATTAGTTTTGAACGCTCTAACAAAAACTCAGAAGGACTTTCTTCATTGTAAGCACCGCTTTTCTCAAGATATGCAAGTATCTTAGAGGCCTTTCGCTCCATGCTTTTGTCATTTTTGTTATTATTCTTGCGCATTTTTATCCTCATTAAAGCAAAAACACCTTCATTTTAAATAATTTTATTTTTTTTGCAAATGATTTAAGTGATTAATGCGAATCCGCAAACCATGAATATGATTTTTAAAATCCTGAAAAACAAATATAAAGCACAAAAAATGTCCATATAAACAAATTATTAGTCTATAAAAACTTTTTATTTGTCTTTTAAGACGCAACGTTTATTTAAAAATAAGTCGGTTCTTCCCTTTTAAAAAAAACAAAAAAGAAACAATCCTTATATTATTAATATAATTTTATAATTGTTATAATCTGGTTATAATAGTTATATCATATTTTCAAACAAAAATAAAACATTAATTTAAATAAACTTTATTGATTGCTCTTTTATATAGTCGTTTTGATGTTTTTATTTAATGGATATGTGATTTTTTTACTCATAATCTGTTGCTACTAATTATATTCTTCAGTGCGTACTCAATGGATATGAGTTTTTCATCGTGATCTAGCATTGGATGGTTTGAATACAATCCATCTACAACAATAGAGGGAACACCGTTTATACCTGTTTTCTTAATGTCAGATGCCAGCTTATCTACAAAGAAGTTCAGAGCTTTTGAATCAAATTCAGATTGAATCTCATCGTATGATAGAGAGTACTTTGGAAATTCTTTATTAAGTCTTCTTACTAGATCTTTTAAATCTGAAGAGTCTGTAAGGTCATAGCCAATCTCCTCTTTGAGGTCAAAGAGTTTTAGATGGTAGTGCTCATAATCATTTGTTAGCTTGGATAAAGCGAAAACCAACTTTGCGTCAGCTCTCCATTCAGGATTGGATGCAGCAGGAAGCTTTGTTACAACAAAGTTATTTTCTTTCTCCCATGCTTCGAGCTTTGGAGCAAACGATTTGCAATGTGGGCATCCGTGCCAGAAGAATTCAATTATTTGTCCTTTGAAAGGTTTAACTTGATTTTCGATGGGTAAAAAGAAATCTTCAATGGTGTAAGAGTCTAAAGATTCGTCTTCTTCAGGCGAAGCGCTAAAGAATGGGTTTTTGGTGTATGTATAAATCGCTGCACTTGAAGCGAATGCAAGTGCCATAGTAAGAAATTCCCTTTTCTTCATTTTTGTTTCCTTTTTAATTAAATAAACTTAGTTGGATCTTTGGCTTTGTCAGCAGCTACAGAAGCTTCAACAATTCCATTGTTTACTAAATTTTCAAGACATTGATCAAGTGTTTGCATTCCGTGTTCACTACCAGTCTGTATCGCAGAATACATCTGTGCAACTTTGTCTTCCCTAATAAGATTACGGATACTTGAATGACCAGTCATTATTTCATGTGCTGCTACACGACCACCACCCTTCTTCTTTAATAGTGTTTGCGATATAACACCCTCAAGGGATTCTGAGAGCATTGATCTAACCATACCTTTTTCAGATGCAGGAAAGACATCTATAATACGGTCTATTGTCTTTGCAGCGCTGGTTGTGTGAAGTGTTCCAAAAACAAGATGACCTGTCTCTGCCGCTGTAAGCGCAAGAGATATAGTCTCCAGATCCCTCATTTCACCAACAAGAATAACGTCAGGGTCTTCACGAAGAGCCGACTTCAAAGCATTGGCAAATGATTTGGTATCACGTCCAACTTCCCTCTGGTTTATTAAAGAGCTTTTGCTTTCATGAACAAATTCAATTGGGTCTTCAATCGTTAGGATGTGATGTTGCTTTGTTTTATTTATGTAATCAATCATCGCAGCAAGCGTTGTTGATTTACCCGATCCAGTTGGTCCAGTAACAAGAACTATGCCTCTTGGTTTAGACGAAAGATCTTTAAAAATCTGACCCATACCAAGATCTTCCATTGAAAGAACTTCTGATGGAATTGTACGGAAAACAGCTCCAGCACCTCTGTTTTGAACAAAAATATTGGCACGGAATCGAGCAACAGAAGGAACTTCAAATGAGTAGTCTATTTCATGTTCTTTTTCATAAGTTTTTATCTGATCTTCAGTCATTGAGTCGTAGACTATACGCCTAATGTCTTCGTCAGAAAGCTCTGGCAAGTCGATAAATACCATGTCTCCATCAACCCTTATTCCTGGCTGCATTCCAGCAGACAGATGAAGATCCGAAGCGCCATTTTCGTTAGCGAAGGTAAGCAAATCGGATAAAGAAAAGTCAGTCATTATTTTTTTTCCTCTAATATTTTTTTTATTTTTTTTGCATAAAGATAGTTTGATAAGAAACCAACAGTGAAAGCAATAAATATTGCATTTAAACACACTAAAAATATTAAGTTTCCGTCAAATTCCTCTGCACTTTTTACGTATTCTATTTTATTTAAGGTAAAAAAAGTAGTTAAAGCATTTAAAACAAGAAATAATAAAAAGCCATAAAGCAAAAGCTTTATCTTTTGATTAAGCTTATTAATAGATCTATTTAAATCCTTTGAGAGTATTTCAACTATTTTATTTTCTGTTTCTTTTTTCATAATTAAAAAAGGCGGGGTTAGCCGCCTTCCTCTAAAGTCCGATGATTAAGACTCTGTTTCAGACTCTTCCAATCTTGGAAAGTAAACCTCTTTAACACGCTCTTCAATTTCTGACAGAACAGCAGGGTTTTCCTGAAGGTAAACAGCAACGTTCTTGGCACCCTGACCTATCTTAGAGTCTCCATACGAGTACCATGCACCTGCCTTATCAATGATTTTTGCATCAACAGCCATATCAATGATTTCTGACATATAGTTAAAGCCAACACCGTAAAGGATCTGCGTATGTGCTTCCTTAAATGGAGGGGCAACCTTGTTTTTTACAACTTTAACTTTGGTTTCATTACCTATAACAGTATCACCATCTTTAACAGCCGTACTCTTTCTTACTTCCATACGAACAGATGCATAAAATTTAAGCGCATTACCACCTGTGGTAGTCTCAGGATTTCCGAACATCACACCAATCTTCATACGGATCTGGTTAACAAACATAAGTGTGGTATTCGACTGTTTTGCAATACCAGTGAGTTTTCGAAGAGCCTGAGACATCAATCGAGCCTGAAGACCTACGTGAGAATCGCCCATATTACCTTCAATCTCTGCCTTTGGAACTAGAGCAGCTACCGAGTCAACGACAATCAAACCAACAGCCCCAGATCGAGTAAGCATATCTGCAATTTCAAGAGCCTGTTCACCTGTATCAGGCTGAGACAGAAGAAGTTCATCAACATTTACGCCAAGTTTTTCAGCATAAATTGGATCAAGTGCATGCTCTGCATCGATATAAGCACATGTCATACCCTGTTTCTGTGCTTCTGCTACCACGTGCAGACAAAGTGTTGATTTACCCGCAGACTCTTGTCCATATACCTCAATGACACGCCCCTGTGGAATACCTCCAATTCCCAAAGCAACATCAAGTTTCATTGATCCTGTGGAAATTGACGGAATAGCTTCACGAGGGGTGTCACCCATTTTCATGATTGAGCCCTTACCAAATTGACGCTCAATTTGTGATAGTGCTGCTTCTAGTGCTTTTTTACGATTATCTTCGCTCATTTAATGCCTCTTAATATTAAATTGTTTATAAAATAATACAGGAAGAAACTTAAAAGTCAAATAATATTTATTGTAAAGTGTTTTTAATAACATATATTATTTGTTTTGGTTTAGTACCCATAAATAACTTGACAATATTGATTTTTTGCTGAAAATATGCTAAAATATTTAAACTTAGTTGTTAAGATTAAGGTTGTTTCTTTGTGGAGGCTTCGCCGAACATTCAATTTCCACGTAAACAAAAGAGTTATTACCACTCTGGGAAACCATAACATAGAAAAAAGGCTTTGGCAGATATGACGGAAAGAGAAAGAAATATAGAGAAAAGTATCCTTATGGGATTGTTTATTGATAAAAATATACCAGAGGAAATTGTCGCTATTATTGATTCGATAATGAAGGATGCTCCTAATTTCGTAGTAGAAAAGGATGTAGATTTTGCATTTTTTGATGCAATTTTCGATTCACGAGAAACAAATAAAACTTTCATATCAAAATACGGAAAAATAAAGTCAAAGATATCGGATGAATATCTTGTAAGGTTTATAAAAGAAACTGCGTTAGCAATATCAAATGCAATAGAGATAGCAATCCTAAAAAACCACACAAACTATTTTGATCTAGATTATGTTTTAGATTCAGAAACAAGAAGCTACCTCAATGAAATACAGGAAGTTTCATGTGAGGAAAAGTATTCTTCAATACTCGATTCAAAAATAAAAGATAACAGTGTTTTTCTGAATAAATTAATACAAATGCTAATTGATATAAGAGTATCAAATAAGTCAAAAAAGTTTTCACTTAATTTATTTGAGTATTAATGATATAATGTATTTATGTTTTACATAGGTGCATCATCATGGGTTTAAAAGAAATCAAAATAGAAAAAAAAGAACACTTTGATTTATCGGGAGTTTTTGTTGTTTTACAGCCGAAAATGAATCTCCATGATGGAACCATAGAATCATATGAAGCGCTAGCAAGAATGCTTGCAGATGACGTTGTTATATCCCCAGATCAGTTTTTTAAGACGGCGATAGCGAATGGTACTGAATCAGAATTGAATTGGATGATAATAGATAAGGTAATAGAAGCTTCAAGTCTAATAAAGGAAAAAACTGGTCATCAAGAAAAAATTGCCTTCAATGTAACCCCAGAAATGCTATCGGAAAACTGCTTTGTAAACTACATAGAGTATAAAGTACAAGAGCACGAATTGTCTTACGAACAGTTTGAAATTGAATTAACAGAATCTTCATCTCTAGACATTTCAAGAGAAATGGCTGAGAAGTTAGAGCATTTCAAAGCTAAAGGCATGTCGATTGCTATTGATGATTTTGGTGCAGGATACTCTTCTGTTGCTAGGTTAGATGAAATACCAGCAAATGTTGTTAAATTAGATAAAATATTTGCAGACAAAATAAATGATAACTATAAAACATTCGTTATCGTTAAAGGAATATGCGATATGTCAAAGGCACTTGGAATCAAAGTCGTTGCTGAAGGAATAGAAGATGCCGAAACAAATCAAAAAATGTTTGAAGCTGGCGTTGATGTTGCACAAGGATATTTGTTTTCAAAACCAATTGAAGTCAATCAAGTCATAGAAAAAAAAGGGTTTAATAGATTAAACTACGAAGATTCACTATCTTTATAATATAAAACGTCAAGTATAATCTTGTGCATTAGATAATATTATGTTTTTATTGTTCTAAATTAAAAAGGAAAAATTATGATTGCTTCTTACTTCTTAAAAAACTTTATTTTTCTAATTTTATCTTCAACACCTTTATTTGCGTTCATTAAGGACAAGGAAGAAAAAAGAAAAGTAGCATATGACTGTCTGTTTGTTGTTGGCGTGATTACTTTTTTATCTACACTAATATTTTTTTACGATAGTATTATAGATGTCTCTCTTAATTAAAGCGGCAATAGGCGCTGGAATTGTTTTGCTTATGGCTTTCATTTCAAAGTCTAAGAATTATTATATAGCTGGATTAGTGCCACTGTTCCCAACTTTTGCTCTAATTGCTCATTATATTGTATTCAGTGATAACAGTTCATTTGAACTCAAACAAACAGCTCTTTTTGGAATGCTAAGCCTAATACCTTACTTAGCTTATCTTATGGGAGTTTACTTCCTTGCTGATAAGATAGAGTTCTATCAGACAATTATGTTGTCAGTGGCGTTCTGGACGGTGTGTGCCTTTGGTATATTTGTATTCTGGAACAAATATATCGTATAAAAAGGTTAAGATAAGATTAGATTGATATGCATTTATGTATTTATTAATTCAATTGACCAATCTTCTTTAAAGACCTTTATTATTTTATCTCTATTAATAACCTCTTTTACAGAAACCTCGAAGGCACAATCACTTTCTGTTTTAATTCCTGACAAGTCAACTTCGATAATGACAAGACCATCTTCTTCCACATCTTCAAATTCGTCTCCCAGCCACTGTCCAAGGGCGGTGTCGCAATCATCTTTTGTGGGAAATAAGTAAACCCTCTTAATAGATTCAAGAGGAAGAGAGTCTTCTGTGAGTTGTGAAGAACGTTCTCCTATGCTTGGTATTAGCCCATTATTCAATATTGAGGACAAATTTTCTCTTAATGTGACGTGGTATCCAATCATGGTTTAAAATTATCCAACAAAAAGGTGCCATCAATTTGATAAAGCACCTTGTTAATACAATATTAATATTTAGATCAAGGTTTAAATAGAATCCGTTATCTAAGCCACTTCACCATCGTAATATCCAAAATCTTCATCTTCATAAAAATCAACTTTTTGAAGAGTTTCATCATGGTCATGGAATAAGTGGTCAAACTCTTTCAGGATTTTGTATTCGTAATCGTCATCATAAAGGTTTGAGGTTGCTGAATTTTCAAAGTGTGACATATTGGTTTCTCTCTCTTTTTATTTAACTTGTAATATAATTATCTATTTATAAAGAGAACTTGTCAATGCTTATATTGAAATAATACACAATTAAAGCAAAAAAAAAGGCGGTAAAAACCACCTTTTTATCTAAAGATATTCGCAATTAGGCGACATCGCCAATGTCATAATCCAATGATAAATCAGAGCAATCTTCATCGAAATCAACCGATGAAATAGCATCATCGTGGTCATGAAACAGGTAGTCGTACTCCTTAAGTAATTTGTACTCGTACTCCTCGTCGTATAGATTTGCTGAGTTAGAATCATATTCAAAGTTCATATTGGCTTCCTCTTGTTAACCTACATATTCATTATTATGCAGAACGAAACTGTTGTCAATGTTTTTATTGAAGTTTTTTTTATTTTTTTCGCAATCCTGTTACCCAGCGACAAACCATATTGAAAGGTCTGTTCCAAATAAAAAAAAGTTAAAAGCGTTTTGATTTATTGATGAATATAAAAAAGGGCAGCTATCGCCACCCTTGTTATTGTTTTCAACTATTACTTCTTAAGAAACTCACAGAGTCCACGAGTCCAGTTTTCGATTTCTGGGTACTCAAGTATCTCTGAAGGGGTTTTGAATCCAAGAATGTTAAGCTGATCTTCCTTTGAAGAAATATTTTCACTATCAAGATGGATGATAGTTACAAGACCAATATGCACAGCATCTACGTCAGATTCTGATGATACAATTTTCTCAGGAAGGATCTCGATATCACTCAGACTTAAAGAGCGATTGATTTCAACTTCTTCGTTAATTTCACGAATAGCTGCTTTCTTAACGGTAGTATCAAAGTAGATAACACTGCTCTCTTTATCGAATTCAATATCAGCAAGATCAACGTGACCGCCAAATCCACAACTCACCTTTCCATGAAGTCTTGATTCACCACCAGAAGCAGTTCTTGAGTAGACTGCTATTTTGTCTCCGCACTGCAATACAGCATATGTAATGACTTGCCTGAATTGAGGGCTTAGCTCAAGCTTCTTACGTTGTCCTAGCATTACATCACCAGGTTCAATGTTGACTTCAACCATCTGTAGTTCATCGGATGTGGTTTTAACGGCATCAGCATAAATTGCCAAAATATGTTCTTGGTGTTTCATATTTTCCCCTATTTAAATTAGTGGGTGTATTTTACTAAAAATTTAGATTGTTATCAATTTTAAAGTTGTTTTTATCATTGATTTTCTTATAAATTGAATGATTTATATTGATTTATTGCGAATAAAAAAAAGCCCGATAAAATCGGGCTATAATTGTTTTCAATATTGTTATTCAACACTTATCATTGGGACAACATCATTGAGCATTAGCATTGGGTTGATGCCTTGTTTGGATTTGTTTTCAAAATCATTAATCACACCCATTACAGAAGGATAGTCGTCAGGCACAGTGAATGACAAAGTAAAGGTTTCTCCTTTCTCAAGGAATTTCAAAAATTCATCAACTAGGCTTTGAGCTAAGTCAGCTTTTTCTTGAGTATCTGAGAACATACTTGCTCCCATGCCGAGTTGCATTCTTGCCTTTTGAGCAATGCTCTCACGGGTTTCCAATACATAGGATGGTTGTTTAGCACCACCAAATTCAGTGTCGTAAAAACGTCTTAAAGAATCTAACTCTGAATCTTCAACAGCAACACCATTCATTTTTTCTACACTATATACAAATTCTTCAAAAGAAGGGACACGCTTTTGCTCTTCTGCTTTTTCTCTTGACCGTTCATTTAGATCTTTAATTGCTTGATCAACAATGCCTTCATCAGAAATTGAGATTGAAATTGTTTTCAACTGAAACTTATCCAGAACACTTTGGGCGTAAGCCTGGTCTCCAGACTCTAACAGTTTCCAATCAATTGTTGTCAAATCACTGCCGCCAGAAGAACGTATAGATGAACCAAAAGATATAGTTGTTAATTGAGGAAGTTCTAGGCTACTCATGTATTCTGCATAACTAGGGGTTATGCTACCAGAGCTTGCTAGAGATATGCCGCCATTCTCATTAAGTGTTCTAATTTGGTTTAATCCTATTAGCTGATCTTTGCTTAGAGCTCTTTCGTTACCCATAGATGAAATTATCGAATCAACATCTACACGTATGCCTTTGACAGAAGATGAAAAGTTTTGACCATAGTAATCACCTACCAATGAAACTGAATCTATTGTAAATGCGAAAGATTTACCGTCTAAATTATTTTTACCTGTTACAAAAATGCCAGTTGCTTCTATTGATTCTGAAGATTGATCGTGTTTAAAGTTATCTACAGTGTAGTCTATTGACCATTCGTTATTAGACATCGTTTCTAATTGTTGAATGTAATTGTCGATTTGAGGTATACCGTCCGTAGCATTTGCACTAATGGTATTTAAACCTACTGTTCCGATAGCAGTAGCTAGTGCAAGTTTTCTTACTTTTGTTTTTATCATTATGTATCCTCTTTTTTTATAATAATACCATTAAAAGGTTTGTTGATTATATGTGAATACAATTTCTATTTCAATTTGGCATATTTATGATGTAGTATGAATAATATAATAATAAAAAAGGTAAGAAATAATGGATTTACAACAGTTTTTATTTACTAGCGATGGAATATTGTTATTTATTCTAGGTCATTTTTTGTTGCTATTTTCAGATGAGAATAAAGATGAATTATTCCCCTACTTAATCGCTTTATCAGGATTCATGTGGATGATCGGCTTGTATAATCACTATGATATAGTGAGTACCTTTGCAGCAATAGCATTAGTTGTTACCTCTGTTATGAAATCAATAAAGATGGATTTATCAAGTACGTTGTTCAAAGAGAGGTACATGTTAGCCATTACAGTTTTAGGAACTATTATGTCATACATCTACTATAGAGAATCAACTTATAAACAAGAAGACTCTATGGCTGTATATGCTAGTTTTGGATATATAACATCTATATTGTTGTTAACAGGTTCTAGCATATCTTACCTGTTTGGTAGAATTAAGCAGTTTAAATATCATTTATATATACTTCTATCTTGCTTGCTCGCTACTTATGGGATGATTGATCACGTTAGTAATATTAAATTAGTACCTATTATGATAATTTCTATTATTGCCACAGTGGGTGTTGTTCTAAACAGCGGTTACGCATTTAACAAGAAGGGTTAGTAACACTTTTTATTGGTGTGGATACTAGTTGTCTATGAGGAGTGCGGGAGATGGTTCGTCAACCTTTATCCGCATTATCAACCCTTTCAGGAATTACAATCTCGGTCAGGACCCAGCAATTAAAGTGACTAGCTTTAAAAGCTTCCTGCCAAGATTACTATAATCTTAAACAGTACCAAACAAATGGCGGGTGTGCTCACCTTGAGTGAGGTTTGATTTTTTCAATCATTATAGTGGCGAAAACAATCTAAAACTTTTCCACTTCTAGTAATTGGGTTTATAAATCCCAATTGCTATTTTTAAATAGTATATAATTTAAACCTATAAGACAATACTATTTTATATAATATAATAATTTGTATTACTGATGTGTTGAGAATGGGTGTTTAACAAAATGAGGTGCAGGTTATGCGAGCATAATGTATATAAGTGCCTGGGCGCTATTTTCTTAACAGAGGATCGCTCTGTTTTAAAAATCTTGTCATCAAAGATGAACTTTATATACTGCTCACTTACCTGCGTAATCAATAATATGTTCTTCGCATCAAGTTGTAAACTAATAGTTGTTATCTGCACAACCAATATACATTGATGCTATAAGATATAGCTCTCTAAATCTTGAGCTTATTATACGGCATTAAGATAAGAAGTCAATATAAATAAGTTATATTCTAGTGATTTTCATTGGTCTTATAGAATCTGTTGCAACCAACCTTATCAAGGTTCTTGTGCAGGGCTTATCAAGTATGCGCCCCTTATGAAAGTCGTATCGTGAATAGCTGTACAGGGTCCTATCTTCTATTTCAAAACCCATGCGCTCATCTGAGAGTTCATGACCGAGAATCTGTCTAAATTTGTGGCTCTTCTCTTCTAAGCTATGCACACCAAAGGGTGTATTAGACGATTCGAATCCAGGATGGAACATCGTTCTTGAACCGTCAGGTCCAGAAACCCAGATTGCGTAGTGTTCTGGTTTTGATTCATTTTGCGAACCATCAAGATGCCAATCTGCGTTTACACATGTACCCTTTTCTGATTTGTAGTAGTCGTGATGAATGTCCACAAGGTATCGCTTGTAACCTTCAGGAAGCGCCAGCTTCATTTCAGAGAGAATTGCCTCCAATTCAGGAAAGAAAACTAGGACATTATCGATCATTGAGTTTTTTACATGAACTCTAGACGAAAAGGGATTGGTATCAATATCCAAAGGCTTTATTATTTTAAGCGAACTGTTGTATTTCATAATGAGCCTTTAGTTCAAACCTATAGAAAACACTATGTATTCATCGTTGGCTGCCTGCCAACCCTATTGCTGATACAGGCAGCCCATCATAGAAGGTCTTAAATGTAGCCTTCTTTTTTTAGGTATGTAACCAAATCATTAGAATCTTTAGGTTTGGTATGAGCAATGACTTCTAAAAGATCGCCAACGGTGTATGAGGGCTCATCTTTTTTATTTTTGATTAAATGAAAGGTATCTACATTAATGCTTGCAACATCATAGTCGTACTGATAATCAGTAATAATATCGTCCACTTCAGTTTCATCAAGCTCGGTATCACCCTCTTCTAGTTCATAACGTTCATAAATACGTTTTATCAAAGATGAATCCTTGTAAGTTTCGAAATAAAATTTGAAGTTACTGTAAAAATCATCTGGTAGAATTACTGATGCACGACAATAAGTGAAATAGTTATTGTCGTCATACTCTTGGGTAACTTCGAAATCTAATTTTACAAAGTCTTTTTCATCACTGAAAGTATCCGCAAAAAGGGTAAGTTGAATCTTTGGGCGAAGATCGTCCATTGCCATCAGCGCACCCCATAAAACAGTTCTTTCTGCATTATTCATCGATTTAACCACCTATTTTGTTTAACAATTTAAATTATAGGTCAATGATACTGCATAAAATACATAAAGTCAATACTTTTAGTGTATTTTGCTAAAGGATCTAAAAAGGGGCTTTAGAGGGCTTTCGTGTGTATTCCAATATTGACCTGTGTTTTGTTTGAAAAGCCCTACAGAAGGCTAAATGATGCCTTCTGTGTAGCTTTATCGAAGTGATGGGAGACGTTGAATGTATGGCAGCCAAGATATTGGTAGATATTGTTGATTTCAACCTCAAACAGAGGTGATAAGTCGGTTCTTGTGATCAAGTCTAACGGTCTTAAATGAGAAGCAGCTTCCTTTACTAATGTTCTTATGAAGGGTTCCTAAATTAATTAACATTGAAGGACCTAGTATTCTGATGACTTTTGATAGAATTGACCCCAATTGATCCATTCTAAGGATGTTACCTTTCGCTTCGAATGAAAGAATATACTTTTCAATTTTAGACCAAGCCTTGTCAAAAGCGCTAAGAAAGAAATCGCTGGTTGGATTGATAACCCTACGCAAAGAAAATATCTCGATAATCGACTCAACAAAAGAATGGATTGTTCTCAACAATTCTTTTGCCGTAAAAGACAATCTGTTAATGCGTGAAGATACCTTGCTGTAAAAATATGATCTAAATAAGTTGTACAAAGCAATGTAGGCTTCATCCTCGCTCTGGAAGTGGCTTGTTTTAATGTCTACATCAGAACCATTGAAAGTAAGATAAATGTTCGCATACTCCATATCACCGTTGTCAAAAAAATCATCCATATCAATGACTTCTGGTTTGTTGTCAAAAATTATAGAGTCTAGAAACATAGAGCCAAATTCAAACTTGATGCTTGAAGCGCTAGAGCTAGTCAGGAGTTTTTTAGAGAAAAATGCGTGGGGTTCAATTGTGTTTGAGAAAATACCCTTAATACCTAGTTCAAAGCCAAGGTTGATAAGGTCATATGCAAAATCTGCATCATATTTCTTTGAAATGTTCATTGACTCTCCTCGTTGAAGACAAGGTATGTCGAGAGGAGCAAAAGGTCAAACGAGAATGAAGATTATGTGTTTAGAAAGGAGTGGTGCCGCCTGACAGACTCGAACTGTCGGCCTACCGATTATGAGTCGGGTGCTCTAACCAACTGAGCTAAGGCGGCATATTGTGTTATCAGTGGCGTCCCCACCAGGGTTCGAACCTGGAACCTACAGCTTAGAAGGCTGTTGCTCTATCCTATTGAGCTATGGAGACATTTCACTAATTTTAAATTGGTGCGACGGGCGGGAATCGAACCCGCACGCTCTTTCGAGCGAGAGATTTTAAGTCTCTTGTGTCTCTTTCACACTCTATGTTTCCATAGCCAAATCAATCTTTATGATTAATCTGTTGTGCGCTGGACTATCCCATCATCCCAGTAGGATGGAGCGATTATAGTCTCTGAACCTTCCCTTTAAGGGCTTGGCTGCGGATTGCCATATTGATAAATCAACTTAGGGTTCCCCGCAATTTACGCTCTTCCAATTATATGTTGCCATATAATGGGGCAGATTAGTTTACCAATTCCACCACCGTCGCATTCATTAAGAGGCTGTTTTCTGTTTGCCCCTCAATGTTTGTGTATAATAAGGAAACTAATTGCAGATGTCAATACCATTTTTAACGGTTTTTATTAAAAATTAAAGTTTTCGCAAAAAAATCCAAACCGAAAAGTCTGGATTTAAATTTGATGATTATTTTAACCCTAGGAATGTGTCGTCCTTGGAGGTTGTTCATTATATTTTTGAAAGATCAATTACCATATCTGGATTGAATTTAGGGTTATGCCCCTCAACCCCTTTCCCATTGGTGAATGCCTTTACAAAACGACCACTTTCTCGCTTTAACGTGTATTGTGATGTCTCATGTGTATGCCCGTATAGGATTAGGTTCACCCGTGGGTCATTAACCAGATAGTTCAAATCAGTTCCAAAAATACCGAAGCCCACTTTGTCTTTAACCTCTTTGCTGGGGTATGTCCACATGCTGTTGTTGAGTTGTATGCTGGGTACATAGTGAGTAACGAGTACGTTTATATCAGTTGTTTTCAATCGCTCTACACCTCGCCCCAAGAATTCTTTGGATTCCATAGAACGTTGCATAACTTCACTAAAGAGAGGTCTTTGTTTGGTATCAAGAAAATACTCTTTAGATGCTTTTATGGAATCTTGATTTAGGTTGTTGCAGTCAAACCATAGTGTTGAACACAAGAATGAGACTCCTTTAAAAGGTATGATACCGTTCTTCAATATCGTTACATTGTTGATACCTCGTGATGACAGTAGGAATCTAAAAGGGTCGATGTCCCATGCCTGCAAGCTGTTTTCATAATCTTCTTCTTTTTTGCCGATGAAGTAGTTTCCATCATAGTCTTTTCGATAGCGTTTGAATTCATGGTTTCCGCATAGGTAAATGACATGCGGAAACATACCTGAAGATCTCTTGATAAATCTATAGACCTTGCTTTCACTATCGCCTAAAGCGCATATGCACCCAGCGTCACCTGCAATAACTAGAACAGTATCGCTGTCTGTCGGCAAAGCATTGAGTTCAATATATTCATTCTCATTGAAGTGAAGGTCACTTACCAATCGAATATACTTAGGTTTAAAATCTATCATACAAATTCTCTTATAAATATTACGCAATATTATAAATATATATATTTTGTCTATAACTAACAATTATTTAAGTTATTGGTTTTTGTTCTTATTTTTAAAATCTTTAAATCAGCCATAGTCATCCAGGGAACTTCTAAATTAATTTTGATTTTGTCGTCAACATTAAAGGTTGCTACCAAGGGAGTGCTTTCCAAGTCAAAGTCATCAATATCTATTGTGTAATCGTCGATCTTATGTTTTATACGGACTTTTTTATCTATTTGTCTGAAATGTAAATCCACATTCCCGAATACAATATCTTTGTACTGTTCTGCCTCAACTAATTCTGTATATAGTCTTACACCGAATGATTCTGCTTCTTGTTCAAGGATTTCGTGTTTGATTATTATTTCATTCATATTTCACCACACTTTTTTATTATATTTTATGTATAAGAGTTTGCGTATCTAATTTCCCTGATTCTTCTGATATAACGATTTCGCCATCATTACGTTCACATACTATTTCATTTCCATTTACATAGATTTTCATTTCCTTACTGTTTCTGTAAAAGGAAGCTTTTATGATGAGTCGTAGGTCTTCGTCTGAATCTATGTGTAGGTGTTTGAATGTCCATGTAGAGTTAATATCAATGACCTTGAGTACATCGAATAGATTTCTATTCATATGGATAACTTGTAGGTAGTGCTTATCGAGTTCGTTAAAGAACTCTCCCATCCCCTTGTCTGTGATGTAAATGCGACCATATCTATCAATGCTATCTGAAAGGGTTTTGGGTATTACCCTTCCCTCCATTGATTCCTCTATGTACGGAGTAAACGATAAGTCCCTAAGCATGTTACAGAGTGTAAGTGCGTTATCTATTAGTTTGGGGTCAG
>Ga0102948_1000314_pt1 | contig 19083 bp, 18 predicted proteins | sample SalPonA_A_H2O_MG_FD_78211 | JGI IMG/M metagenome (GOLD analysis project Ga0102948, IMG submission 78211) | Water microbial communities from South San Francisco under conditions of wetland restoration - Salt Pond MetaG R2A_A_H2O_MG | ecosystem: Environmental > Aquatic > Non-marine Saline and... | reverse complement strand
TTATACGTTGCCTTAATCAAGCTATTCCCCGAAGATTAACAGACTTTTTAACGCTTTACTTGTTCTAGCTTGCTATGATTGTGTTAATTTGTGTGTAACTGAAATACACTAAAAGCGATATAAGCTAGAGGATTTCATATGGATACTTCAGAGAGCGTTTTAGATCTCAAATTCGGATTGTCTCAATTAAGCGGTAATAAAACGCTATTGTTAACTCTATTGAACAAGTTTTCGGACGAATACCGTTCGTTAGACGATGACTTACAGGAGTTTATGCGCAATGAACAATTCGATAATGCCTATTCGCTTATTCATACGCTTAAAGGGGTAACCGGAAACTTAGGTTTATTTGCTTTGCATCATCGTAGCAAACATGTAGAAAGCTATGTAAGAAACGAGCAGACCTTACCCGACGACTATAATGAATTCGTTGCATTGTTGAATGAGACTATTGATGCCATTGCAGCCGCTAGCAATGAAGGCAGCGCACCACCCGATGAACTAACGCCAATTGCACAACAAGCACGAACTCAGCTTTTAAATGCGCTTAAAGCTAGTGAATTTATATCCCAGTCAACGCTCGATGGCTGGTTAGATAACATCGCATTGCCAGTGGATACTCGCGCCGCAATTGAAGACGCTATTGACGAGTTAGATTACGAAACCGCGCTTGCCAAACTTGAAGGTACGGCGTGACAGCAATCCCCCTGCTAGACGAAAACAATGATTTGCTAGTAATAAATAAGCCTTCAGGCATCGCAGTACAAGACGCAGAGAATAGAGCAACGCATGGGATTGTAAGCCTACTTAAGGAACAGGGAAAATACGACGAACTCTATCTTTGCCATCGTTTAGATGCTGGGACGTCTGGTTGCTTGTGCCTCGCTAAAAATGCAAAAACCGCAGCAGAAATAGGGCGTTTATTCGAGGCGACAGCAATTAGTAAGTATTATCTCGCACTGAGTAAGGCAAAACCAAAAAAGAAGCAAGGGACCATAATTGGCGATATGAAAAACCGTCGTGGCGGACAGCATATGTTGCTTAAAACACGACATGCCCCAGCCGTTACGCAGTTTGTAAGTTACTCAGCCAAGCCCGGCATTCGCGGTTTTATTGTTAAACCGTATACCGGTAAAACTCACCAAATCAGGGTTGCGCTTAAAAGTATTGGCGCCCCCATACTGGGCGACGATTTATACGCGGGCGAAAGCGCTGAACGCTTACATCTGCATGCCTGGCAACTTTCAATCCCTTTCAGTACGGGAACAATAACAACCATTGCGCCCTTATTGGAACATGGGATGTTTGCCGATGTCGAGGTAAAGGCGTGGGTAAAGGCTTTACCGTCACCCGACACAATACAATGGCCCACCTTACCTCAACAAAAAGTAAAAGCGACTGCGCCTCCTCATGACTAAGCTTCACATTGTTGGTACTGGCGCCATTGGTACATTGTTAGCCGCGGGCGCAGAAAAGCATGGTGTAGCATACGCTCGCTACCCAAAACCACACAGCACGCTACCTGAAACCGTCAATTGGAGTGGCACGGATATTGTGTCACTGTTAGCACCGGCTGCGACACCTACGTGCCTAAGTCAGGACGACGTAATCGTGTTGCCGTTAAAAGTGTATCAACTCAAAAACGCTTTAGAAACATGGTCTTCTTATTTAGAAAACCGGCCCCCCGTCGTGTTGCTGCATAATGGGTTGGGTGGCTTTGAAATCGCTACATCAATTCTTGGTGAAAACTACCCAATTCTGCTTGCCACCACAAGCCATGGTGCATTGAAAGCGCCAAACGGTAAAAGTGCTACCTACACTGGCCTAGGCAAGACGCAAATAGGGTTACCTCATCGAAGTAAGGCGTTGAAAGATGAAAAGCATCTTCCGTGGGTAAAACAAGCAACAGCGTTACTTGACAACGCGTTACCCCCGGTAGAATTCGTTGATGATATTACTCGGTCACTGTGGCAGAAGTTAGCAATAAACTGCGTTATCAACCCGCTTACTGCGCTTAACAATATGCCTAATGGAGACGTACTGCTTAAAGAATACGACGAGATTCGACATGCATTGTGTCGTGAGTTTGCCATAGTTGCAGAGCAATACGGTTTGGTATTTAGTGTACAAGAATTGGAAAAAAATGTACTCAGTGTCGCCTCATTAACCGCCCAAAACTATTCTAGCATGCACCAAGACATCGCCATGGATCGCCACACTGAAATCGACGCCATTAACGGTTATATCGTATCACTGGCCAATAAAAAAGGCATAAGTGTTCCCACTCATGCCCTTATGGTAGACCGCGTAAAAGGCCTCGTCCTGTAACGCTAGTACAAAGCCCTATACGCTGTTACCTTATTCCCCTTGTGTATCTTCCCCAGCGTCTTTCGACACTTGTGGCTTCATGTGTGGGAACAAAATAACGTCTTTAATCGTTGAGCTATCGGTAAATAACATAGCAAGACGGTCTATACCAATTCCCTCACCAGCGGTTGGGGGCAAACCATACTCAAGCGCACGAATATAATCGTCATCAAAATGCATAGCTTCATCATCACCTGCATCTTTCTCTTGTACTTGTTTAGCAAAGCGTTCCGCTTGATCTTCTGGGTCGTTCAACTCACTAAAGCCATTAGCGAGCTCGCGGCCGCCCACGAAGAACTCGAAACGGTCGGTGATAAACGGGTTATCATCGTTCCTTCGTGCAAGGGGTGACACTTCCCATGGATAAGCAGTGATGAACGTTGGCTGTTCTAGTTTCTCTTCTGCTGTCGCCTCAAAAATCTCACATAAATATTTACCTGCGCCCCAGATACCATCGACCTCTGGCTCTTTGATATGAAGCTGCTTGGCCATTGCTTTAAGCGCCGGTAAGTTTGCTTCTGGGTCGCGGATAGCTGCTTCATCAGCTTCTGGCCAATATTTCAAGATAGCATCATTCATGCTCAAACGTTCAAACGGCTTGCCAAAGTCATATTGCACTTCGCTAGTCACGTTACCGTCGTTATCTTTAGTGGTATTTGTGATTATCGCACTGCCTAGAATATCCTCTGCTAAGGTACGGAGCATATCTTCAGTGAGGTTCATTAAGTCGTTGTAGTCGGCATAAGCTTGATAAAACTCAAGCATCGTAAACTCAGGGTTATGACGCGTAGACAAGCCCTCGTTACGGAAATTACGGTTGATTTCAAATACACGCTCAAAACCACCAACAACCAAACGTTTTAGGTAAAGTTCAGGCGCAATACGTAGGTACATATCAATGTCTAGCGCATTATGGTGGGTCACGAAAGGCTTAGCTGAAGCACCGCCTGGAATCACCTGCAACATTGGCGTTTCTACTTCTAGGTAGTCACGCTCTGAAAGATAGTTGCGAATACCATTCACAATTTTGCTGCGGATCATAAACGTTTTACGCGTTTGCTCACTGGTGATCAAATCAACGTAGCGCTGACGATATTTCGTCTCTTGGTCGCTCAAACCATGAAACTTCTCAGGAAGCGGGCGAAGCGCTTTTGTAAGCAGTTCATATTGTTCCATATTCACGTAAAGGTCGCCCTTACCTGATTTATGAAGATCACCGGCTACACCAATGATGTCACCGATATCAAGCGCACCATATTGTGCTTTAAGCGCCTTTTGCGTGTCTTTATCAGCATAAGCCTGAATGCGTCCAGTCATGTCTTGAAGTAACATAAACGGACCACGCTTTGCCATAATACGGCCAGCGATACTTACTTTATTACTTTGCTCTTGCAGTGTTTCTTTGTCGAATTCACCGAACTTTACTTGTAGCTCATCAGCATAATTTTCGCGACGGAAGCTATTTGGAAAGCCATTTGCACGGCACTGTTCACGAATAGCACTTAACTTACCGCGGCGCTCTGCAATCAATTTGTTGTCGTCGATTTGTTGGTCAGTCATAACCTTTCACTTCGTTGTTCGGTTTACAGCCCTGATTTCAAGCTGGCTTCAATGAATTTGTCCAAACCGCCATCTAGCACAGCTTGGGTGTTTCGCGTTTCTACGCCTGTTCGCAAATCTTTTATACGAGAGTCATCTAATACATAAGAACGTATTTGACTTCCCCACCCTATATCAGACTTGCTGTCTTCCATCGCTTGTTTTTCAGCGTTTTGTTTTTGCAGCTCAAACTCATACAATTTTGCTTTTAGCTGCTTCATCGCTTGGTCTTTATTCTTGTGCTGCGAACGGTCGTTTTGACATTGTACAACAATACCTGTTGGTTCGTGGGTAATACGCACCGCCGAGTCCGTTCGGTTTACGTGCTGACCACCCGCGCCAGAGGCTCGGTATGTATCAATTCGCAAATCTGAAGGATCTATATCGATATCAATGTCATCATCAACTTCGGGATAAACAAACGCAGAAGAAAACGACGTATGTCGGCGGTTACCCGAATCAAACGGTGACTTTCTTACCAAGCGATGAACGCCGGTTTCGGTGCGCAACCAGCCAAACGCATATTCACCTTGCATGCGCAACGTGGCGCTTTTTATTCCTGCGACATCACCATCAGACACTTCGATAAGTTCAGTCTTGAACCCATGCGCTTCGCCCCAGCGTAAATACATACGCAGCAACATATTGGCCCAGTCTTGCGCTTCGGTTCCGCCAGATCCGGACTGTATATCGATATAGCAATCGTTGGCATCGTTAGGCCCAGAAAACATGCGTCGAAACTCAAGCTTTTCTAGATCTTCAAGCAAGCTGTTTAACTCTGATTGCGCTTCCTCGAACGTGTCTTCGTCTTCTGCTTCAACAGCAAGTTCAACAAGCCCTTCTACGTCTTCAGTGCCTTGCTCAAGTTTATGTATTGTTCCTACAATTTGCTCAAGGGAAACTTTCTCTTTTCCAAGCGCCTGAGCCCTGTCAGGTTCGTTCCATACATCAGGGCTTTCTAGCTCTCGGCTTACTTCTTCTAAACGCTCTGACTTTGCATCAAAGTCAAAGATACCCCCTAAGCGCGTCTGTGCGCTCGCGGATATCTTTTATAGCATTAGTAACGGGGTTTATTTCAAACATAGTCCGCATATCTACAATAAATTAAGACCGCGAATACTACCGAATTTACGGCAATTTTGATAGTACTTGGCTTAAATAAAAGGCGATATAACAGCCTTTTACATTTACGTTACAACCCTACCGTTTTTTCATTAGCTTCCTACGCTGTCGTCTTCTTTGTTATTTTTTTGGCGCATTTTTATCTCTATTACTTGATTAAAAAAAAATTAAGCTTACACTTGTGCGCTGAATGAGCGTACACTTGTACTCCGAATTGAATATTAAGGTAATTAGAACAACGTGTCATCAATACTAACCACACTGAGCAACGCCTTTTTTCACCATGCATCGTGGAAGGGATATTGGGAGCCTGTCGTACAGCGATTTGTCCCTGCATGGCGCGATGGGCTTTATCGCGCCCAGGTCAAAGACGTGAGTATGTTAAACAAAAACACCACGGCACTTACGTTAGCCCCAGACAAGCAGTGGCCTGTGCACATAGGCGGTCAACACATTGGGCTAACATTGGAAATTAATGGCCGGCTAATCACCAGAGTCTTTACGGTAGCTTCAGACCCATTAACCCTTAAACAAACCGGAACTATCAGGTTAATAACCCGCATTAAGCATGATGGCTTATTAACGCCGCTTATACCTGCTTTAGAAAACGAACAATGGGTGAATATTTCCGCTCCACAAGGCGCATTTACTCTTCCCCGACACAGTAAATCAACGGTGATGATTGCAGGCGGTTCCGGTATTACGCCGTTCATCGCTATGCTCAAAGCGCTAACTATTGATAACGCTAACCCCAGAGCCATTACCCTTTATTACTTTGCCAAAGAGAATGAGCATGTGTTACACGATGAACTTGCACTCATTGCCAAAACGCTCCCCTCTTTCTCTTACCACCTTTTGACAAGGGCATGCCACGGTGATGCAGAGCACTACCTAACCCAACACCCCAATGCAGATTGGTTGGTGTGTGGTCCTGCGCCACTTTATCGTCAAGTTGTTGACGTGGCAGAGATAGCCAATTCAGACGTGTATAGCGAGCATTTTGGCGCTCCTCCAATGCTGACATCGAATACTGATAGTGACACTTTTGAATTACGGCACAACACTAAAGTGCTAGAGGTTTCTAGTGAACAGACGCTACTTACCCAACTTCAAGCAAAGGACATTCCCGTGAATTATGGCTGCGGCATAGGTATTTGCCATCAATGCCAGTGCGTTAAAAAAAAAGGGATAGTGAAAGACACTCGGACGGGCGCGCTATCTGACAGTGCGGAGCAACTTATTCAGTTGTGCGTCTCTCAGCCAATGAGCGATTTAGAATTAGAAATATGAGTAAAGATACCATGATGAACTACGACAAATTAGCAACGCAGCTAGATGCCGTGAAACACGACGTAAAACAGTCCCTTGGGCAACGAGACGCGGACTACATTCGTCGCGTTATTCTGGCTCAGCGCCTATGCGAATGGAGCGGACGAATATTAATAATGCTTGGCTTTATTCAGCCTCTATTATGGGTAATTGGTGTGCTTAGCCTCGCGGTAGCCAAGATCATTGATAATATGGAAATTGGGCATAATGTGATGCACGGTCAATACGACTGGATGAACGATAAACATATCAACTCTCGCCGCTACGAATGGGATATTGCTTGTGACGGGTCAAGTTGGAATCGTGTTCACAATTATGAGCACCATACCTATACCAACATTATCGGCAAAGACCGCGATTTCGGTTATGGCTTGCTGCGCTTATCAAACGATTTTAGGTGGCGAGTGAAAAACCTATGGCAATTTGCCACTTATATTGTACTAAGCGTGCTGTTTCAATGGGGGGTGTCTTATCACGAGATGGCTGCTGAACGCGTATTTTTTGGTAAAAAGAAAGAAAACAGAAAGAACACTATGACGCATAGCGAGCTAAAACGACGATTCTTCAGTAAAGGCGCTCGCCAAGTAGTTAAAGATTACGTGTTGTTTCCTCTGCTAGCGGGCCCCCTATTTTTATGGGTATTAGCCGGCAACCTTATCGCCAATTTACTGCGTAATTTATGGACGTCCACGATCATATTCTGTGGCCATTTTACCGGTGACGTACAAACCTTCAAACAGGAAGATTGCGAAAATGAGACGCAAGGGCAATGGTACTATCGCCAAGCGCTAGGCTCATCGAACATTGAAGGTGGAAATCTATTTCACGTGCTTACGGGCCATTTAAGCTTTCAAATTGAACACCATCTATTTCCCGATATTCCAGCAAAACGTTACCGCGAGATTGCCCCAAAGGTAAAAGCTATATTCAAAGAACATAACATCCATTACAACACCGGTAGCTTTGCTAGACAGTATGCCAGTGTCGTAAAACGCATTTTGCGCTTCTCACTTCCCTAAACTAAAAAGGCGCAATAGCTTCCTATTGCGCCTTTTCAAATGATGCGTTTTACTGACTTATGATGTTTTGTCATCTCGCAACGCTTGAAACCCTAACCACCCGGCCATGGCACTCGCCCCGGTAAGAAAGGTTCCCCAGACCCAATCTATCAGCATGATAAACAAGGAAAAACCTTCAATGATACTGTATGCCGTAAGGTTATACGCCCCATAACTGGCAACCCCAAGCAATGCGCCGTCGATACCGGCGTACAGCAAAGACTTATCTCTGTTAGCAACAACCGCTAATACAAATACTACACCGCCGTACATGACATAAAAAACCAACCATGGCCATGTTTTAAAAGAGGTGCGTAGCAACTCCTCCATCTCGCGTTGATACCACTCATCAGCTATGACTCCCAACCATAAAAAATCGAGGATCGCGAAACAAACAAATATTGCAACAAGCGATAAAACAATGCTTTTTGCATAGCGAATAATGTTACGTGTCATTGTATAACCTTCCGTGAACGTGCTTCTCGTTATAGTAGCGCACCCTGCACCTAAACTAACTACATGCGCTTAAAAAAAAATAGGGTAGCGATGAGTCCAGCGGTTATTACCAATTTTACAACCTTAAGGAAAAGAAAGTCGTCAATATTTCTTGAGTTATTAATATTCAAAGACCGTTATATAAGTATCGTTGATGTATGGTGTGATTGTGTTCTATACCCAAGAAGTAAGCATCTCTAGCGTTACTCTCTCGACAGTGAATGGTACAAAAGCGTTTTTCCTTATCTGTGCCCTCATGCTGTTTTCGTTCGCCCATGCATCCACGCTTAATGTGGGCGTTATCCACGATAACGTAGGCGAACGGGAAAACTTTGCCATCATCAAAGAGGCATTTGAGACAGCACATCCTGAAATTAAGCTCAATATTAGCGGTTACTACTCAAATACTTACAAAACGTTAGTAAAAACCTGGTTAGAGACCCAAACTGGCCCTGATGTACTTTATTGGTATGGCAGCGAGCGCCTCAAACACTTTGCTCGCACTCACTCGCTGGAAAGTTTGCAAGACATATGGGAACAAAACGGTTCTGATGGTTTTTTTTCCTCTGAAACAAAAGCCATGCTAAGTGTTGATGACGTACCTTATGCTGTGCCCATTTCCTATTACCCCTGGACCTTTTTCTACAACGCCGAAGTATTTGAACAGCTCGGACTCTCACCACCTCAAACCTGGGAGGCCTTTTTAAACACCTGTGAGCGCCTAAAACAAGCAAACATTATTCCCATTAACATTGGTTACAAGGCAGCATGGCCTCTTGGCGCATGGTTTGATTACCTAAACGTTCGCCTTAATGGTGCCGCATTCCACCGTCAACTTTTACAAGGCAGCATCAGCTTTACGCATGAAAAAGTGCGGGATGTTTTCGTGAAGTGGAAATACCTTATTGACCAAGGTTACTTCCTAAAAGATGGGATGTCATTCGATTGGCATCAGCCGATGCCACTTATGTACAGAGGGTTAACGGGAATGACGCTTGCAGGTCAATTTTTATCGCCGAGGATCCCAGCACAGATTCGACATAGAATAAAAATGTTTTCGTTTCCTGTGATATCAAGCGCCAGTGGTAATGCAGTAATTGCTCCTTCTGACGTATTTATGCTTCGCAAAGGCTCAACACAACAAGAGGCAGCTAAAGCGTTTCTTACCTACCTCACTACCCATGCCGTACAAGTTGCTTACAACGAACAAGCGGGCGGGTACTCACCACGTAACGATGTTCTCGTTAACAAAAATTATTTCGTTGAAACGGGCCAACGTATTCTGCGAGAAGCAGACACGCTAGTCCCTTTCTTCGACCGTCTTGCACCTGAGGCTTTTTCTACGCCAGCCATGGCCGTCATGTCAGCGTTTATGCAACAACCGGATATAGACATTGCGCTGGATAAGTTAGAAACGCTTCGCCGTAAGCATTTGGTGTTAGACGAGCACTAAATGCGTAGTTATTAACGTTTTCCGTAACCTATTAAAAGTACAACAATCAGTTTACTTGCTTGTCTTTGGCGGGAAAAAACTTTTTCTTAAGCCAAACAAGTGGCAAGAACAAGACAAACCAGAATTTTTTCAAAAAAACCAAGGCGAGTGCAAACAACCCTGTTTTTGCCAATACCTTACCCGCTATTAAGCCGCCTATTCCATACGCAGCAACATCATCAATGTCTGGGTCAAATTGACTATATTTGTGGCCATCATTAAAACGCGCCATGGCTAATACTTCATCACGAGCAGCGTTAACCTCATTAAGTTGGTCCATACTGGCGATAAAATTCATCACCAAGTACCCCTGTCGACCGAGGGCCCTAACATTATAGTTCAACGTATTTTGTTCGCTTTCGCCAAATTTTATTTCTTTAGCCCAATATAGTTTATGTGTTTTTTGATCATAGTACGGCTTTTCGGCCCAGCCGATAAGCGCAATGCTTGGATAGCCCTCCTCTTCTCGCCATTTTGACTCTTCCTGCACATCCGCTTTCATTTCAGCCAGTAAGTCAGCGTAATCAATGTCTTCTACATTATCGTCTGACACATATCCATCTTCAGCATATTCTATTGTTACTCCCCAAGACGCGTTGTCTAACACTTGATATTTCATCGGAAATAACATGCCAAGCATGGGCTCACCTTCGGGATTTCCCCACGCTTCTTCTAAAACTCGCTTCGTGTCTGCCGGTGATAGATAAAAATAATCTTCTGGCACAGTAAGACTTGCTTTGCCACCGGGTAGCGCAATTTCGCCGGTTTCATAGGTAAGTGACGCTTCAAATTCTTGCGCCCATTTTTCAAATTTTTGTTGTGCGATTGCCTCTTCAGATAAACCCACCTCTTCGATGGAGGTATTTTCTGTTGGCAATGCTTCTTGAGGATTGGGTAAATCAACTGCTAGCGCATTCGCGAAAATTGACGAGGAGAAATAAAGTGCTAACCCCATACCAAGAGAATGGTTTTTGGTATTCATGTCACGTTCCCTGTTATCTGTATTGTTATTATTTTTTTACTAGCGTAAACCAAAGTTGTAACGCGAAGCAATATATAACGTTCAACCTCAAGTACGCGGTTGCTGCTTTCGCTTTTTGTTACCAACCAAATGTAGACCGTGCATTTTGCACTAATTATCCCCCGACGTACTTTTTATAAAGCACTAGATGGCAAAAGGCGCAGCTCAGAGGCTGCGCCTTTTCATTGTAACGTTAGGGCTTTTCGTCTAGCGCATATTGCACTTTTTATTGCGTTATCTTGCTTGTTAACTCAACCGTCTCTTTACCTAGATTTTTGAGTTGCTTAATGGTTTTTGCATCTGTCACCTCACCGCTATCATTTATCAGTGTATCGACTTTGCCTATCGCCTTTTGATTTGGGTTAACAATCACCCCAATGTTCTCTAACAACATACGCAATACAACTAGTACTCGCATACCGCCTAGCCCACCAGCAGACGCCGCCATAATACCCGCAACCTTTCCGCGGTATGCCTGCAATGGTTTTTCTCCCTCAGACATACGAGATGCCCAATCTAGAGCATTTTTTAGCAGCGCAGGATAGCTCGAGTTATATTCTGGTGATGCGATAAGAAAGCCATCATGAGACATTAATAACGCCTTAAACGCTAAGGCGCGCTCAGGGATACCGAATTCAGCTTCCTCGTCTTCATTGAAAATAGGCATTGCATAATCGGCCAAATCGATGACGGTGACTTCTGCGCCCGCCTCTCTCGCACCTTCTGCTGCAACGTTTACAATTGCATGATTAAATGAGCCGCGTCGCGTACTTCCGGCAAATGCTAATATCTTTGTCATTATTGTTTGTCCTTAATTTAAAAAGGCCGACACACATGTCAGCCTTTTTTATAGCGAATAACGTAGTTTTACCTTACACACTACATTTTTTCTAGTGTTTCAATACCTAAGAGTGTCAAACCCTGTTGTAACGTATTGGCAACTAAAGCTGACAATGCTAAACGGCTGTCGCGAACGTTTAGGTCAATACCGTCTTTTAACATTGGGCACGCCTCATAGAACGTCATAAATGACGACGCGACATCGTACAAGTAAGTACACAATAAATGAGGCGTTGCCTCTCGCGACACCATACTGATAACTTCCTCAAATTGAAGAAGAAGTACAGCAAGGTGATGCTCTTGTTTTTCAGTGATAGTAATGTCGTTAGGCTGAGCTTCAATCGCCACATTAGCTTTTCTAAAGAGACTCTTCACACGCGTGTATGCGTATTGTAAGTACGGCGCAGTGTTGCCCTCGAAACTTAGCATCGAGTCCCAATTGAACATGTAGTCTGTCGTGCGATTTTTAGAAAGATCAGCGTACTTAACCGCACCAATACCTACCTTGCGCGCCACTTCGTTAAGCTCATCTTCGCTTAGGTCATTGTCACGTTCAGCAATCAGTTTACCCGCGCGTTCTACCGCTTCATCGAGCAATTCAACTAACTTAACAGTACCGCCAGTTCTTGTTTTAAACGGCTTACCGTCTTTGCCTAGCATCATACCAAACGGGCAGTGCTCATACGTTTGCTCTTGCGCCATAAACCCAGCTTTACGGCCAACTATCTCAGTTTGCTTAAAATGAAGGGCTTGACGGGCGTCAGTTAGAATCAGTGTTCTGTCTGCATTAAGCTTACCACTGCGGTAACGCATTGCAGCAAGGTCGGTCGTAGCGTACAAATATCCGCCGCCAGATTTTTGGACAATATATACCGCAGGATTCCCTTCTTTATCGGCGAGTTCAGGAATAAATACAACTTGCGCACCTTGGTCTTCGACCGCAATACCCTTCGCTTGTAAATCCGCGATAACATTTGCCAAATCATCGTTATAAGCAGACTCACCCATGATATCGTTGCGGGTAAGACTAACATTTAGCTTCTCGTAGACTTCTTCGGAATGCGCAATTGACACGTCAATGAACTTTTCCCACAAGGCTAAACACTGCGCATCACCACCTTGTAGCTTAAACATATTCTCTGGCGCGATCTGCAAACCCTTCTTCCTCGTCAAAACGTATTTTCGCTTCACGATAGAAGTCTTCCAAATCAGAAAGCGCGGTTTCCGCGACTTCTTCTTGCAGCTTGTCTGACAAATGCGCTAGCAACATACCAAACTGTGTGCCCCAGTCTCCCATGTGATTCTGTCGAATAACATTGTGCCCTAAAAACTCTAGAACCTTGACTACTGCGTCGCCAATAATGGTGGTACGTAAATGCCCCACGTGCATTTCTTTTGCAAGGTTTGGCGAAGAATAGTCGACAACAATGTTTTGTTCTGCGCTTGTAGCTATTCCCAAGCGAGGATCGTTTAACGACTGTTCACACTGACTCGCTAGCCATGCATCGTCTAAATGTATATTGATGAACCCTGGACCAGCGATCTCTAACTTACTCGCAACGTCGCTCAACTCAACCGTTTCAACAATTTTTTCTGCGATATCACGGGGCTTTTGTTTAAGCTGTTTTGCTAGCGCCATTGCGCCATTAAATTGATACTCGCCAAACTCGGGGCGAGCACTGCGCGATACGGGGATTGGCGCATTTTCAACGCCCATTTTTTCTAACGCTTCAGTGAAACGGGTAACTAGTAATGCATGTATATTCATATATGATATCTTAATTTTCGCGCGTATTCGTAAACTTAATGTCAGGATAGCGCTCTTGCGCCAGCTGCAAATTCACCATTGTTGGTGCAATGTAAGTGAGGTTATCTCCGCCATCTAGAGCAAGATTTTGTTGGCCTTTACGTTGGAATTCATCAAGCTTTTTCTCGCTATCTGAATATACCCATCGTGCGGTGCTCACATTAATATGCTCATAAAGCGCATCAACGTTGTACTCGGCCTTTAAACGAGCAACAACCACATCGAACTGCAGCACACCCACGGCACCAACAATTAGGTCATTATTAGCAAGAGGACGGAAAACTTGAACCGCCCCTTCTTCTGAAAGTTGAATAAGGCCTTTAAGCAATTGCTTTTGCTTCAACGGGTCTCTTAAACGAATTCGCTTGAACAGTTCAGGCGCAAAGTTCGGAATACCGGTAAACCGATAATCTTCGCCTGCAGTAAACGTATCACCGATACGAATTGTGCCATGGTTGTGCAAACCTATGATATCGCCGGCATAAGCTTGTTCTAGCAATGAACGATCGCCAGCGAGGAAGGTGAGTGCATCAGAAATTCGTACCTCTTTACCCAATCGGGTATGGCGCATTTTCATGCCCTTTTCGTACTTGCCTGACACTATTCGACAAAACGCAATCCGGTCGCGGTGTTTAGGGTCCATATTCGCCTGAATCTTAAATACAAACCCACTAAATTTACTATCGGTGCTTTCTACTGCACCATTTTCATGCTCTCGCCCTTGAGGCTCAGGTGCCCACTCAACCAGGCCATCAAGCATGTGATCAACGCCGAAGTTACCTAATGCCGTACCAAAGAACACAGGAGTAAGCTGGCCTTCAAGAAACAACTCTTTGTCAAAGTCGTTTGATGCACCACGAACAAGCTCTAGTTCATCTCGCAGTGTTGAAACTAAATCAGAGCCAACCGCGTCATCCAGTTCAGGGTTATCTAACCCTTTGATGATACGAACGTCTTGAATAGTATGACCAAGCCCGCTTTGGTACAAAATAGTTTCGTCGCGATACAGGTGATAAACGCCTTTAAAGCTCTTACCGCAGCCAATTGGCCATGTAATGGGAGCACACAGGATATCGAGTTCGGTTTCTACTTCGTCAAGCACTTCTAGCGGGTCACGTATATCACGATCAAGCTTGTTCATAAACGTAAGGATTGGTGTGTCGCGAAGACGGGTGACTTCCATTAACTTGCGCGTTCGATCTTCTACCCCTTTTGCGGCATCAATCACCATTAGACATGAATCGACGGCGGTCAGTGTACGGTAAGTATCCTCCGAGAAGTCTTCGTGTCCTGGGGTATCCAGTAGATTAACAAGGTGGTCATTATATGGGAACTGCATAACAGAGGTGGTAACTGATATACCCCGCTCTTTTTCCATTTCCATCCAATCTGACTTTGCATGTTGACCTGATTTTTTACCCTTCACGGTGCCAGCTGTCTGTAACGCTCGACCGAACAACAGCACTTTTTCAGTGATGGTTGTTTTACCCGCATCAGGGTGCGATATAATTGCGAACGTACGTCGCTTTTTAATCTCTTCTAGAAGCTTTTGTTCTGACATTAATCGTTATCTTTTCGTTCTATACGTAGACGCATTTCCAATCGAAAACTTATGTTTTCTAGACAAATTGTATTTGCCAAAAGACGCGTCGTACAAGCATGATGTTTAATTGCGCGGATTTTAGCATTTTACGTACGCTAACAGTAGACCAATTGATAAGAATTATCTGGGTAAATGAGACGTTCACAACCACAAAAAGAGTCGTATTCACGCGTATCAACATCGTGCCTTTTTTATCCGCTGCATTCTCCTTATGCAACGCTAACCATTTCAGTACTATACAATTTTTAATATACTTAAGTACTTTTCTCGATTTGATACTTCTTGTTTTGTGCTATATTTTTAGCCAGCGTGATAAACTATGCTCCTCATATAGGGGGTTGTGCTTCGCGTAAGCGTTCGCGATCATTTTTAAAGAAAAGGATGTTCCATGTTTAGGCTTTTGCCTATTTTCTTTGTACTGTTTGTCGGATTACATTGCTCAGTGAATGCCGCAAGCATTACTTTTGATGACAAATCAACTGCCTTAGATTTAAATCAGACTGTAGAGTTTGCGGTTACGAGCAACGATGTACTGACGGGCGATGAAATATGGTCATCAGATATTTCACGTACAAAGCGTAACGCTAACGACTATGTGCACTTTCGAGTAACCATTCAAAACAGCTACGACGTTGCGGTTCCATTGTGGTTCTCAATTGGGTTTCCAGCCATCAAAAAACTTTATGTCACCGACGGGGTGAACCGTTGGCTGACAGGAGATGCCCTGCCTTTTTCTAGCCGCCCTGTGCTGGTGCCAAATTATCATTTCCCTACCCTGTTACCTGCATCCGGCAGTCTCAAGATTTACGGCCACATGCAGGGAGAAATATTGCGGCATGACTTTTTCGTTGCTACCCCTGAATATGGGAACAACATTTATGTAGATATGTTACAACGAGACATGACCTTTTTTGGTGCCATGATAATCCTAACGGTACTTTGTTTGGTCGTATTTTGGATAAGTAAAAAATACGCATTTTTGAGTTTTGCCGTTTTTATTTTTGCGACAACATTTTGGTTTTTTCGTGTGTTTGGGTATGCCTTTAAAATATTGTGGCCTGCTTTTCCACAGCTAAACGACATTACGTATGCAACAAGTATCTATTCTGTTTTACTCGCCTCTTTTTGGGCTTTGACCGCAACGCTTAAAAGGCCGAACAGAACTATTTACGCTTTTAACGCGATTCGTTACTCGTGTATTGCGCTTCCCTTCGCAGGCTTACTGTTATGGCAATTCGTCAGCTTAGACGCCGCACTGCGCCTTCCTGTTATTCTTTTCATCCCTTTTATGTTACTTGCGATTGCCGTGCTCTATAAAGAGCACCGCTCTGGCTCGGGAACGGCAAAATGGCTGGCTGCCGCATTGTTTCCTGTAATGGCGAGTACCATTACATTAATTCTATTCGCACTGTTTGACATTAATTTACCGGTAGAGCCTATTGCCACGTTTATGTTCGGCCTATTACTGACGTGTACCTTTATGGTGGTAATGACGTCTAATTATCTATTCAAGTTACTTCAAAAAGAACGCGATGCAGAAAAAGCACTCTCTCAACTAAAAAGCGAACAAGCCGCTAAGCTTGAAGCGCTTGTGCAAGAACGAACACAAGCGTTAGAAGCGTCGAATAAAATGCTTAACGAGCTGGCCCTGAGAGACACCCTTACCAACCTTCCCAACAGGCGCAGTGTAGACTTGTTTGTCGACAACAGTTTTACTGCCGATCCTCCACATAGTGATATCGCCGTAGCGTTAATTGATCTAGACCACTTTAAAGATATTAATGATACTTATGGGCACAATGTAGGCGATAAAGTATTGATTGCCGTTGCCAACATTTTACAGACCTTAAACAATGACAACTGTATAGCAGGACGATTTGGCGGTGAAGAATTTGCGATAGTTCAGCGTAGTGCATCGCCCGACAAATTTGCCGATACACTGTTGAGCGTACATAACGCAATAAATGCATTAGTGTTTAAAGCGCACCCCAAAATTCGTGTGGGGGCCTGCATAGGTTGGACGATGTGCAGTAGTGCATCTCACATTGTAAGGTCGTTTAGACGCGCAGATAAAGCCTTGTACCAAGCAAAAGATGAAGGGCGAAACCTCATTATTTATGCGCCAAAAAAATAGTTTTCAGTCACTGGGTTCACGTACTTCACAGCTTTCACCACAACCGAAGTGCGAGCCAGCGTTTAAGCGCTGACTGCGGTAATCCATTAATAATGAGCGCAGATATCATTAACACCGCGCCGGCTAGCACTAATGGAAGTAATACTTCTTTTAGCAATACTACCGAACTTACATAACCAATAATGGGGGTTAATGTACTTATTAATACAATACGCTCAGGCGCTAGCTTAGGCCCCGCCGCCACCATAAGCCCAAAACCAAGGCCTGTCGCCACAGGACCGATATAAATTAACAGTAACCAATCGTGCCATTGATATTCACTTAATGCGGGCATAGGTTCAAATGCTAAGGCCATTGCTAGCATTACGCTGCCTGCGATGACAAACTGCCAAAACACTGCTTCAATAACGCTTCCCTGCCATTTGTGAAACGATACACGTCTGATGGCAACTGCCCACAATAGCGATGCTAACAGCATGCCAATCAATGGAAGACGGGCACCAGGTTCGCCGCTAGCAAATAATATCATCGCACACCCAATCGTCGATATTCCGGTAAGCACAAACCTTTTAGAGTCCGCACGTTGGCGATACCACAAGGTGTCAATCAGTAGCATCCACAAGGGTGTTGTATAGATTAGAATACTGGCCGTCCCTGCAGGGATAAACTGTAGGCAAACCGTTATTAACCCCATAGATAAAATAAATTGAAACACTGCTACAACAAAAACGACCGCGCGATCTTGCCGAGAAAAGCGAGGAAAACGTTTTTTGGTGGCAACAACAAAGAGCAACAGAACCGGCAAGCTTAGTAGAAAGCGCAGGCAAACCATCCAAAGCGGGCTCACAGCCTCTAGCCCTATTTTCATAGCGGGCCAATTAAGCCCTAAACATAACACAGCGACCAATAACATTTTAACGCCTTTTGATTGTGCGTTGTCGATGGATGGTGTGGTAGACATTGGATATAAGCCTAAATAATATATGTATGAAAGATGACAAGGGAAAGTAGAAATACTACTCAGTATACATTTACCGTGACCACTTCATGATCGATGCGTGTTCTTTGCCTTGCTCAGATGAATAGTAGTTTTTACGCGTTTCTATAAGTTCAAAACCGTTTTTCTTATAAAGTGAAATAGCAGAAGTGTTACTTTCCCTTACTTCTAACCATATTTCCTTGGTATTTTTCTTTGTGGCTATATCAAAAAGCGTATCAATTAATCGCTGCCCAACTCCTGCACCCCGCCATAGACGATTGACCGCGATATCCATAAGCGTTGCTTCGTCAAGCACTTCGAGAATAATGGCGTAACCGATAACACTACCGTTTTGGCGTGCCACCAAACCGTAGTACGGTGGCGTAAAGCAATCGTTAAACGTTGAAAAAGACCATGGTGAATACTGCGATTTTTTGTGAATATCGTATAACGCGTCTATGTCCGAGCAAGATGACGCTGCATTGACAAGTTCGATTTGTAAGGACATGAAGCGATTTACTTCGTTGACGATAATGCAGTTAACTGCATCCACAACGCCTTCTTTTGTGATGACGTTAACGCATTAGGTAGCGTAGGTAGAATAATAGCTTCTGATGATGCAGTAAGCGTAGTACCTATCATAATATTATCAACCGTTAGCGTTATGTCCAAATGAGAGAGTGTGACTGTCATATCAGCCAACCACTGGCTATTATCTTTTCGTTCACTATGGCTCAGCGGTTTCACCAGACTAACTTTTTCTTCAGGTGTGTGCCTAGACGTAATATTGTCGACGTTTTTTCCACCACTCACCTGGGCTCTTAATTGCGCCAATCGTGACTGTTTTTCTTCCGTAGAGATGGGCTTTCGCGCGACGTGAGCATTTTCGATTTGTAACCCATCAGCAGCCGTGCTTGCGACATCTTCTGATTTTTTTTCATTAGATTTCGACGCTGCTTCAGCTTGCGTTACCCAAGAAGTAATACCTAACTCTTGTAATACCGAGCGCTGATAATTAGATAAGAAACTCAAGACAATACCCAATCCAAGTTAAGATAACGACACATAGTGTAACGTAAAAGCCGTTTAGTTATCAGCAGGATTTGTGACATAAAAGAAGAGAGTGGCAGGGGTGGAGGGACTCGAACCCCCAACCATCGGTTTTGGAGACCGCTGTTCTACCAATTCGAACTACACCCCTAGCGCGCTGTGCATTATACGGATGGGATTAAAAAGG
>Ga0102948_1000309_pt1 | contig 19261 bp, 38 predicted proteins | sample SalPonA_A_H2O_MG_FD_78211 | JGI IMG/M metagenome (GOLD analysis project Ga0102948, IMG submission 78211) | Water microbial communities from South San Francisco under conditions of wetland restoration - Salt Pond MetaG R2A_A_H2O_MG | ecosystem: Environmental > Aquatic > Non-marine Saline and... | reverse complement strand
CGTCTTCAATTAATGGACATGCGCTGTCAAGATGTGCTTTTGCTCGGTCAACCGCTTGTTGCCATTCTGCTAATTGGTATTGTTCCATCACACATTCTCCTCGTTATCACGAACTTGGATTGACTCTAGAAATTGTTGAACTGCTACATGCCCAGCGGCTTCATCTAGATATTTGTAAGGGTTGCGATTATCAAAGAACTCACAGATCATAGCACGAACTTCTTGGATAGTGTATTGCTTTTCCATCATTCAACCTTAATATAGATTCCAGTTACGTCACTACGAATCTTAGTGACTTCAGACATGGTTGTTTCATCCAACCAAACTTTACCGCCAACAGAAACAAATGGACCGCCACTTGGATCAAAGAACCCAAGGTCTTGCATGTCAAGTTGTTCTTGACCTTTTCTACCACCCATACGCATACCGAAACCACCTTTGTCTTCCATATGAAAACGATATGTTTTAGTTTCTACTTCTTCGAACCAATATTTTACACCGTATCTATTTTTCATCACTCACCACTCCACATACTTTCCATTTCAGCTTTATTTAGATTATAACCTATTGCATTCATAAAGTCAACCCATTTAAAAAACATTTCTTGCGTATCCATTTCATATGCATCAAGATTTCTTTCTTAGTCATAGTCATCTCCTTATAGTCCGAACTCTTATATCGTTTGATTTAGTATATTATAACACTATCCTTGTGCCTTTGTAAACCTTTTTATTCTGCTTCTTCGTATTCTTTTGTCATAACAGGACCAGTTCCTACGTGGAAGACAAAGTCGATATCGCAAGTAACAGTGACGTCATCATTCTCTACAAGCTGGATCTCAACGAAGTCAGGGTTTAGATCAACAACAGTGCCAATCACCATGTAACTATCTTCCCAAGCGGTGGGACGCGATCCTCTGAGGATACTGTATGTTTCGATGTCGTCTTTGATATCATCCCAACTGTAAACTTTATCACCTACTTTCAGCATTGTCTTTTCCTTGTTTACATTTTTTTCGATTTGTTCCATCTCTTTTCTGATTTGACGAATCTGTTCATTGCAATAATCAATTGATTTTTGAATGTCTGCATCCTTTTTTAAGATAGCTAAAAAATCCAAGTCATTCTCAATGTTGATGATTTTTTCATTCAACTCAAACAATGATTTTTCCATTTAGAATCTCCTAATCAACCTACCGCAACTTTAAAGGTTTTAACACAGTTCCGTGACATACCGTATCCATCGTCGAATCGTACTATCATAGTACCCTTACTAACTTTAGATACCTTTTCAAGCAGCTCTGGAATAGTAGGAGCTTGCACCTGCGTAAGCGCAAAGTGGCTCCATCTTTTGGTCATAGTAGCCGAAAAACCTGTGTAGCTATCACGAAACATTGGATCATGACGACCATGTACACTGCCATCGCCTTCTTTATAGCCGTTGAACTCCATGCGGACGTAATTACCATCAGCATCAAATCCGTTGGTCATATCAATGAAGCCAACTTCCCAATCATCGTTTTTAAAGACGAAGTCAATAACATCTTCTAGACGATCACCATCTACAGGGCGTGGGTAAACGCAATCAACAGTACCTGCAACATATTTAACCATTATTTAGTCTCCTTAAGAGCAACCAAGATAGTAATAGCAACGATGCCAACAAAACCAGCAAGAAGTGCAGCTTCTATTGCTGACCCATAGTTTGTTCCAAAATCGATCATTGTGTTGAGCATGTTTGTTACTCCATTAATTTATTTGATAGAGCTATTCTACCAAAACAATCAACGGATGTAAACAGTTTTTTTAAAAAAATTGCAATTTTTTTAGAATAAAATTGAATAAGATTAGTCTTTATTAATCTCGTTTAAGGCGTGGCGGGCGAGCTTGCTTTCATAGCTGTCGCTAGTGCTAGCGATTTTTTCTAGAACATCGACTAAGAATTGTCGCTCTAGTGTAATTGATTTTGCTACATCGCCGAAGGTGTTAAGCTCCGGCTTGTCTAATTTAAATTTTTCGAACATCAATTTCCTGTTAATGATGGATTAGTTACGCTATTGTCGCTATTGTCAGAATTATCATCAGTATTGTAACTACTAGTAAATGCGTTATAACTGTCAGTTGGTGTATTGTAACTGTCAGCGTATGAATTATTGCTATCAGCATATGATGTATTGCCGCTGTCAGTGTAGACATAGTTTGCAGCAGGTGCTTGTATTTCTTGTGAAATACCTACAAAACCATCAACCATAGCTGAAGTAGCAGCAGTTCTTTGCTCAGCATTTGAAATCTGAATATCGCGATTATTATTACTATTATTTATAGAGATATCACGGTTAGCAGCAAGTCCATACAGTTGAGTTACTGAAGGCACTAAGACTGAGCCCCATTTCAAAAGTTCTTCTGAAATAGATTTAGGCGCTCTTATATTAGATGTTTGATTAGGCGTTGTGCCCCTTTGTTGAAGTGCCATCATGGCAGCTACTTGAGTCGTCGTATCACCATATTTAGCGATTTCAGACATTGCTTTGTACCTTTCAGCTTCAGCATTCGCTTTTGCTAATTCAATCTGTGATTGGGCTTCCAAGTATGAACTGTAATTATTATTGGCACACCCAGTGAGTGTAACAAACGTTAATCCAATAATCAGCGGCTTAAACATAGTTCTCTCCATTTTATATTCTAATATATTTATAGAAATAATGGCTTTTTTTGAATTTATCGTTATTTTAAACGTCTAATCTGTGATCTAGATCACAGCAATCACATTTCATACATTAAAAAGGCAGTCATTTGACTGCCTTTAAAACATTTATTTGCCGAAGAATTCTTCATGTTCTTCGTTAGTGTATGGCCACATGTCTTAATCCTTTTTAGATACGAAAGAGTAAAGCTCTTGAGCCTTTTCCATCATTTCTTTTGGTGTGTACATAGCCGGACGTGCTTCCATTAGCTCTTTTGATTTCTCGAGAGCATCAGCCATCGACTGGTTAGTAGCTTCTGCAAACTTTTCAGTTGATGCCCACCACATGGTAGTAGCTTGATCGTATTGTTGGTCCATCATCTCCTTAGCCATTTTAAGGATTTCAAGACGGATTTCGAATGGGTTTTTAGTTGACATAATTTTTCTCCTGTGTGATGTGTGTATTATGTATTTTACTTACCAATTTCACTAATTGAAAGTGGTTTCTTGCTCATGATTGCGTGCTGCAGATCAATTACAGAGCATGTTTTAAAGTCTGAATTGTACATTTTAAGATGCATTGCTGCATTCATTGCTGCTCGCTCTTGACGTGCACGAATAGAACGAACATACGCTCTTTTGAAGCTTCTTTTTAGTTTAGCCAACATATTTATTATACCTTTTGTGTGTGTTATATTGAATGTCTTAACCTTTTGAGTTTAGACAATTTTATTTATTAGAATTATATAATACTAAGGTATAATAATCTGCTGTTTTTTAAACTTTATTGAGTATATTTATTTACTCAATTAGTTACTTATTTTGCACCGTCATAGTGATTGATGGAGATCAGTAAAACCACCAATATAATTTAGAGTGCCATCATTGTTGTAATTAAAAATTTGTGGAACTGTTCTAAATTCACATCCAGCAATGCGTTCTAGAGATGCTACTTCAGAAGAATTCATTTGCCGAAAATCGTAATACGCATACGTAATATTTTTCGTTTCAAGTAATTCTTTAGCATTTACGCAGTGCGGACACGAAGACGTTCCGATCACTATATATTCTTGTGTCATTATTTTTCTCATTAGAGTTTATTAGAAAATGGTGGTGGAGGGTGGATTCGAACCATCGAAGCTTTCGCGTCGGATTTACAATCCGATCCCTTTGGCCACTCTGGAACTCCACCTAATTTAAATTTCTTCTATTATTGCAACGGCATCTTTGTTGATTAGGACGTGTGTTAAAATGTCACTATCATCTCTCCTACCACGATCATCTTGGGACTTCATAACGGGTAGGAACTTTCTGTCGTCATTAATAAGATCTTGAGCGCGCTCATTATCTTGAACATACAACCACCCGAAGAATCTCTCTTGGTTGAACGTCTTGATCATCACTTTAACTTTACGCATCATTCGCCTTTATAAATTTAGTTCTATTTATTGATCCTGAATTGCACTCAGAGCATCAAATAGAGATTTGTGAATATCCAATACTTCGTTCAAGCGTGTTAGTTCAAAGAGAGATTGAACTACAGGAGTCAAAGTACATATCTTTACAGTATCTTTATGCCTAACAAACATACCCAATGCCGAAGAGTCAGCTAAAGTACATGCTGCCATATCTAGTATAATTTTTTTGTCGGCCTTAAGACTCTTTATTTGCTTTTCAACGTCATTTACATTAGCTGTTGATAAACGTTCAGGTATATGTACTACCGCAGCAGAGTATTCTTGGTACCACGACACTTCTGATATCTTATCATTCATCATTTTTTCACCATCGAATTGATCGCTTCTGTCCTTGCTTCCATCCTTGCTTCGCGGCGTACAAAGGCTTCTGCTATTTTATGCATTTCCTCATTCCGCAAAATACCTTGATTAAATACATCAATGACCCAGTCATCTATACCTGGTGCGCCTCGTCGTACAGCATATAATACAGCTATTAACGCTAGAGTGCGGCTATGTTCGTTTGTGGTATTAGCTAGTTCTGATTCGGCCCAGTCTAAAAAATACATATTACTTCAACACCTCCTTTACAGCGGCCAGTATATCATCTTTATATACTGGTTTATGTAAACCTAAATCTGCTAGTTGTCCTCTTCGAATTTTAGTAATCATAGAAACCATACCTTTATCGGCACTTACCACTATTGTAGGTATTTTCGTCTGAATTCTTTCCATCTCGAGGAGAACATCAAATCCACTGGCGTATGGCATGACTATATCTGTGATCAATAAGTCTGCACTAGGTAGATTAGCTACTTCATTTAGTTTGGGCGATCTAACAATCTTAACTTCATATCCCGCGCTGCATAGAATCTCAGCAAGGTACACAATAGTTGTGCTATCATCTTCAATCAATAAAACGGTAATCATAATGGTTCACCATTATTTAGTTAAGTGGCTCCTCGAGCTGGACTCGAACCAGCGACCAATAGATTAACAGTCTACTGCTCTACCAACTGAGCTATCGAGGAACAAAGGCCTTCTCGCGGCAAACGGTCATTCACTATTGGAGGAATGACACTCCAATTTAACAATAACCACCAAAGGGCGCAGTAATGTTATTGTTACTGGTATTTATTAAAGCAGTTACCTTCTGCTTCTTCACGGGCGTTTAATTAGGTGCCGTTGTTCAGTTTTACCGAGCTTAAACATAACATATACATAAACTGCTCGCACAGAAGCGATCTAAATCCCTTTAAACCGCCGACCGAAAAATACTCGATCCTTTTAGGCAAACTTGGTGCGGGTACCCAGACTCGAACTGGGAAGGCTTTCGCCGGGAGATTTTAAGTCTCCTGTGTATACCAATTTCACCATACCCGCAATTTTTGGCGTCCCCATCAGGATTCGAACCTGAAACCTACAGCTTAGAAGGCTGTTGCTCTATCCGTTGAGCTATGGAGACTTAATTCTTAATGTTCTTTGTTGTATCAGTTTATAGTTGTATTATAATACAAATTAGTTTAATTTTTGTGTTATTTCTTCAAATAAATCGTAAAAGTTTTCGTCTATGAATGATTCTCCAATTAAACAACCACCACATATTTCACCGACACGTAACATTTGTCGTATTTCTTCAGATGTAGCGTTAGGTTTTTGAGAAATGATCCTTTCAAGATCATCCCCCATAACCATACTGCAACTACAAATTACTTTATTAGATAAATCAGTCATTGAATAACATTTCAAATGTTGCTGGCCCTGCAATACCGTCAGGCGTTAGGCCGTTTGCTGCTTGCCATTTTTTTAGTGCTCGCTCAGTCCCAGGTCCAAAGACTCCGTCGGCAACAAGTCCTAATTCATTCTGAAGGATCTCTACACCTTCGCCACGGCACCCGCGTTTAATAATACCAATGTCATTTGGATCTAATTCATCGTCTTCTTCTTGAGGGATTTCAACGCCGAGCATTTCTAATGCATCTTCCCAATGATGGATGCGATCTTCTAGTCCAATGTAACCGCCGTTAATGCGTTTAGTCATTGTTTTAATATCGCCACTATCAGCGTAACGGTTAAGTCCGTTTTTGTTCCAGTACCAAATAGCAGATAGAAGAGCGATTTCTTTATCCTCAGCCACAATCCATGGTTCCTCAACTGCTTCAACGTCCATGTCTTCTGAGAAGTCAAGATAGTTGTTATAGCCAGTTAATTGAATAGGACCCCTACCGCGATAAGCCCAACCATCGCCAGAGTCTGTATCACCATTGCCCATGCGATTAGCGTATACCACGTTGGCAATTTTTTCTGGCTGTCTATGATATTCTTCAGCATCTCTACCTGCTCTTACAAAATATTTTGGGAATACTGCATTCAATGCTTTAGCACTATAATTTAAATTCTCCTCAAACACTCTCCAGCCACCGGATTCATGACCGCACTGGGCGATGAACGCAGCAATGCGTTGAGGTGTATCAATTTCATATTCAGGGAATACCTCATTCATTGCGTCAACCCATCCTTCAGGGTCTTTACAATTTGGGTATAATTGTGAAAATTGTTCTGCGGTTAACATGTTCTATCCTCATTTTATTTAAAAATATTTATATGAATCGTTCTACATGTATCTCTTTAGTACTCGAATCCTTAATGCAATAATTTTGGCGTATTCGGGATTACCTGCCCAGCCACCGTTATAGCTCGACCACACTTTCCGCCAATCACCTTTATGAACTCGTTCCCAAAAAGCGATTTCTTTTGCAAAATTCAAATATGCATAATTAAACGACGTAATTAAATCTGTACATATTTCTTTTTGACTGTAAACACTATACGGAATATCATGATGTTTAGCGACAGATTTAGTATTATTTTGAAATACGCCGCAATCCCAAGACGTGGGAGTGTTCATATTTATTTGCCATCTTCCAAATTGTGACTCTTGCCAAGCGATTGCTGTAGCAGACCATTGTAAATCGTCTTTTTTTGCATGTTTAAAAATTTGCTTCGCAGTTTCGATTTGATAAGGTTTTAGATTTGCCCATTCTTTATTATATTTCTCAACTAAATCTTCTGAGTGAGCACTCATTGAAACAAGAAGTAGGCAAGCAGTTAGAACTTTTTTCATATGAATTCCTCTGGAAATTTATCCTTTAGATAGCTGTAATTAGAGTGCAGCGTTAAAAGATTTGCTTTGCATCTTTTTAATTCGGCGTTGTAATCATCTATCGTTGCATTAAATTTTTCAACTTCACTCAAATAATATTTCAAGACTGCTTCATCTGGTGTCTCAGCACCAAAATCTTCGCGTTCCACTAATCCTACTTTTTCAGAATAAAAATAACCCATTACGACCTTTCTTTAGATAAAATATTCTGCATTGTCTTCCCTAAACTCCTTACATTTTTCGATAATTTTAGGGTTAAGTTTAACACGAAGATTATTGACTAATTCTTTGCGCTTAGATGAAAGTTGTATCTCTTCAGAATCTTTCTCAGAAAACAATGATAAAAGTTCTTCTCTGATTTTATTTTGCAATTCGTCTGGGATTGGAAAATAAACGTGTTGGTTTGGGTCTTCGGGTAGTATTACATCCGTAAACTTATCTTTAAGACAGTTAAAATCCATCTGTTCTGTCTCTTGGTTATAGTAAATCTTAAATCTCATTACCATCTCCTAAAGTATTGGAAGTTAGCACCGGTGGCCGTATTTATTAAATCCCATCTTGGATTTCCTGAAACGATGGAATTGAGCGCTCGGATACATGTGTTGCGGTTCTTTTCTTTTTTGAAACGATTTCTTTTTAGCTTAGCCAAAAGATCATGGTATTCACTTGGCGTATTTTCTGTTGGAACAAAATCGTAATGGTAATATTCCAAAGATATACCGATCATGTTTTCTAAAGCTTCTATTTGCTTTTTGCTAAGATCTCCTTTTTCGTCGTGCTGTGCACTAAGGCTTTTGATAAAATCGTTGTCTTGTAACGACTCTGGTATAATGTAATTCATTATTTTCATAACTACTCCAAATATTATTATACAATTCTATCAAAAGAATCAGAGAATGTAAATAGAAAAATGAAGAAATTTATAAATTAATCCCACAAATTTTCATAGTACTTTCCAAACAGTCTAAAACCGTTGCTCATGCGAGCTTGATGTGCTTTGCGTCCTTCGTCGTCTGCGTTAATATGATAACCTCCGAACGTTTTAGAAGAGTCTTCTACCCACTTTCCATAGTACTGCTCTTCCCAATTGTCTAAGCACTTTTGCTCAAATGCCCAGATCATTTCGTCCATGACCCAATCCCAACGCTTGAAGAAGTTAGGATCAGTAGAACCTTCTGCGTTATATTTTAACACTTCTTTTTTTGTAGGACGTAGTTCTCTAGGTACATCTTCTACAGCTACCCAAGGAGCACCGTGCTTGGTTTCCTTTAGTTGCTTGAGCATGGGCAAGATGATAGGTGCAAGTGTATGGTCCATGCTCCATGTATCCCAGCGATCAATCTTTACACGTATCTTTTGTGTGCGCTTGTCAAGAAAGTAGTTAATAGGCGTATACAATGTTGGAATGAAATCTTCTAATTTCTCTAGGAAGTTTTCAAAACGAGTTTGCTCGGGCCAATCAAAACCATATTTGTTTTGCATATAATTAGTGTGAATGTTACATGTCAATCTATCTGTATATTTGCCTATGCTTACTTTCATGTAGCGTCGGCCCCGTATATGAATTGAAATCCATCACCGTAACTAACAACACATGCTGCGCCAGCAGTAGTATTGATTAGCATATTTGTCCATGACCCAGTATCTTCGTTTCTAACTATCATAGTAACAACATCAGTACCGTCAGCTGCTTTACTCCTACCTACGAACCCAGTAGTTTCTTCATAAGAGTTGATTATTTTTTCCATTTGTTCTAATGGGTAGCATTCCATGGGTAGCATCAATTCTTCTGCCACTGCTATGTTTGCTAGTAATCCGACGGCCGTTCCAATTAGTATGTTTTTCATAATTATTCCTCCGAAACTTGATAGTATTATACACGGTGTTTGCTTAATTAGTTAAGCTTCGTTCAAAATCTATCTCTAAGCCTAAGCCGGTTAATTGGTTAATTAATAGACTTGTGATGGGTGAGTCTGTATAATTTTTGAGCCATATTTTTGAAATATTAAAATACTTTTTATATACTTGTGCTCTTCTAGAAAGAAGACAAACGCCAGTATTTTGAAGAAAATGAGAACATAGCTGCGTCACAACTAAAAATGTTTCATTCTTATTAGAGCTTTGCATCAATTCATTAAGTTCATGGAGTTCTATTAGAGTGTATTGCATAACACGACACAAAATATCAGATAAACAAGCAAATGCGACTTTGTGATTTCCTGACATTTCTCCAATTTCAAGCAACATAAGTTGAAACATATCTTCATGCATTTCTAACCATATATTAGAAAATTCTTCATCAAAATATTCTTTCGTTGGAGCTGTCGTCATGATCGATTTATATTTATCGTTTGTAATGTTTGCTAAACTAATAATAAAATCTATTTCATTCGGTTCAACATCATGATGACTATTGTCTAATTCAACAAAGAAATTCTCGATTTCTGTTAAAAATCTTGACCACATATCGAATTTTAACAGCAATATTTCTCTTACTTCTTGAGGGAAGAAAAACTTTCCATTTTGAAGCTGATTGAGCTGAAACGACTGCACATTTTTAAATTTTTCAAGAGCTTGAGAAGACGCGATCCTAAAATCAATATTGTTATTGTAAAAATGATAATTACTCAAATATTCGTAACGTCTATTCGTGTGCGGCATTTACCTTAACTCCTTGTTACCAAAGTCACTGGCCCGTCTGCTTCCATACATAAAATGACCCTGAAATTGATTCAATATTTGTTTTATATGTTCAACATCATGTTGTATTTCTTTTAATTCTCTTCCGTGGTTTTCCGTATATCTTTCGATTTCGTTTATTTTAATCAACATTTGATCTAACTTATTGCGTAATTCTTCAACATTTAATTCTTCTTCTTCGTTTCTCGTTTGCGCAATACTTTTTATTTCGTCGATCGTTGGATGCAGTTCCACTTTATCCCTAATGGGACGCAAAACGTGTTTGTATCCTAAACCCAACAATGCAATAACAATTAGAATTAGAGTAGTATCCGTTAGGACACCAGCTTCTGCTAAGTCTCTAATTAACTGAAACAAACCTGTTTCCATTAAGAACTCCAAAAAACGTATATATGACTATATTTATACATTTCTCGTTACAAATATTGCTCTAAATGTTTGGTTTTAAACGTTTTTACGAATCTTTGAGTTTAATTGCTTTCATTTTTCCCGAATTCATTTCTTCTAAAATATAACCGGTTGGTTCAATTAACCAGATTACTTTTTTATTCAACGAAACAAACTGGCTTATGTCGTCGCCCCAAAGGCCACCATCTGTTAGAACAACAACTGCATCATAAGAAATATTATGTTCTTTCGCTTTTTCTAAGGCTGGCGAAAGTTTAGTCCCACCTTGACCTTTGCGTGTTAAAACATTCGTTTTTTTCGTTAAAACTTCTGGCTCGTAAGCTACAGTGTCTATCTGAATAAGATTTACATTCGTGTTACAAACATCACATATTTGACGCACTTCTTGCAAAGTTGATATAACCGCTTCATCTGACATTGAGCCAGAAACATCAGCAATGACTAATAGATCGAACGTTCTATCTCTAGTTTTGCCACGTAACTCTGTGCGGTGGGGCATGCGACGATCTTTGCGCATAATAGTTGGGCGTTTAGAAGTCTTCTTATTGCTAACGATCATACGAAGTTCTTTCTTCCAGTTAACCTCAGATTTGCGACTATGTAGTTTTAACCACTCTGCACAATTGGAGGGAACTTTACCATTCCCTTTGATTGTTTCAGCTTGTGATCTTTCAATCATTTTCTTAGTAACATCTTGCTGAAGATCTGGGTCGCCTTCGGACTCTTGCCAAGTTTCGTGAGAATCCATGGGGTTACCGTTATTACTTTCTGAAAAATCTTGGTCTTGCTCTTCCTGCTCTTTTAGAAGTTCATCGTAGTAATACTCACCTTCCATAAATCGCTTGAGCTTAAGTTCATACTTTTCTTCTAATGTTTGTGGGATGATGCCATCTTTAGGCAAATGATCGCTATTAATAAGTTGGTTAATCGCACAATCTGTCGCTATATTAAATAGCGTAAAGTTTCTATCTTGAACACGGTGAATATGGTCACCAAGGATGTGCAACATTTCATGCTTAAGAATAGCTAGGCGGCTAACGAGATCATACTCATCGAAATACTCAGGATCAATAAACAAATCGTAATGATCATTGCTAAATTTTACGCCGGCAGGCCCACCCATATTTTCTCTTATTTTAATGCTGCACTGTCCAAGCATATGCGCATAGAAAAGATAATCCTTTGAATAGTCAGGATTGCTAAACATTGCTGAAATTGTATCGTCTAACTTACCACGATTTGAAAAAGCCATAGTTAATCTCCTTAATCTAAACGACAATAAGCTTCAGCGCTAATACCCATTTCTCGAAGTTCTTTAGCGTACGCTTCTGCACCAGCCATTTTAGCTGACATATCCTGAGTGTAAGATTCAGAAGGATTCCAAAAACTCAAACCTGGGCCATCGTAACGTTTTTTGAACCCGTGTTGTTTAAGCAAATCAGCTTTCTTTCCACGAACACCTTTAACAACTACCCATGCGAAGCCACAATTAAAAGGATGCTCGCCATGATCTTTGATGTATTCGTTGGTTGCTGAGTGAGCTTTCATTGAAGCTACGAGTAAACCTGCATCACCTAGTACTTTCATCATCTTCTTCCTTCAATTTTGCCATTTGTTATATCTAATTATATCACATCTAAAGTAGATGTAAACAATTTTTTTCACAAAATGTGAAAAAACTGAAAACATATAAATATTTTTTTTGATAAACATAAAGAAAGGTAGAATGACAGATTTACATCAATTAAAATCATCAGAAGTGAAAGAACTTCGCGAAGAGATACTAGATGAACAAAATGGATGCTGCGCTATTTGCAATAATCCAATCACTGATGAAACGGGCATTTCATTAGATCATCAACATAAGACATCAAAAGAAATATTGGGCGAAGATGGTGCAGGTCTAGTTCGTGGTGTTCTATGCAGAGCGTGTAATGTATGGGAAGGCAAAATTTGGAATAACACCAGTCGGTACCGTCAACCCAAATCTGTAGAAGATCGTATTGTTATGCTTGAGAAATTGATTGAGTACTATGTTAAAGGTACTTATCCAATAATTCATCATACTGAAAAACCCAAAGAGCCAACAGTATCTAAGCGTAATTATAACAAGTTGAAAAAAGAATATTCTGGGAAAAAGAAATTCCCAGAATACCCAAGGTCGGGGAAATTGACATTTGCATTGCAAACTCTATTTGAGGAATATCAAATAGAACCGTTTAATTAAAATTGTTTTTAAGAAACGTAATAATTTTATTATAATATTCTTTGGATTTTTCTTTACAGTAAAACCACATACAATTCCAATCGGCCACAACTATTCCTCATCAGATTCTGGTGCACTTTCTTCGTCATATGAATAATCTTCTTCATATGAATCATCAGTCGGTGCATCAACTTCAACTTCTTCGGGCGCTTGGGCAATAAAGTCTCTAAAGTTCATCCTACTTCTCCTTTACCATTCTTCTGGTTGATCTGTTCTAAAAATTCGATGCAATTCGCAATCTTTTTTGATGAATGATTTAAAATAAACATCATTGCTAATGGCATCACCTATGAGCTCAATGTCAACATTATTCTTTAGACCGTAATCTACGATAATGTCAACGAGCGACATTTCTTTATCTTCACCTTTAATTTTTTCAATGTGTTGCATAACTTCATTTACTAAGTATGGATATTTATCAACATCATACTGCTTAGTAAGTTCGAACGGCATTTCGCCTTCGTTATAATAAACTATATCACTCATTTGAAGACCTCACTAAACTCATATTAGGTTTGAAGTATTTTTTCAACTCATTATATTCATCAAAGGTAATCAAATAATCCGATGGGTATAATACAACAACTCTAGTCTTTCTATCATCAGTAAATTTCATTTTGCTGATTGTATTAACTAAAGTTTCATCAATAGTATCGATATGAAATTCTTGAACCAACTCTTCAATCACTCTTTCTTCGCTATAAAGAGGATCTTGAACATGTTCATGAACACCTTTAATGTTGTGTGCGATACTTTCTAAAGCAATCTGCTTCTTCATATTAGTATTTTCTTTTTTCTTCGTATTGATAATAAACAAAATACTATTATGGATGATTTGTGAAATATACGCAAAGGAATTAACAGGCGTACCTGTTCTTTCAGAAATTAATGTATGATCAAAGTTGTGGAGGTACTTTAAAATCTTATAGACTGCGTCTGAATAAAAATCATCTCGATAAGTGTACCCACTAAATTGAGGTTTCTTAAGAATGTTTTTAATCATTAAAAGAATTATTTCGCCGAATCTTTCATATGATTCGCGGTCTACGCGCGTTTCTTCTGAATAACGTACAATAAGGTCTTTTAGTTTCGCTTTCGTAATATTACGCTTCTGCGGATTTTGATATTTCTTATTATTGATTTTAGTATGCCATTTAACATATTTGTTAATGACACTATTTCGTTTAGTCGTCCCTAAATCAGCACGATCATTTTTAATACGAATCAATAACGATTTTAACTCAAGCTCACTTGTATAGTTGTGTTTTTGCTTCTTTTTCTCTGTCATTGTTTCCCTTTTGAACCTTCGCTCTTTTATAAATATAATAATATTATACAATAAACCAACTTAAAAAAGGGATGCAATGAACTATAATAATCTTGCTCAAAAGACCAATTTTACGGCTGGTTCAGATAAATTTAAAAATTTACCATTTTATTTGACTAGCATAAATATTCCGGGTATTAATTTCAGTTTGCCTGAAGTAGGTGGTCGTGCCGGTTCTAGACTTGCTCTCGCTGGTGATGTTCTCACATACAACGGATTATCCTTTGAAATGTTAATAGACGAAGATTTTAACATCTATCACGAATTCATGGATCAAGTTATTCAGAACATTTCTCCTACTTCTGGACAATACGCCGACAATTCATTTGACTTCTGGGTAGAAATCAATAACAACAAAGGTCATAAAATTTTAAAAATTGAATTTACTAATTGTCGTATTGAATCTATTGGCGACATATTCATGAGCACTATAGATGATAGTACTGAAAGTATCATGACAGTCGATGTTAAATACGATCACTATACTATCATCAAAAACGAACGCTCAATACCGGTGTTAGCTACTGAGTAATTTCGCAATGAAATTTCGAGTCTCTAGAGTTAAATCAGGGCGTCCGCTATTGTTAATAGTGTACTTAAACTCGAAATCGTTTAGCTCATTTTCAGACCTATGATTATCGGTGCAATTATTATCTATTTCGTCATTTCTAATTCTGACTGTGATGTCACTTACACATTCGCTCAAGAAACGGAAGTCTGGGACGATTACGAAGTCAGTGCCACGCTGACTTGCCCTCTCTAAAAGAAGTTCAGACCAGACATTTTCTCCGAAGTATTTTTTCATAGCCTCAGTGCCGAAGTTTTGAAGAATAGCTCTAAAATTAGTTAAATACTGGCAATCGTAGTCGTCGTATGTTGCAACTTGTACACCTATAGGATATGTTTGATTTTTATATTCATCTAACTCTTCTAGCGAAATATTTAGTGTTGTGGCTAAAATGTCTTTAATTGGATCTGCGAATGACATTATTTCAGCTGTTTTGCCGACCTTTTCTAATTCATCCTTTAATATTGAAGCAAAATAATCTTTGCCAGACCTTTTCTTACCATTTACTAAAATTATTTGCATTATTTCTTTCCTTTGATATGATTAGGATTAAATTGCTTAGTCACATAACTAACAAACTTACCTTCCTCAAAATTCCATAAAATATGCGTATCTTTATAACCCTGATGTAATGCTCTACTTGGTTCAGCATGAGCAGCCCCAGGTACAAAATCACAACATAATGTTACTGGTGAATCATCAACAAACAAATCAGCTCTAACGACGGATGCCTTAGCTCTTCCATCTGTATAAAACACATGATCGAATATGCTTAAATCATCATCGATAGGTTCGAGCTTTTCATTTCTTGCTGTAACCAAGTGAACACTATGGCCATTCTTTTTTAATGCTTTAACGAATACATCAATTTCTTCTTTAAAAGAACTATATGTATTATCGTAGTCGATTGCAATCTCTGCCATTCTCACTCCTTAATAAATTTGTAAGTTATATCAGCTTCAGCGAACATTTGCAATGATAACTTACCCGATTCTTCCCAGTTGCCCGAGGGCAACGTATCCATAATAACTTCCTTAATACCTGTTTGTATGATCGCCTTAGCGCATTCGTGACAGATTGGAAGCCCGGTCACGTATATCGTTGCACCATTGGTAGAAGCTCCATTATGGATAGCGTTATATATCGCATTCGCTTCAGCATGAACGACATACTTGTATTTCAACTCTCTATCGTTATATCGAGCTGGATCGTCGTCGATGCCACGTGGAAATCCATTAAATCCTTGGGAAATAATTTGTCCTTTTTCACCGACGATCAAAGCACCAATTTTTTTAGATGGGTCTTTACTCCATTGTGAAACATTTTTAGCAAGATCTATATAACGCTTATGCCATTTTTCTGTCGTACAACTCATATTAGTACCAAGTTAGATATTTGTTTTTGCTAAGTTGAACATAACCTATGATTTGATTATGCATTAGACAGTATCCTAGTTCTGCTTTATCGAGTGTGTAAGTTAACTTACCTTTGACTGTTTCAACAAACTCGTCAGTGAATTCATAGAATTTTTTACCGCAAACTGTAACTTTACCAGTAATGATTCCTGCATTCGTCAATTCGCGCTCAGTAGCATTGTACTCTTCAGAAACATAGCGGCAAGGAAGTTTATTAGACATATCTGTAAACTTATTAGATAAAATACCGACCATAATGTTATTTGGCAATTGACGAGACTTAGTGTTGATGAAACTACAATTGTTGATTTTTTGAATGTCGTACATGTTATCCCGGTCTTCGAATTCTTGGCGAAGCATAGAGATGTTAGCAATATGGATACCCATTTTTTCAACGAGTTCATTAGCTAGAATAAATTTTTTAGGTAGAAACATGTATGTAATCCTTCTTTCTTGATTTGTTAGAGCTATTATACCTAGTTTTTCAATGAAAGTATATAGTTTTTTTTTAATTTTCTTCTTTTTTAATTGCTGCGTCTAATGCTTCTAGAATAAATCCACTAGCAATTTCGCCTGCTTCTTCTTCTGTAATGATATCTGCATCAAAGTTCATTTCATAACTAATGTTATTTTCCATCAACGTGATGTCAGAAACAATAATGCACTCATTAAGAATGAATTTGCCGTCAGACAGTTTTTCTAATTTTGTTATCATTTATTATCCTTTAAGAAACTTTTACTGATTCGATCCATGACAACGAATCGTAATGTTTGAGTAGACCCTGTACACGTTCTGGAGTCGCATATTCAAATTTATAAGACATTGTGAAACCATTTTTCCATGTTACAGTGATGCGTTTAGTCATTTTCTTTACTCCTTCCATTTGATAGATCTATTCTACCATAGCTTTCTAAGAAAGTAAACAACTTTTTTAACTTTTTTTTGAAAAAAAGACCCCGAAGGGTCCTTATTTACGTACAGGATTCACAAACATACTCAGTATCTTCTTTTTGCTGACGCAAATAGTAGAACGTTTTCATCCCGTATTTGAAACCATATAGATGAAGCTGTGTAAGTTCCATCAATGAATCAGGGCGTGACATGTATACGTTAACCGATTGTGCTTGGTCTATCCATTTTTGACGAACTGCAGCACATTTCAATAGTCCAAACTGATCACACTCAAACGATTTTTTGTAATATCTATTATTCTTTCTGAAGTTAGGAACTACAGTAGGAATCGTGATTGTACCTTCTTCTTTATAGAAGAAATCGTGTACTGGCTCAGTAGACTCGATCGCATTAACTGCTTTACCAGATGTAGCTGTTGGTGCAATTGCCATAAGTTGAGCGTTACGAATGCCAAATGTACGAACTCGTTCTGCAAGTTCATTCCAACGATCCCAATCTGGTTCGTATTCAGTCAATTCAAATGCGTTTTTGTTAGCTTTATGAATTGGAAGAATACCTTTAGACCATTCAGTTTCATGGAACTGAGGGAACTTGCCTTTTTCAATCGCCAATTCAACAGATACAGAAATAATCATATAAGATATTTCATCCCATAGACGATCTTGTTCTTCTGCTGACTCTTGACTATCGACGACAATTTCTTTTAGTGCCAAATAGTTAGTCTGATTCAGAATTCCAATACCCAAGTAACGATACATTAAGTTAGAATTCTTGCCTTCCTTAACTGGGTAATTAGCAACATCAACTGTGTTATCTAGTGCGCGAACCATTGTGCGAACAAGCTGCCATTTTTCGTCGTCATTCATGTAGAACCACTTTTCTGCATTAATTGACGAAAGATTACATAGTGCAATCTCGCCAGCGGTGTAACGCTTAACGATACGCTTATCACCAGCTTCCATTGTTACAAGCTCTTCATTAATTGTTTTAGAAGCCCTTGATGGAAGAACAATTTCTGTACAAAGGTTAGACGAACCAATGTAGCGATTTAGCATTGATGTTTCGTTAACGTTTTCTTCATGCATTAGGTAGATGTTACCAGTTTCAGAACGTTCTTTCATGATCTTTTCCCAAAGTTCACGAGCAGACACTTTCTTCTTACGAATAGAACCTTTATTCAAATATTGATTGTAGATTCTTTCAAACTCATCACCAAATGTTCCAATTAGATCAGGCGTGTCCTTTGGATCAAACAACGTAATTTCTTCATCCTTAATAACTGCGTCAATGAAGTGGTTGTTTAATTTAATTGCGTATTGCAATCCACGTGCACGGTTTTCATCAGTTCCGCCATTTGATTTCAACGACAAAATATCAAATACATCTAGGTGCCACCAATTGAAGTAAATTGCTAAAGCGCCTGGGCGTTTGCCACCTTGGTTCCATGCTTTCATGATAGACTCAAAGAACTTCATAAAGGGCACTGGACCAGAAGAGTATCCTTGTGTTCCTTCGATGTAACCACCTTTAGCACGCATTGCACTAATATCACAAGCAGTTCCGCCTTTGAACTTAGAGTAAATACCTAAATTTTTACCTGTATCTAGAATTGAGTGCGAATCGTCATCTAGAGTGTTCAAAACACAAGAACTTAGCTGTTGGCCGGGTGTCAATGCATTCAAGATTATAGGTGTTGCAACTGTATATTGGTGCTGTGAAATCGCATCGTAAAGTTCAATTACACGTTTTACTTTATCTTGTTCTTCAACCATTAACGCCATAGCTACACGCATATAAGAATGCTGAGGCAATTCAAGCTTTTTAGTCTTTGAATAGTTCAAACAATACTTATCAAAGAAAGTTACTAGACCTTTATAATTGAATAAATGATCACGTGAAGGATCTATCGCATCGTTAATTTGCTCAATCTCTTGCGCTGTATAACGTGATACGGTTTTGCGATCATAAATTTTGTGTTCTAGACCTTTTGCAAGAACATCTCTCAAGTGCGGGTAATCTTTTTCGTTAGAAATGTTATACGTTTCTTTGTAGAGACCCATTAACTCAAGTTTGGCAGCAACATCTTCCCACATGGGCTGAAGCATGCTTATTTTATTCACAGCAGTAATGATTAGCTGCTGATACATATCCTTGATATGAATCTCTTTATGCAACTTAATCTCAGTGTCACGAATAAGTTCGTCAGCCATAAATTCTTTGTCATCACAGGCCCACATCAAAAGCTTCTGCATCTTTTGTGGATTGAATGGCTCTTTGCGACCATCTCTTTTAATGATCGTAATTTTATTCGCGTTCATCGTATCTTGGTTAGAAATATCGATTTTTTCTTTACCTTGGATTG
>Ga0102948_1000306_pt1 | contig 19280 bp, 16 predicted proteins | sample SalPonA_A_H2O_MG_FD_78211 | JGI IMG/M metagenome (GOLD analysis project Ga0102948, IMG submission 78211) | Water microbial communities from South San Francisco under conditions of wetland restoration - Salt Pond MetaG R2A_A_H2O_MG | ecosystem: Environmental > Aquatic > Non-marine Saline and... | reverse complement strand
TAATGAGCCGCTTACGGTAGGTCACGTGACCAGAGAGATCATAGGCGCAGGGCGAGAAGACCCAGCTTTCCGCTCGCGGTTTAATGCTTTCGCTCTAGAAAAAGGCGATGTACTTAACCAGCCCGTTTACAGCTCGTTTAAATCAGCAATGTTTAATTACGCGCTATCCAATGGCTATTTTGATTTTTTTTGGCAAGCAACCCGCCTTGACTTAGTGCGTGAAGAAAAAGAGGCGAATATTCTTCTTATTGCACAAAGTGGCCCTCAGTATCAATTCGGCACTATCAAATTCGTGGGTGATGACAAGGCGAAAGCAATCATTAACCGCCTTGCTCCTTTTGAAAGCGGGCAGCCTTACTCATCTTCAATACTCAGTGACTTTAATCGTCGCTTAAATCAGACCGGTTATTTTAAACGTGTCATTGCAAGGCCGGTGGTAAGCGAGGCTGACGGTTTACTTGTTCCTATTGAAGTATCGCTGTCGCATCGACCTCGCGATACTTACAACGTATCACTTGGTGCGGCTACTGATACCGGACCGCGAGTGCGCCTTGGCTGGGAACGCCCCTGGGTAAATAAATACGGCCACTCTGCTTCTGCAGACTTATTTCTTTCCGAGCCCGAACAATCGATCACCGCTGACTACCGTATACCAATGAAAAATATCACTCGAGATTACGTAAGTGTTGAAGCGGGTTATCAATTCATTGAGTACAGTAATACGTCTTTCAACAGTGAAACCTTATCGGTATCACTACATCGATATTGGCAAGAAGACGATTCGCCATGGCAACAAGACGGGTCGCTGACCTATCTCACTGAAACCTATGATCAAGGAGAGGCCGATATCAACACTACGTCGCTTATCCTTCCAGGTTATGCGCTCACCTATTTGGAAAAAGACGACGATTTCGATATTTCATCGGGTACCTATTTTGAAATATTGACGCAAGTTGGCCGCGAGAACGCTGGCTCAGACATCGATATTGTAAAGTCGGTAGCAGAGGGGATGCTCATACGCACATTTAACGAAAAGCATCGTTTGACCGTGCGCGGTGAACTAGGCGCAATACGCACGAATGACTTCACTCAGGTACCTGCGTCGTTACGCTTTTATGCGGGTGGGGATCAAAGCGTAAGAGGGTTTAGATTTAGAGATATTTCACCGAAGGACGAAGTGTTAGACCCAGAAAGCGGTGAGCTTACTATTGATGCGATAGGGGGAAAGTACCTTACAACCGCAAGCGTTGAATATGCCTATCGCATTGCAGATAGTTGGCGAATAGCCGCCTTTACTGATGCGGGTACCGCTACGAATGATACGAATACTACGCTGACGTACAGTGTTGGCTCTGGCGTACATTGGCTATCGCCCATTGGTCCGGTTCGCATTTATCTCGCTCGAGGCTTTGCACCAGACGAAAATACCTGGCGACTTCACTTAATGTTGGGGCCAGAGCTATGAGAAAACGCACGCTTTCAACGATACTGCTGTCTCCAATACTGCTTGTCGTCATAGTATACGCACTACTGATTAGCCCACTTGGCGGCCCTACTATTAGGCTTGTGGCTACCTCTTTTGTTGATAACTTAGCAATAGAAAAGATAAAAGGCGGTATTGCTGATGGGTTAACTATCAGCACGCTCTCCTATGAAGATGAAACATGGCAAGCTAACGTTAATAGCCTTTTTGTTGATATTACGTGGCGCTGCCTATTTGAGCCTCGCGTATGTATTAACGATGTTGCTCTCAACCAAGCCACCGTTGTACAAAAACGTATCCCCGCTGACACAGAGACCTCGTCGTCGACAGCTTTTTCTTTGCCGTTTCCTATTGAACTTGAACATGCTGATATTCGCGACGTTACGCTTAAGTTACAAGCGCAAGAAATTAGCGTGGGTATACTACAGGTTGAAAATATTGAAGCGAACACGCGTGTAGACATAAAGAAGGTTTTCTTATCAAAGCTAGCAATAAGTATTGAGCCTAGCGAAGAAGCGCCCACCGCACCCACTACTTCCACATTACCTTCATCGTATTCGCTCTCATACACAGTGCCTGAATTACCGACCATCGAAAGCCCTATTCCTATATCGCTGGAGACATTCGAGCTTAACGGCATGCAGTTCAACCAAGGTGAGACACAGTACGCACTTAAAACCTTGTCGTTTGAGAACTTTATTTTTGACCGCTCCAATATTGCAATGGAGGCGCTGTTAGTTGCCCATCAACAAGGAACATTGACGGGTTCATTAGAGGCGTCGCTAGCCTCACCGTATCCATTATCGATAGATATCGATGCCTCGGGTGAAATAAATGGCGACCAGCAGTCGGTCATTGCGAAAGCAACGGGTGATTTATCTGACCTGTCTGCAAATGTGTCAGTGACAGGGGAAATTAACGGAAACATCGCTCTTCAAACCAACATTTTAGATAAACAACTTCCTATTTCATTTGACGCAAACTGGCAAGAACAAGCCTTACCCTTAGTCGCAGAAGGCAGATTGCATGCCGGGCAAGTGAGTTTAAATGGCACCATGGGAGACTATGTATTACGTGGTGAAGGAGCAGCAACACTGCCAGAGGCGGGCCGCATTCCAGTTGCGTTGAACGTTATTTTAAAAGAAAACAATATCTCGGTGACTGAAGGCAGTATTGAGGCTCTGGGTGGACGTTTAAGTAATACAGGCACCTTATATCTCAATGAGTCTATTTATTGGGAAGGTAGCACTACCTTAACCGACGTGTCAGCCTCTTTACTTGATAGCAGGGCACCCGATGCACTCAATGGTAACCTAACCAGTGTGGTGCAATACGATAAAAAAGGTCTTCACATGAGCCTCAAAGACTTCGATATCAGCGGCATTTTGCAAGAAAAGCCGTTATCGGTTAAAGGCTCCGCGGTATATTCAGGCCCAAGCGACCTTGTGGTAACAACCTTAAAAGTTCAGCAAGCAGAAAACGCCATTAACATTAATGCACAGGTGCTAAATAAGCGCTACGTGAACGCAGATATAGGAATTAACGTAATGCACGTTGAAACCTTATATTCTGACATTTCAGGCGAAGTAAAAAGCACAATAAAGGTGACAGGCCCTTGGAACGACCCGTCAACACGCGGCGATGTTCACCTTAACAATATTGCTATCTCGCCAAACCTTTCCGCAGAGGTCGCGAAGCAAGGGTTAATCAATGGCGATGTGTCCTTTGAAGGCACGTACAGTAATCACGATGTCACCCTGGCGATGAATGTCCCCGAGCATAATATTAATACCCAATTTTCAGGCAGCTGGGCAAACAATACGTGGCAAGGACGTATCAAAGAAAGCTCGCTTAAACTCGCCAATATGAATTGGTTACTTGAATCGCCTTTTGATGTGCAAGTAGCCACTACACCGGTGTCAGCCGCCGTTAGCACACATTGTTGGGTATCAAGAAATGAAGGCCAACTGTGTATTGAAACCTTTAACGTTGAGAACAACAACGCCCAATGGAACCTTGCTGCTAATTTACTACCTGTTGGTTTGTGGGCGCATGAACTGTTTCCTGAACTGGTTACCTCCGCTGTGCCAGCCACTCTTACCGCAGCATCACAAGGCTCGTATTCAGCAAATGGCGACATCGATGCCCAGTTTAATGCATCACTGTCACCTGCCACGTGGCAACTGGGTAAAACACGCCCTATTGATATTACAATTAATGCAATAGAAACCGAAGGATCAATGAAACAAGGTAAGCTCTCTGCACGCTCAATAATAAAGAGTGATGATTTAGGCCATGCTGAACTGAATGTTTCTGTTCATCCTTTCGAGGAAAATATACCGCTAGATGGCATGCTTGTTATCAACAACATTGACGTGTCGCCGCTAAAGCCACTTTCACCAGCAATTCGAACGCTTACCGGTAACCTCAATGGTAACGTTCGATTAAAAGGTGCGGTTACATCGCCAGTGTTGTCTGGAGAGTTGAAAGTTGCCAACGGCGCCATTGATATCCAAGACACGCCGGTATCACTCAAAGACTGGGAACAATCTATTATTCTTGACGGGCAGACAGCTGATTTTACCGGTACTTTTATTTTAGGCGGTGGAAAAGGCGAGCTAACTGGCGGTATCAACTGGTCTGAAACGCCAAGCGTCGATTTTTCACTCTCAGGAGAAAAGTTTGAAGTAAAACAGCCTAATATGGTGTTTAGAATATCCCCAGATATCGACGTCAACGCCACCGCAGAGAGAGTGGATATATCGGGCGATATCAACATACCATGGGCGCGAATTGAAATTGAATCGCTTCCAGAAAGTGCGGTTTCTCCCTCAAAAGACGTGTATTTACGCGGGGAGCCAGATAGAGAAGAGCCGTTAGATATCGTTCATGCTTCGGTAATGGTAAATATCGATAAAAAGAAAACCGGCGATGTGAAACTAGAAGCCTTCGGCTTAAACGCCAATTTACATGGTGGTATTCGCGTTAACACCCAACCCGCTTTAGTTGGATTTGGAGACTTGCAGATACTTGACGGCCGTTACAGCGCATATGGGCAGCAACTTGTTATACAAACAGGTGAGGTTCAGTTCAATGGCCCTATCGACCAACCACTTTTACTTATTGAAGCTATACGTGATCCAGACAAGACCGATGACAGTGTTATTGCGGGTATTCGCATAGATGGCTCTGCCGATGCACCATCGATAAACTTGTTCTCTGAGCCCGCAATGGATCAGCAAAATGTATTATCGTATTTGCTTACCGGACAAGGGCCAGACGCAGAGACACAAGACCCCAACTATGGCGCTATTTTGCTTGGGTTTGGTTTATCGAATACAAAATCGCTTACCGGACAGGTCGGTAAATCTTTGGGCATTGAAGACTTTAGGTTAGGTACGAACGAAGACAGGCTGTCGGTGACGGGGCAAATTAACGATCGACTTTCGGTAGAATATAATGTGGATGTGGGCCTTAGCAATAATGATGCAAATAGCACGCTGCGTAGACGTCAACAGCCACCTGACTTGGCTTTGCGTTATCAATTATTACCACGGCTATTCCTAGAGGCGGTGCAAACGACAATTGACGATCAATCACAATTTGCATTGGATCTTTACTACGAGTTTTTCTCTGGCGAAGCAAAAGAACCGAGCAATGACACAAACGACGATGAATAACGACCAGTGATCATTGTTCTCGCTGCAGGACTACCCTTTCATGTCTTGCAGCGCTTGCCATTCTCGTTGAAAACGCTGTTTACGTTTATCTGCCCATATGTACCACCCTATCATGACGATGGTGGTACTCACGAGTATGACGACGGTCTTCAATATTTTCTCATCTTTTAGTTCACCCGTGAAAAACATTACCGCCCAAAAAACCCATAGAAAAAGCGCGGCAGACCATGCTGAGTGTTTATTTAACACGGCAATACGAATATTGTTTTTAAATTGCTTACTGAGCTGGCCAAGATAGTCATTTGTACCATCGCTCTTCGCAAATGCAGCAATTCGGCGTAACCACAGCTGATACCCAACAATAGGATAACTAAGAAGAAAAATACCCCCAATCATAACTTTGGCTAATAACGAAAACTCTGCCCAATACGTGATAAGTAAAATGGCGCCGGGCAGCATAGCCAAACAATCTAAAATAAAATAACGCCGTTGTTTTGTGGTTTCTTGATGGAAACTTTTTTTCACCGCTTCAACATCCACTTTTTGCGTGGGTTGTGTTTGCCACAGGTTCGCTAACTCATCATTATTTTGCATTCAATTCTCCTTTAACCACCGCAGCCTTCGCACGTTTCAAAATAACCCCTACATGGTTTTTCGTCAGGCCACACACCTCGGCAACCTCATCATATGACAGTCCCTCTAGCGAAAGCGTAAGTACTTGGCGCTGTTGCAGAGGCAGCGCTCTGACCGCAGAAAGTAAATGCGCTAATGACTGCTGGTTACTGGTTAAGGTTTCTGGCGAAGGCTGAGAATGAGGATAATGTTCATCGCCTTCATCAAGCGAATGGGTATCTACCCGTTTTACTTGGCTGGCAACATGCGTTACCGCGCGGTTATGCGCAATCCGTAAAATGTACGTTTTGATACTGCTGTCACCTTTGAAACGAGACAAGCCCTGCCATACCGCTACTGCAATTTCTTGCAACAACTCTTGCTGCATGGCGTCATTGGCTTCATAGCTGTTTGCTACGCGCCCGAGTAACCCTTCGTATTGTGAGAATACATCGCCAAACCCTTGAACCAACGCTCTTCCTCTATTCAGTGCCAGTGAACACTGTTGTTAATGTGGTTATTTATCGTTGTAGTCTTCGTTAAACAAAAATAATTACATTTGCTGTAATTTTTTTATTCACGGCGAGACTAGAAGCTATGAAATGTGATTTTTATTAACTGTTATCAGGAGTATGTTATGTCTACATTAAGTCTTGTTTTGCTTATCGGCAGCATCGCCACTATCGCCCTGCTAGCCAGCTATCTAGATGCTAAATTTCAATGGCGCTTAAATGATTGGTTACAAGGAACCTGCAATAACCCTTTCATTCAATCGGAAGAGCAGCAATTAAATGAAGCCCTCAAGCAAAAAGACGCACAAATTGCGACGCTTATTGAGCGCGTTGAAACACTAGAAACGATTGTGACTGAGCCGAGTTACGAGCTAAACAAAAAAATAAATGCGTTATAGCAAGCTATATTACATGTTGTGTATTTATATAATGGTAGGGCGACGCATAAATAGCGGTACTTTTCCCATCGCTATGGCGTTGCCTACTATCACAACAAACACACCCACAAACGACAGCCAACTCCACGTGTAACCCTCGAAAAACGTAGAAATAACTAGCGCAACGATGGGATATACCAATACCACATAGGCCGCTTTATCTGCGCCTATTTGTTTCAGCAGCTTCATGTATGCGCCAAACGCTAATACCGAGCCAAAAAAGGCAAGATACAATAACGAATAGTAAAAAGAGGGGGCTGTGGGGATAACAAGGGCTTCAGGTGAAAACAGCGCTGTAATGTATAAAAACACCATGGCATAGCTCATGGCATAAAAATTCATCTGAATGACCGGCGTACCGCTGCTAAGAATACGTTCAGAAATAACGTTGCCAACCGAAGCGCACAGGAACGAAATCAACGCAATGACCAGCCCCACAATAAGCGCGGCGTCCATCGACACTTTAGAAAATTCTGGGACAAACATGCAGGTAATTCCGGTTAACCCAAATGTAGCGCCAATAACCACTTCTAATCGAATAGGCTGATTTAACCACCAGCGTCTAAGGACAACGTTAATGTAAATGATACATGAACTCATAAGCGCCAGTAACGCACTAATGATGTGGGCTTGTGCCATGTACAGTAAGGTATAGTTTAAACTGTAAAGAAATAACCCAACCCCCGCCATTTTTATATGCACATGCAGCGGTAGTGAAAAAGGTAACCCTCTTACCAAACAGTAACCACCAAGACAAAGTGATGCCAACGTATAACGCCATGCAACGGCTAGTGGCTCAGAGGTATGGCCCACTTGATAAGTGATTGCTATCCATGTTGAGCCCCAAATGAGTGAGCAAACAGCAAAAAGTACCGTGTTGTTCATGATTGACTGGCCAAAAATTCTTGAAGTTGTGAGACGGTTTTATCAAGCAAATGTTGGCGCGCGCTTTGTGCAATCCAGGCATTGTGGGGCGATATCAGCAAGTTTGGCATGGGATTACTCATAAGAATGTGCTCGGGTGATGGCGGCTCTTCAGAGATAACATCAAGCGCAGCACCACCTAGCTTATTGAGCTTCAACGCGCGTAATAAGGCGGCTTCATCCACTAGACCGCCGCGGGCAGTGTTTATCAATACCGCACTTGGCTTCATTAGCGCCAGTGTACGCGCGTTTATAAGCTTTTCGTTGTCTTTCGTCAGTGGGCAGTGCAACGACACAACATCAGCCGTAGGTAACAAGCTATCCAAAGTAGGGCGATCATCGTTTTCCTTACCTGGCCTAGCCGCAATGCTTACTCGCATTCCAAATGCATTAAACAAAGCGTCGACCCGTTGACCTAATTCACCGTGACCTACAACAACAGCTTGCTTTCCTGACAAGGTAGTAACAGGGTACTGATTCAAGCAAAAATGCTCAGACGAAGACCAATTTCCTTGTTGAACATCGTTGTGATAGCGCGGGAAATTGGTCACTAGGTTAAGTAATAGCATGAGCGTATGTTGCGCCACGCTCTCGGTACCATATGCCGTTACGTTACGAACGCAAATGTTTTGCTGTGCGCAGTATTCAGTATCGATATTATTGATGCCCGTGGCCGTTACACCGATGTATTTTAATGCTTTAGCATGCTGTAACACATCACGGTTAAGGTTGACTTTATTGACTAAAATAAACGAAGCATCTTTGATGCGTGATACCACCTCATCGGCACAAGAACTTTTATAGCACCTTAATTCAACATCGAGCGCCTTTAGCGCTGTGGTGTCAAGGGTCGCTAAAGACAACGTCTCTGTATCAAGAAAAACACCTGACAGCACCCCTTGATTCATTGTCATGATGGGTTTACTCGCCTTGTTCTTGACTGGCAATGCTTGTTAGCGCGCTTTTAATCTTTACTGGGATAGGAACAGCTTTGTCTGAACTTCTATCAACAAATACATGCACAAATTGACCGTGAGCCACACGACGCTTTGCCTCACCAGCAAATACTGACAGACCATAGGTTACTGAACTTCTTCCAATTTTTTTAACTTCTAGGCCAACATAAATCGTTTCTGGATAAGCCGCCGGCGCAACATACTGACATTGACTGCTTACCACGTACGCGACGGCACTGCTGTTATGAATATCTAACTCACCTTCCTCAATAAGAAATCGGTTTACCGCCGTATCGAAAAAGCTGTAATACATGACATTGTTAATATGCCCGTAAGCATCGTTGTCCTGCCAGCGAGTAGCAATCTCAATGTGATATGGATAATCGGTAAGTGTGGGCGTAATGTCTGTCATTTTTGTCCTATGAAACGCACTAACAAAGGCTAAACAAGCACTAAGTCATCTCGATGGATTACAACTTCAGTGTTCTCATAACCTAGCACATTAGCGATATGTTGCGACTTCATTCCTTTTATGCGCAATAACTCATTTGCGTTATATAAGGTTAATCCCTTGGCTAAGGTGTCACCATTGCATACCACCTCAACAGCATCACCTTGCGAAAATATGCCCTCAACATGTGAAACACCAGAAGGTAGTAACGACGCGCCACGCTCTATCAATGCACGTTTTGCACCGTCATCGATATGAATGCGGCCTTTGGTTTTCAGGGTATGGGTAAGCCATAATCGGCGAGCATTAGCAGGCGTATCGCTTGCCTTAAAGAGCGTACCGGGAACCTTACCATCGAGCAGAGCATCAAACGTTCCACCCTTTCTGCCATTAACAATAAGCGTTTGAATACCACTACTTGCACACTTATCGGCCGCTTCTATTTTCGTACGCATCCCGCCCGTACCTACTGCTGAGCCGGCACCGCCAGCCAATGCATAAATATCATCGGTGATACGTGGGACATGGTCGATTAGCACTGCGTTTTTGTCTTTTCGCGGATCGGCAGTAAATAAACCGTCGATGTCAGAACAGATAATAAGGGTATCCGCTTGCGCGACCAGCGCCGTATATGCCCCTAAATTGTCGTTATCACCCACTTTCAGTTCGTTAACTGCAACCGTGTCGTTTTCATTTACGATAGGCAATGCTTGGTGATTAAGTAACTCTCTTAGCGTATTTTTGATATTGACGTAGCGCGTTCTATCACGAAGATCGTCTGCCGTTAACAGTATCTGCGCACAGGGGAAGTCAAAAAAGCGTTGCCAATTTGCCATCATTAAATTCTGACCTATTGCCGCCATGGCTTGCTTCTCAGCAATTGATGCATTGTTACGAACAGCCACTTTACTTTTGCCTGCTGCAACACTGCCTGACGACACAACAATCACTTCTTTGCCTGCCTCTCGGCTTGTGGTAATAAATCGAGCCAAGGCCAATAAGTACTTAGCACTGCATGCATCACCTTCAGGCGCGATAAGCGCGCTGCCAACCTTAATAACGGCTCGTTGCCAAAAGAAACTATTCATAATGGGGAATGAGGAGGAAAACAATAGCCGTAGAATACGACACTTATCCTCTGAAAAAAACGTTCTATTGACGAAATTTTGCGTTAAAAGTGCACCAGTATAAGTTCAAAAACTAGGATTCACTTACCCACCCTTATATACTAGCTTTGGTATCTTATAAGAACTCTAACTTAACACGTTGCAAGGAAACTGCATGAGCACCTCAAAACGACATCTATACTGGTTAGCACCAGTGTTGTCTATGCTGATTTATCTGCCCTCAGCAAACGCCGCAATAAAACAAACAAAAGGCGATTTTGAAGATAAATTCCGTCAGCTAGACGAAGTTCTACCTACACCTAACGTATACCGTAACGCCGCTGGTGAGCCAGGTCATCAGTATTGGCAGCAACAAGTAGATTACGACATCGACGTCAAACTACTTGAAGGCGAGCGTCGAATTGAAGCGAGCGAAACCATTACGTATCACAATAACTCACCTGATACGTTGAAATACTTGTGGATTCAGCTTGATCAAAACAAATTCCGTGACGACTCAATGTCAGCCCTAACCACTACATTTGGTGGAATTGGCAACCGTGGGCCAGCAACACAAGCTGCAAGTGGTAATAAACCTGCGCAATTAAGCATGGGTGCATTGCGCCGCCAACAGTTTGTAGACGATAACGAACTGGGTTACACCATTTCTCGCGTTGAAGACAAATCAGGCAACGACCTTCGCCACACCACAGTAGGCACGTTAATGCGTGTTGACTTGGCAGCCCCATTGAAGCCAGGTAAAAAAGTCACCTTCGATATCGATTTTGCTTTCAACATTGTTGAAGAAGACGCAGTATCGGCTCGCGCCGGTTACGAGCACTTTCCTGATGACGAGCGCGAAGGCGGCAACGATATCTTCTTGCTAGCGCAATGGTTCCCTCGTTTAGCGGCTTACACAGATTACGAAGCATGGACAAATAAAGAATTTATTGGTCGTGGTGAATTTACGCTCGAGTTTGGTAACTATGAAGTAGATATTACCGTTCCGGCTGACCACATTGTATCGTCTACTGGTGAACTGCAAAATCCGAAAGATGTTCTTACAAAAACACAGCGCGAACGTTTAAAGAAAGCGGAAAAAGCCGACCGTATTGTTTTCGTTGTCACGCCTGAAGAGGCCATTGAAAACGAGAAAGAAGGGACATCTAAACTTAAAACCTGGACGTTTAAAGCGAAAAACGTACGTGACTTTGCATGGGCATCATCACGTAAATTTGCTTGGGATGCACGCGGTTACCAGCAAGGTGGCGACACACAGCCTCTTGTGATGGCAATGTCGTTCTACCCAAAAGAAGGTGGAGAGCTTTGGCAGAAGTACTCTACTGAGTCCATCATCCACACTATGGATGTATATAGCCGCTTTAGTTTCGACTACCCGTACCCCGTGGCTCAGTCGGTAAATGGCCCTGTTGGCGGTATGGAATACCCAATGATCACGTTCAACGGCCCTCGTACTGAACTACAAGATGACGGCTCTCGCACGTATTCACTTGCTGAAAAACGCTTCCTTATCGGCGTGGTTATTCACGAAGTAGGGCACATCTATTTCCCGATGACTGTTAACTCTGATGAGCGTCAATGGACATGGATGGATGAAGGCTTAAACAGCTTCTTAGATGGCGTTGCAGGCCGTGAATGGGACCCAACGATCCCATGGGGTGTTGAGCCACGTGACATTACTGGCTACATGAAATCACAAACACAAGTTCCTATTATGACACAGTCTGACTCTGTACTTCGTTTAGGCCCTAATGCCTATACCAAGCCAGCGGCAGCGCTAAACATCTTGCGCGAGACTATCCTTGGTCGTGAACTTTTTGATTTTGCTTTTAAAGAGTATGCACAGCGCTGGATGTTTAAACGCCCAACGCCGTCTGACTTTTTCCGCACAATGGAAGAAGCCTCTGGTGTTGACCTAGATTGGTTCTGGCGTGGCTGGTTCTACTCAACAGATCATGTCGACATTAGCCTAGACAGCGTTTACAAACTTCGTTTGAATACTGAAGATCCTGACATTGACTTCACTCGTGAGCGTGAAGCTGAAATGGATAAGCCTAAGTCACTTACCGATATTCGTAACAAACAGGAAGGTAAAGAGCTTTGGGTAGACCGTTTCGACGATATTAGCGATTTCTATGACGAAAACGATCGTTATACTGTTACTAACAAAGAACGTAACAAGTACAAAAAATTCATGGATAAACTAGAGCCATGGGAACGTGCTGCGTTTGAACGTGCTGTAAAAGAAGACAAAAATTACTACGTGTTAGACTTCAGCAACAAAGGTGGCTTGGTTATGCCAATCATCTTAGAGCTTGCTTTCGAAGACGGAACCACAGAAGAAATGCGTATTCCTGCTGAAATCTGGCGCCGCACACCTAAAGCAGTAACGAAACTTGTCGTTACTGATAAAGACAAAGTACTTGTTGGCGTAACTGTTGATCCACACTGGGAAACTGCAGATGTAGATGTGGAAAACAACCACTATCCACGCCGTATCATTCCTTCGCGTATTGAAGCGTATAAAAACAAGCCGCGCAGTACTTATGAGTACCGCGACCTTATGCAAGATTCAAAAACCGAACTAAAAACTGATGACGACGAGGACGGTGATGACAAATAAGTTATCTACCGTTAGCAAGCAACAGGGCATTCATGCCCTGTTCGCTATTGCTTTCATTTTATGTGGTTTATTTAGCAGTGTTGCCCACGCACATCAGATAAAAGCGGCCATTACCACGGTGCTGTTCAACCCAAGAACAGAGAACATCGAAGTGATGCACAGATTTAATCTTCATGATGCTGAGCATGCGGTTAAAGCCCTGTTTGATAAGCATGCTGACATAATGGACGATACTGATACACAACAAGCATTCGCTGACTATGTTAATAGCCATTTTGCTTTGCTTAATAGTGAAGAAAACGCGCTTGATTTGTCGTTAGTTGGCTTTGAGCTGGAAGGAAAACACTTTTGGGTTTACCAAGAAACGGCGCAACCACCTGCGCTAGAAGGATTAAAAATACGTCACGATGCATTGCGTGACTTATGGCCCTCTCAGGTAAATACCATAAACGTTGAAGGTAATGGTCCCCTAAAAACACTGACCTTTACCGACAATGTGACCTTATTAAAGGTGTCATTCAGCCGCCATCACGACTAAGAATAAAACCGGCATATCATTATGCCGGTTTTCTATTTTCTCGCTTTTTATACTTTACTCTTCATCAACATGCCTTAGCTCGAAATCAACATCATTATCATATAAGGCTGAAGTCTTATTCCCTTTTGTTAAAACTCTGTTAATTTGTAACCATGGTAATAGATTTACGTGGTGCACAATGAGCAATAATTCCGCAGCAACAAAGGCGTTTGCCGACAGTAAAAATATCATGTGGGTAATTTTAAGTGGCGGCATGGCACTGACCTTTGTCGTTATGCTTTTTCTCCCTAATTCTGGAATGGGAAGTGGCATGGTATCGACTTATTCGGCTATGCTGTGGTGCGGCATTTTCGGGGCAGCAACGCTTCGCTATTTAAGCAAGAGTGGCTGGACGGGGTTTGCTATTGGTAGCGTATTTGGACTTATTATTCAGTTCATCTCCCAAATTGTGTAAACGCACTCTTTAAAACCTTCCATTTAGCGCGTAAAGAAGTAAACGCGCAGGGCATTGTCGCCGTATACTTAAAATATACTTTTAAAAGGCCATGCTATGTCAGAGGGCGACTCATCGAGACCCACCAAAGCCATTCCTTCAACGCGTTTATCGCGAATAGGTAAATTAGGCTCGCTTGCCGGAAAAATTGCCGGCAACGTAGTTACTAATGGCGCAGGGCAATTGCTTAAAGGCGAGCGCCCTGTTTTATCCTCGTTATTACTTACCCCGCAAAATATCAACCGCATAGCCGACCAACTTGCCAACATGCGTGGCGCGGCCATGAAGCTGGGCCAATTGATATCAATGGATACGGGCGATTTTCTTCCCCCAGAGCTTGCGGCTATTTTAGGACGCTTAAGAGAAGATGCCGACCCTATGCCCAAAGATCAGCTGATAGCTACATTGAACAGCGCGTGGGGCGAAGGGTGGCAAGATAATCTACTGTATTTTTCGTTTTCACCTATCGCGGCAGCCTCTATCGGACAAGTGCACAAAGCCATAACTCTTGACGGGAAAATGTTAGCGATAAAGGTGCAGTATCCTGGCATCAAGAAAAGCATTAATAGCGATGTAGATAATGTAGCAACGCTGATTAAGCTTACTGGCTTACTCCCCTCATCTTTGGATATCAAACCGTTACTAGAAGAGGCCAAAGCACAGCTTCACCAAGAAGCTGACTATATTCGAGAAGCCGCTATGCTTACACAATATAATGCGGCCTTGTGTGGCGATGACGATTTTTTGATACCCACCGTCTATGAACCTCTGACAACAAGCACGGTCCTTGCCATGGACTTTATAGAGGCACAGCCACTAGATGCCCTGCTAGAACAATCCCAAGCGGTTCGAGACACCGCCATGATCCAACTAATGCGCTTATTCTTCAGCGAGATTTTTGGGTTTAAGCTATTGCAAAGCGACCCAAACTTAGCAAATTACCGCTTTAACACCGACACTAAACAGTGGGTGCTACTTGATTTTGGCGCAACCAGGGCGGTGCCCGAAACCATATCTGATGGTTACAACGCACTGCTCAAGAGCGCCGCACATCAAGATAATAAGGCAATGTTACAAGCAGCACTGGATATTGGTTTACTTACTAGTGTTCACACCGATACGCAGCAGCGCGCTGTTGTTGAAATAGGCATGGAAGCGTGCGAAGCACTGCGTGAAGCTGGCCCTTATGATTTTGGGAAAACGGATTTAATTCAGCGTTTGCACGAAAAGGGGATGAGCTTAACCATGGAGCTAGACTTTTGGCATACACCGCCGGTAGATGCGTTATTTATTCATCGTAAGCTGGGTGGGCTTTATTTGTTAGCAAAGCGCCTGAGTGCACGAATAGATATGCGAGACGCGGCGCAACCATGGTTATAAAAGGTAATAGTATTGCGTACAATAGCAGTAATATTAATAAGGTAATTCCATACTAAACGGTAGGGCCATTTGCTCTGCACTTTTAGGCGGGTTGCCGATCATTTCGTCGTATGGCGTATCGTGCTTCATTACTGCCTTCTCAACAGCACAGTGCGCAAACGCCTCTCGAATATGGCCGGTACTAAAAAAGCGCATCGGTTTGTCGTGTTTATCGTAAACCATACCGCTCTTATCGCCGATAGATACATACACTAAATACACGTTCATTTCGTAAGACTGAACTTCTAAATAGTCAATTACCGTTGGTGTGTCTTCTATTTTACTGAACAAAAACTTATGCATAACGCCTCCCGCAATTTCGGGTTTTTTACGTTATGCGAGGTTTTCAGGTTCAGTTAACACAGCTGGTTTATTAATTATTTTTCGTGGTTGATGGTGACGAACTGCCAAGAACAGCATTATCAAACTGGCCAACGAACTCACTGCAAGTAAAAGACCAGCAATAGGTAAATTACCGGCGTACCATAACAATGGAAAAACCAGCAATCTTGGGGCTTCTAAAGCAAGCGCCATCCGCGACTTAGATAGAATAAAACCATTCTGAATACTCAGTAAAATAATGGTTATTGCAATAATAAGCTGTTGAGCACCACTTAGTGCATCAAAGCGCAATAGAAAGAATAAAGTAACCGCGAGCATGACAACATGCTGAACCATACTGTACTTGGTTACCGCTGCATTTAGTGATGGATTAAACTTCTTAAATTCCGATAACGGTCTCTTTTCTATAGGAAACGCTTCAGTAACGTCGTCAGGCCGCCACCCCGTGCGTCCAAACCACACTCGCAACTTATCTCGCCATTTGCGGGTATGATAACTGTCATGTGCAAGCTGGCTATATACCTGTAGGTTTGCCCAAATGGGATTAAAGCTTTTTAGCGCCCCACGAATGCCATAAACAGGAGGTTCATCAGGTAACTCAGGGATAAAGGTATTAAATAACCGATCCCAGATTATAAAAACACCGCCGTAGTTTTTGTCGATATAAACACGGTTTTGCGCATGGTGCACACGGTGATTAGATGGGGTTACAAACCACTTTTCCATCCAACCGAGCGTACTGATATGCTGAGTATGTACCCAAAATTGATACACTAAATTAAGTGCGCCCACCGTAATGATTAGCTCTGGTGGAAAACCTAACACGGCCAAGGGTAAATAGAATACCCAACTGAACAATGCACCGCTGGTTTGACGAAGTGCCGTTGTAAGATTGTAGTCTTCACTGGAATGATGTACAACGTGCGCGGCCCACAATAAGCTCATCTCATGACCCATGCGATGATTCCAATAGTAACAAAAGTCGTAGAGCACGAAGGCCAGCAGCCACACCCACCAAGCCGATGCATCAAGGGTAAAAACCGATACGGCTTCAAAAATAAGCACATAAATCGTGAAAGGGATAAGCTGGTGGGCAAGTGTCATTACGCGTGACAACACCCCCGCACTTAAACTTGTAATCGCGTCGTTAGCCCGATAATGCCCCGTTTTCTTACGCGCATCTACGACGAGTTCAAGCGCAATAAGGATAAAAAATAAGGGTATAGCAAATAAAATTACAGTCATAACTACCACGCACAATGAATACCCCTAGATGTTAACGAAATGTTGTTTTCTTACAAGGTTTTTTTATAGATCGGCGACGTTCAGGGGTGATTTACTCACAATTCACGATATTTATCTTGCTTTAAGTAAACGAAATGTGACGTTACTACGTTCAAACAATGTAAAAATAAAAATTTTATTATTACTTGGGAACAATTCTTCTATTTGAATTTCTTATATTCAGTGCTATCTCTGGTAGTATGATCAAAAGGATTAACAGTCAGCGGAGTCATCATGAGCGAATCGTCAGAAAATCGTAGTTTAGTTCCCCACTTTCTTATTGCGGGTGCCGTACTAATTGTCATTCTAGCCGTTGTATTTTGGCCCTCTGAAGAACCTGCACCTGTCGCACCCGTGCCAGAAGTCGTTGAACCTGTGGTGACAGAACCAGAAGCACCTGAAGAGTTTGAAACCAGACCGGCAGCACCTACAGTTGAACTGGAGGAGCCGGACGTTATTGCGCCAGTACCCGAACTAGAGGAAGCACCTGAACCGCTTGATACAAGCGACCCCGCAATCAAAAAGTCACTTAACGATATTGCTCAAAATAATGACGATAGCGTTAATCAATTGCTTGTTAAAGAAGGCTTACTTCAACGCTTTGTCGTGTCGGTTACTAACCTAGCCAATGATGAAATGGCACCAAACCATCAGTTGTTAACGCCTCCGGAGCAGAGTTTCCGCGTTTACTCTCAAGCAGGTAAGCAGTGGATTGATGCTGCAAGCTACAAACGGTATACCCCTTACGTGAACATGCTGGAGTCGTTCGATAACGAAGCGCTGCTAAACGTATATAGCATGTACAAAGGTGATATTCAGGCAAAGTACGACGAAATAGGCGACTCTGATACGCCATTTAATGACGTATTACTTACTGCGATAGACCAACTACTTGATACGCCTGAAGTACCGGTGCCAGTTGAAGTATTGTCAAACTCGGTCAGTTACACGTATGCAGATGAACGTTTAGAAGCCCTGAACGAACCGCAAAAGCAGCTTTTACGCACCGGCCCGGACAACATGCGCCGCATAAAAGCAAAGCTTCGAGAATTACAGGCACTGATTGAGCAAGATGGATCTAACTAAGTTTCAAAAACAGCTAGAGGGCGAGCAGACTACTGCTCGCGCTTTGCCGCCTGTGGAAAAATGGAACCCGCCGTTTTGTGGCGATATAAACCTAAACATCGCCATTGACGGGCGGTGGTTTTACGAAGGTAGCCCTATTGGCCGTGCGAGATTAGTTAAACTCTTCGCGTCTGTGCTTAAAAAAGAAGAAGATAACTATTATTTAGTAACGCCCGTTGAGAAAGTAGGCATTCGCGTTGAAGATGTGCCCTTTGTTATTACAAGTTGGCGTTATGATGACAAAACCCTAACGTTAATCACACAAACAGGCGATGAAATAGCCTTAACCGAACAACAGCAATTAATCCTCAATGCGCCGCCTGCATCACTGCAGGATGACAATGCCACGCCTATTCCTTATGTGTGTGTAAGACGAAACTTATGGGGTCGTCTGCATCAAAATGTGTACTACCAACTACTAGAGCAAGCAGATGTTGTCGAGCAGGATGGTACCACTCAGTTTATGCTTTCATCTCGTGGCCAGCGTTTCTGTATTGGCAAAGTCACCCAGTAAACACCACTAAGACAAATAAAAACTGCACTTCGTCCTAAATAATGCACGGTCTGTGCAGGTAGTCTTTGCGTTCAATAAATACCTACACTACATTGGTTGTTCGTCTATTTTACAACCAAAAAGAAAAACGAATATGAAAAAGACACTTTCTGTACTCGCCATTGCCATTGGCGCATCGACACTTTGCACCTCATCATTTGCTGCAACACTTATTCACGCCGGAAAGGCTTTTACCAGTACTTCAGATAAAATACGTGAAAACGTCACTATTGTTATTGAAGGCAATAAGATTGAAGCTATTAAATCGGGGTTCGTTAACGGTGATGACAGCGACACAGTTATCAATTTAAAAGACGCCACTGTAATGCCTGGGCTCATGGATATGCACGTGCACCTATCCTCTCAGCATGGTGGGCCTCAAACCTACCTAGAGCGCTTTTCTTTAAACGAAGCAGACTATGCGTTACGTGCGGCAAACTACGCAGAGAAAACCTTGCAAGCGGGTTTTACCACCGTAAGAAATTTAGGTGATAGCCACTATGAAACGGTGGCATTACGCAATGCCATTAGTAAGGGCTATGCCACAGGCCCTCGTATTTACACCGTAGGTAAGTCTATCGCGACAACAGGGGGTCATGCAGATCCTAGTAACGGCATGGCTCACCTACTTAGACCCGATGTTGGCCCAAAAGAAGGGGTGGTAAACGGCGAGGTGGAGGCCCGTGAAGCAGTGCGTGCGCGTTATCAAAACGGCGCTGAT
>Ga0102948_1000304_pt1 | contig 19350 bp, 19 predicted proteins | sample SalPonA_A_H2O_MG_FD_78211 | JGI IMG/M metagenome (GOLD analysis project Ga0102948, IMG submission 78211) | Water microbial communities from South San Francisco under conditions of wetland restoration - Salt Pond MetaG R2A_A_H2O_MG | ecosystem: Environmental > Aquatic > Non-marine Saline and... | reverse complement strand
TTTAGCTTTATATCAGGGATGGGTGTTGCATGGTTAATTTCAATGTACATGCAAATGATTAAGAAAGAAAAAAATGTACACTATGAAAATTTCAATATGACTAGCTGGTTATTTTCACCAGCCGATGAGTACAGAAAAGCTAAAATTGTAATAGAAGAAAAAACTTAATAAAAAAAAGCTGCAAATGCAGCTTTTTTTTGTTAGAAGATTCTACCTTTTTCTGTTTTGCATTCAATGTAGTTTAGCTCAGACATCTTAAGCTCTTTTCTTATAAATTCTAGAGTTTCTTCATCTCTGATAACTTTATTCATTTTTGCCCAAAAATCGACATAATTCTCATTTTTGCTGTAAGCAATGACAGGTGAGGCAATAATGTATCGACTACTTTCCTGAGAAAGGTGTTTGATAAGGTATCTATACAACGCATTTCTCGTAAAAATATTGTTCAAGTCTTTTACATTTGGGAAGCCTGATATGACTTCTAGAAGCATTTTTATGATGTCGTCGGCAATCACGTGTCCTTGGTCGGGTACGGGTATACGGATTGGAGGAATCATCAATATATCGATGTTGCCCCCATTGTCTTCATCATTTCTAAGACGACTTAAGGTTTCAAACATATCGAATGCTGGGTTGTATTCAGAACGTGCATCATAAATGGCACTAACAAGTCGGTTGTCTATTTCTGCTGGAGATAAATAGCGAGTGCCTCCGCCACAGTCATAGGCGACAAGACCAAGTTGAAAACTAAAGTCATAGTTATCATTTCTATGATCAATAACCTTATTCATTCCTTTGTAATAGCGGTAGAATTTTATGTAGTCATTGTAATAATGAGAGTTGATTTTGACATTTAAAGATTCAGATAATTCAGATTTGAATGTAAATGCGTCTTTGCTGTTATGTAAAAACCAATCAACGTAAAAATATGTAATGACTTCATCGTTATCGTTCTTACATAAGTAGGCTTCTGTTGTTCCATTAAGTGTTAACATGTATTCAGAAGGTTCGTGTATAAAAGTATCTATTTTAGTAACACCCTCACTTATTAAGTAATCTTTTAAATTGTCCACAACACGTTCATGGGTTCCAGGCAAAGGCTCTTTAACATTAAACGCATTATTCATCTCTACAAAGTGTAGATATGTGCCATTTTGTATCTTGTTAGAGAATGAATCACTAAGAGTAATGACCTCAGTGTTTATATATCTATGATAGAGTGAATATAGTGAGCTAGGATAGGTGACAGATTCCATTAAATAGAAAGGATCTGATAAAGACCTAGCTTGGGTTTTAATATTTGATGTGTAGATTCTTAAGTTAAGTTTCTTATCAATTATCAAATGTATATGTGTTCTTAATTCTTGTTCGTGTTCAGTGGAGACGATTGTTACTAATGGGACTATGCCATCCCTTCTCGATATATCCATCATATACCGAGGGGAAGAGATTATTTTTGACAGTGAGGAGATATCGCTTTCATCAGCCAGGCTTGCTTGTTCAATGAGACGCATCCGTTGATTCAAATAACCAACGTACTCGTAGTCACCTATCTTGAACATGAAGGGTGTCTCTGATCCAGCACGAAGACCCTTTGGAAGATAACTACAATCAATTAGAAACTCCTGATAACCAAGGTTAAGGGTGGTGGAGTCCCCCGCAATATCATGTGAAAAGCCTATAAAACCATTTTCATTGATATCTATCAGTATATCAGAGTAAGTTTGTTGAAATGAGTTAAAGAAAATTCCCGTTTCTGAGTCAAAAAATTCAGATAATGATCTTATAATTGGAAAATCTTCCTCAAATTCAATTTCAAATATAGGTGTTATTTTATTTAATAAGGGGTGCTTAAACATAAAATCAAAAGGTGATTTAAGTTTTCTATTAATAGACAACCCCGTTATGTGAGCTACTTGTTTCATATGACATTCCGTATCTTATTTTTATTTCATTTAATATAGTATAGTTTATATCCATTAACAATATTAATCTATTCTTCTAGCTTAAACGCAGAGTGTACTTTAATAGTTTCTTTATCATTAATGATCACATTTTTATTTGTTTTGAATATTGCTATATCAATAGCATCATGTAATCCTTCAATGTCTTCTATTACGTTTATTGTGTAATTTTTTAAAACATCGTCTGTTTCATTTACGATATTTAACTTTATTTCAAAGAGTGCCAAGCCATTACGATTAAAATTCTTAGCGTACCAGTATTTTGCGTCCTCGATTTCCCACCCAAGTTGATTAATAAATCGGCTGACATGAACGGATAATTCATCTAGCGTCCAGTCATCAGTTTTAAACATTTTGCGACAATCAAGAACTGTGGAAGGTCCACCTGTTAAGGATTCTAGACCATTTCTAATTTCGGAAAACATATCTTCAATTTCATCACTGGTTTCACTTGTATTAATTGAAGTTATAAAATTATTATCGATATAAAGAAGAACTGAGTTCCCGACTAAAACTTCTATAAAATTCATAAACAATCCTTTATTATTTAATATTAATATGAATATATATTATTTTTATTATTGTGGTAATATAATTTTATGTAATTTTAATATTTTAATATATGTTTATGATTCAACGATTCAATAAAACAACAAGAATTAAAGGTTTTAGAATGGAAATGTCAGGATTAGGTCCGATGCCTGTAATGCCTATTGCGGGAGTGGGTTCGGCAACTGTAGCGCCAGCCTCAATAACAGAGGCAACACAACACACACCTGCGGGTGAATCAATGGGCTCTTCTGAGTCAATAACCGATTTAGTGATGCTTGCTCTTATACACGCAATGGTGACTGATGAAGATGATGAGAGCAAAATGGATCCTATATTGTCAGCAATAATAGCATCTATTATCTTCGGCGAAGATAAGGCTCAGGGAGCAACCCCTCAAGAAATGGCTCAAATGATAGGTGATATTTTGTCCTCTGGAGAGCCTGGTTCTTACACGAAAGCAATGGGCATCTCAGGCGGCGGTGCAGGATCTGGTCTAACCTATGGGCAAGGAGGGACTGTTGGAATGTCTGCGCCTATCGGAGGCATGGTTTCAACAGGTGCATAAGTTGATTTGAAAACCGATTTTAATTGACTGTAAATTAATATTTCGTTATATTATCCCTATTAAATGGCTTTTAAATGGAGATAATAAATGAAGTCAATTCTAGCTGTTCAGGGAACTGATACGTTTAAAAAAATAGATGATGCATACAATGACAACATTTCTAAAAGTTTGACAGACGATAAAAAGAGTTTGTTTGTTGATTTTTTGGCGTATGAGGATTACGACAAGGCTCTGTTTGTAACACAAGCGTTGTATGATTCTGAAGACGTCAGTGCATTGGTTAAAGAGTCGTTAAAGCTGCTTTCTGAAAATGTTGAGAGTATTGACTTGGAGATGGATGAAGAGAAGGCGTCATCTATTGCTAATGCAATTTACGAAAAAAATTACAAATTCGACACTTACAAGACAAAAAAAGAAGATTTCGTTGAAGTCAGTGTATTCAATAACAGGACTCTAGTTCCAAAGCCAGTTTACAAAAAGGGTTTGGATGCTGCTCGTGACTTTGGTAATACACCAGCGAACCGCTTAACACCTCGGAAATACGCTAAGGAAATTGCTAAACTCATGTCAGGTATCGAAAACATGAGTATTCGCCTGCTTGATGAAACCATCATTCTGAACGAGAAAATGTATTCATTGCATTCAATTGCTAAAGGTTCAGCAGAAAAGCCTATGATTGTTGTTATGGAATACCGAGGAGATGCAGAGTCTGAAGAGTTTGATGCATTGGTTGGTAAGGGTGTTACATTTGATGCTGGCGGCATTTCTTTAAAGCCAAGCGCTAAAATGGATGAGATGAAGTTTGACATGTGTGGCTCTGCGGCTGTTGTTGGTGCTATGCATGCGATTGCCACATCAGGCGTAAAGAAGAACGTAGTTGGAATCGTTGGTTTAGTTGAGAACCTCCCCTCTCATAATGCTGTTAAGCCAGGTGATGTTGTAACTTCACGGGCAGGTCTGAGTATTGAGGTTCTGAATACTGACGCAGAGGGTCGAATGGTTCTGTGTGACATCATGGATTATGTTCAGGACAAATACACTGTTAAGCGTATGGTCGATGTAGCAACACTGACGGGTGCTATTGTCGTATGCCTTGGTGATCAATTTGCGGGGCTTTTCTCAAATTCAGATGAGTTGGTTGAGAATATTCATAAAGCAGGCGATGAATCTTCTGAGAAATACTGTCGTATGCCACTCTGTGAGGCGTATGACGAACAACTTAAGGGTGAGTTCGGTGATATTCGAAACATCGGTACAGGAAGCCCTGGAGCCTCTACAGCAGCTCAATTCCTACAGCGCTTTGTAAAGGATGGCGTTGAGTGGGCACACTTGGATATCGCTGGTGTTGCTAATGCTAAAAAAGCCACTGGTTTTGGTGTCAAAACCTTGTTTAATTTGATGAAGTGAGGTGGAAGACGTGTTAATTGCTGATTGTAAAGGGTGTAAGCATTGCAAATTCATGATTGGTGTTGGTTTGGGTGTGCGATGCTCCCATCAGTTCAACCAGCAATTCAAAACGTCAGAATATAATGGATTGGTAGTCATTTCTCAGATTGAAAAATGTGAAATGTTTAATCCAATAAAAGAAGAAGATAACGAATAAGATAGTTCGGAGTCCTTGATCAAACTCAAGGGCTCCAATATCCGATGTGTTTTATTGATTTTCACGTCACTTCACCACAACACAAAATCCCTTCACTTGATAATACCCCTATTCATCATAATAGAGAATGTATGCTTTAAACCCATTACTAAACTCAAATGATATCTTTTATTAAACGTTTCGTTGCAGTAGTATAAGGAAAACCAACTAGAGCTTATATATGAATAATAAGTATAAAATATTTGAAATTAGCAAAGACAATTTTGACAAAATAATACCTTTATCTGATAAATATTTAGGTGATCTTTATTTGTCGAAAGAGGAACTTGTCCAAAATGGGATGAGGGTTATTGTAGTTTCAGATATTAGAAGCAAAAAAATTGTTGGATTTATATCTTTCGGAGTGGGAGAAGCACAGAAATTCCTAAATGAAAGTAAGATTAAGAGTAAATCATTAATGAATTCAGATATTGTTTACATTGGCAGTATCGCTGTGGAAAAGGCGCATCAAGCTAAAGGCGTTGGTACATGGATGCTAGAGGAAGTGGTAAGGAAAACCAATAAGCTTGGATTGGACACAATTATGCCAGCATGGTTAAAAAAGAACGATGATGTCCCAGCAATTTATAAGGCAGCTGATAGAGTATTTTTCAAACCTTTGTATCAGATCAATGATTATTGGAAAGAGAGGAGTATAAAGGAGTCATGGCTGTGCATAGACTGCGGGACTCCTTGCTGTTGTTCAGCGGTAATTTACTCTAGAAAGTCTTTTTGAATTTTTCTAAGAAAGTTTCCATCTTCTAAATTTTTGTTTGCAAAGTGCAAAACGTCTTTGTCACCATGGTTCAAAAAACAGCCTGTTTGATTTTCATTCGCATGTGTTTTGAAATTCCAGTCAATATTAGTAGACATCAGAAGATCATAGGAAACTTCGTCGTTTTTCTCGATTGAATAAATAATTGGACTTTTATTGTACACCCCAATTGTATCTGGTAAATCTAAATTATTTTGCAGCGATCTTTCTAAATACTCTGGGAAAGAAGTTACGATATTAGAGATAGTGTTCCAATAGACCCTTTCACGGTCAAGAACCTCATCATTGGATTTAATCCAGTCCATTACGTCATGAAACCTTTCGTCTTTTGAGCGACCCATCTTATAAAGAATGGCAATTAAAAACTCTGGGTTGTCCTTGAGTTCAACCCAATTCATTTCATCAAATAAATCATAGTCAGAAGAGCTGTAAGGGTTGTTTATCAAAACACGCTTCAAAGCATCTGAAAACCGATAGGCATAAACCTCCGCTTCATCTTGTTCCATGCCATGAACGATTTTACCAATCTCAATATAAGCTTGAATGAAGTTGTCCTCATTGACGGATAACCACTCATAGAGCCCTTCTTCATATAGCCCTTGTAAAGACCATATTTCAAGCCATCGATTGTCTTCGAAGAAGTTCGAAGTTGTATAATAGGATGGATCGTAATGTGCGTTTGCTTTAAGTATCTCAACATCTTTAAGCTTTGAAGCATCACCATCACCCGTGTAGCAATGTGTGTTGGGTTTTCTGATGGTAATTAATGTATTTATATATTCATCATAAATATTTTTATCAAAATCTTCCCCAACATACGTTAATATGCGTTGGATTTTTTCTGGAACAGCAACCTTAAATTTCTCATCAGTTAAATCGCCTGAGTAATAGGTTTTTCCAAGCACGTTAGGGTATTTCAATGCGAAACTTTCTGGCACTTGATAATCATCGGCAATCAAAGAATTGTAGGTTAAACCAAGTAAGTCTGTTTGGTTATTAATATGAAAGCCAAATACATCATCATAGGGAAGGTTCAGATTATAATATAACATATCATGAATGACTGGATTTAGAACTTTAAGTGATTCACCTTTTTCAATTACCCAGTTTTTGTTACCAGAGTAGGCTGCACTAAGAAAACTGGCAAGCTTATATTTTTCACTTAGAAAAATATCATCTCTTATATTAAGTGATTTTTCATAAAGTTCTTTGTAATTATATTCTTCATATTTTGACATTTCTTCTAGGATATTTGTATATCCAAAAGATTGAGCAGATATTAAAATTGATAAAATTGAAGAGATTTTAACTATTTTCCTTAACATAATTTCCTATTCGTTTTATTTTTATTAATATATTAAACTTAAATTTTATTTAAATCAAAAAAAAGCCAGCGCAATGCTGGCTTTAAAACGTATGGCTAGTTAAATTTTCTCTACTTTAGCAATTCCGCTAGAAGCAGATTTAACTAATACTTTTTCATCTTCTTCAAAAGTTTCATTAGAATCAATTTGCCAATAAACTGATTTATAATGAACTAAGCCGCCTTTGATATATCCATACCCCTCTTCATCAAAGAAGTTGTCTTTAACATCTCCACCACTTGACGCAGTGAATTTTGAATAAACTCGTGTTCTAAGAATTAGTAGAAGCGCCATGCCAATTAAAGCGATAAGCCCTATTTGATATTTAGCTTCAAGAGAAGGAATGATAAAACCAAGGGCTCCTACCAGAATAGACGCTACTCCAAACCAAATAATAACGAAAGACGTTACAAAAGCTTCAAGCGCAACAAGCGCTATGCCAAAGCCAATAAGATAAAGTGGTTCAATACCTGTCATAAATCAGTTCCTAGCCTTTTTTGCCCATTAAATCAGCAAGCAACGACATACTACCAACCATATCAGTAACTTCATAAGGAAGAATCACTTTGTTAGCAGAGTCACTTGCAGCAAGCTTCTCAAACGCTGCTACACGATCCTTGGCAAGCATATATTCAGCAGCCTGTGGGTTATCTTGCATAGCCTCATTAAGCAGGTTCATTGACTCTTTCTGACCTTCTGCAATACGCTCGATCTCGTAACGTTTTGCGTCAGCCATACGCTCAATCGCTTCAGCCTTAAGGACTTCCTCTGCTTTAAAAGCTTCTGCTGCCTTAATTTGAGCATTTTTGTCACCTTCTGCTTTGGTTTCAACTGCTCGCTTCTGGCGCTCGGCAGTCATTTGAAGGTTCATAGCTCGGTTGATTTCATCTGGAACATCAATGCTGGAAACTTCAACACGTGTCACGGTCAATCCCCAGTTTGATGCTGCTTTCGCAAGCGCATTTTGAAGTGACGCATTAAGAGTTTCACGATTTGAAAGAGTCTGGTCAAGATCCATAGAGCCGATTTCACTACGTAATGTTGTCATAGCAAGGTTTTCAACGGCTTTTTTGTAGTCCTCAACAGAATAGATACAAAGCTTGGGCTCATCCACTTTAATGTAACAAATTCCATCCACAGTAATGGATACGTTATCCTTAGTGATTGTACTTTGCGCTTTCATATCAAGAAGAGTCTCACGAGAAGTCAATCGAGCTCGCTCAGTATCAAGGTAAGGTATGATAACGTGCAATCCACCATCAAGAACCTTTCTGAACTTACCTAATCTTTCAATAACAACCATATCTGATTGATTTACAATTCTAATACCTTTAATAAGTGTAATTATTGCAAATAGTGCAATAGCAAGCATTAAAATAGTTGTACCATCTATATTCATTTTGTTCTCCTATGTTTAGATAGTTTCATTATATATTAATTTTTAACTTTTTTCTATTATATTAGGTGCCTTACATTTGGACCTGTATAAAGTTGTCTTGGTCTTCCTATTTTATTTGGCATAGAGTGAAACTCATTCCAATGGGTTATCCACCCTACCGTTCTAGAAAGCGCAAATATAACTGTAAACATAGAGGTTGGAATGCCAATTGCTTTAAGTATTATCCCAGAGTAAAAATCAACATTAGGGTAGAGATTTCTTTCTATAAAATAAGGATCTTCCAGAGCAATTTTTTCAAGCTCTTTAGCAATTGCCAATTGAGGGTCGTCGATACCGAGTCTATTAAGAACTTCGTTACAACTCTCCTTCATTACTTTTGCACGGGGATCAAAGTTTTTGTAAACACGGTGCCCAAATCCCATAAGTTTAAACGGGTCATCCTTATCCTTAGCCTTCTCAATATATTTTGATATGTTAGAGACGTCTCCAATTTCATCGAGCATGTTTAGGACAGCTTCATTAGCTCCGCCATGAGCAGGTCCCCATAGTGCTGCAATACCTGATGCTATACATGCAAATGGATTAGCGCCCGAAGATCCTGCTAAACGAACAGTAGAGGTTGAAGCATTCTGCTCATGATCAGCGTGTAGGGTAAAAATTCGGTCCATAGCTCGAACCAATATTGGGTCTGCTTTGTAAGGTCCACAGGGCGTTGAGAACATCATATGAAGAAAGTTTTCGGCGTAACTTAAGTTATTTTGCGGATAAATAAAGGGCTGTCCAATTGAGTATTTGTAGCACATAGCCGCAATTGTTGGCATTTTAGCAATAAGCCTATAAGCGCATACTTCACGATGCTTGGCGTCATTTATATCAAGCGAATCGTGATAAAAGGCAGAAAGTGCTCCAACAACACCACACATAATAGCCATAGGGTGAGCATCCCGCCTAAAGCCCTTAAAAAAGTGGACTAGTTGTTCGTTAACCATTGTGTGCTCTTTTATAGTTTTAACGAAGCGCTCTTTCTCTACTGCATTGGGTAATTCACCGTTGAGTAAAAGGTAGCAAACTTCCATGTAGTCAGTGCTACTGGCAAGCTCTTCAATAGGGTATCCCCTATGAAGTAGAATGCCCTTTTCGCCATCTATAAAGGTTATCTCTGACTCACAAGAGGCAGTTGAAACAAATCCAGGGTCAAACGTAAAGTAACCCTCAGCTGTAAGTGATTTAATGTCGATAACATCCTGTCCAAGCGTTCCCTTGTAAATTGGCAATTCAATTTCTTTACCGTTAATAGTTAAAATAGCGCTTTTATTCATATATATAGATTCTCCAGTTATTATCATTAATCTTGTTAAAACTTATATATATATTAACATTCAAAGGAATAATTTCAATTAATAGTTATTTTTATACATTTCATTGACATCAAATAACATATCTGTTATATTGTAATGAATTAAGTGTAAAAAAGGGATTTACCTATGAAAAATAAAGTTATTCTAGTGGACTGTGATGGTGTGTTGCTTGATTGGGGTTATGCTTTCATTCAATGGATGGAGCGTCATGGGTATAAATTGAAGAGCAATAAAACCTACGATATCAAATAATCATTTGGTCTAGAGCACGATGAGGGAGAGCGTTTAGTTAGAATGTTCAACGAAAGCGCAGTCATGAGAAAGCTCCCTCCCCTTCGTGATGCTGTCCATTACGTAAGAAAATTACATGAAATGCATGGGTTCGTTTTCCGTGCAATTACGTCGATGAGCACGGATACTTATGCACAGCATTTGAGGGTTAAAAACCTAAATGATTTGTTTGGTGATACGGCTTTTGAAAGCTTCACGTTTTTGGATACAGGTGCCGACAAGGATGAAGCACTTGAAGCTTACAGGGACTCTGAGTGCTTTTGGGTTGAGGATAAGATTCAGAACGCAGAGTTGGGTGCAGATTTAGGACTTCGATCCTTAATGATGAGACACCATTACAATGAGAACCATGAATATAAGGGAGTCCGTTTAGTTAACAATTGGGCTCAAATATACGATGTAATTACTAGCGAAACCACTCACTGGTAATAAGACAACAAAAAAGGCGCATTAAGCGCCTTTTTTTTTACATTTTTCTTAACGCCTTCCGAGTATTTGAAGGATTTTTATGAATAGATTGATAATATCTATATAAAGTGCGGCGGCTGAGTCAACGGCGTTATCGAGTGTTTTTGGTATTGAATTTGCTCTAGCCCAATCATAGCCAATGTACCCACAGAAAATAGCTGCCAGCACCCAGTCTACCCATTCGCTTACTTTTCCTGTAATAAAGTATTGTCCTAAGGAAAAAATAAACATTGCAATCAATGCTAAGAACAGAGCTTTGCTAATGCTAAAGAAGAATTTTGGATACATTGTTCCCAAACACAGCATGATAATGGTGGTTCCGCCTGTCATTTTGACTGCTTCGTAAACAATGTTGGAGTCATACTGTGAAACAATAAGGTTAAGAACGAGACCTAGTGGTGCTACAATGAAGTTGTAACCAATAAAGCTAATAAAAGGGTTGTCCGATTTGCTATAAATAAGAATTCCTATTAAACATGAGACAATATAGCCGACCAACAGGAAAATTCCTAAAGACATTACCGTTGCAGTTGGAATATTTTGAATCATCCACCAATTTACGGCGAATCCCCAAATTAAAACAAGTCCTATAACCAAATTGTAAGCTGCATCACCAAGAAGCTCACCCCTAGAATTTGAATGTGTTCTATTAAAAACAGAATCTGTATTAAACATTTATTTCCTCTTGTTAATGTCTATTATTATTAATCAACTAATCTCATTTTAGCTAATCTTTCGATTTTTGCCATACATTTTTCAACCTCTTCTTCTTCAACTAGGTTGTACTCAACATGATCATGGTCATTGATACGGTTGAATATAAAATAGTAAGATTTAACTTCGCTTGAGTCTCTAAATGATAAAACATTATGAATTTCAATATTTCTTGATTTAATATCAACAAGAGTCACATAAACATAGTTTTCTTTTCCAGAGGGGGCAACGGATATATAATACTCTCCAGCTCTCAATGTTCTACAATAATGCTCAGTTAAAGCGGGTCCAATTCGAACAATAGACACTAAGAAATTTATTAAAAGCAAATAAGGTTTACTATAATTTTCTTTTAATTCTATATTGTTAGAAATTTCAAGAACCTCATCTAAAAATAGGGGTCCTTTGATAGGATGATCAGGCTTTACTCGGTTGTATAAATAAAAGCGTACAGGTTGCATGCTCCGATTTAGTTCGAGTATCCGATCACTAGCCCTTTCGGATCCGTTTAATAAAATAGAGACCAACCCACCCTTTCCTTTTTTACCCAAAAACATAAGAAGAAATAGATCATCTTCATGACTGTTAGCAATATCTCGTGTAACAAAATTTATTGATTCAGGAAAAATTCCTGGATAATCCGATTTACTCACTTTTAGGCAAAGATGTGTTAGAAGCTCTTCAATCTTGCGTATGTTCATTGTTAAACTGCCATAGGGGGTCTTTCATTTTTAAAAGGCTTTTTGTTAACAACAAGATCAGTAACCTTAATGTCGCCCCAAGTCATACCTACAAGGTCTTCTAGTGTGTTTAACTCTTTAATGATCTCAACTTTACCAGGTACACCAAGTTCTCTTTCACTAACCTCAAGGGCATATTCAATAGCATTGTTGTAAATATGCACATGTGAAAGATCAGTGACCATAGTGCCCACTTTTAAGCCACACAGCTTTGCCATAGCCATTTGATAAAGTCTTGCCTGTTGAAGAAAGAATACCAATCCAAAAGTTGTATCCAAGCTTCTATTCAGTGTTTTTAGATGCAATGTATCAACTCCATCCTTGTCTGGGATTACACAGAATTGTGTTGCCCAGTGGCAGCTTGTTAATGCCATGTAAGGAGTGGCTGAAGGATTCCAAAGAGTTGTTAGTATACGTCGTGAGTAGCGGTCTTCTGTAAGTGCTTTATAGGTTTCTTTAAGTTGGTCAACCACATACTCGTTGGGAACAAGATTCTTATTAAAGTGACGCCATTGATACCCATACGCCATTCCCATATCCCCCTCTTCAAGACCTGCTAGTCCCCTATTATCTAAAAATTCACGACTGGTATTTCCTTGCCAAAAGAAAATGCCTTTCTCTTCCAGATATTTAGTTTGAGTTTCGCCTCGTAGAAACATCCAATACTCTTCGAATGCAAATCTAAGAGGAGCAGAACGAATTGTTGAAAACGGGAATTCACCTTCTTCTATTTGTATTTTTGCATCAAAAACTGAACGGCAGCCAACTCCAGTTCTATCCTCAATATTAGAACCGTTATCTATAATAAAGCGAAGTAAATCTTGATAACCTCTTTCACCTTTGTACGTATTACCACAAAACATAAAAACTCCTTAATTTAAAATTATTATATGTTTTTCAACTTTAAAATCTATATATATAAAATAAAAAAAAGACGCTTTGAGCGCCTTTTCATTGGAATATAGAATAAAGTGATCTATTCTTTCTCTTCAATATCAATGCCTGACTGAAAGTTTAAAGTGCTATCATCGAGCCAAAAACCAAGACCTTCCTCAATATACTCATCAAACGAATAATAGTCAGATTCACCACTCTCTTCGAGCTCCTCAAATTGTGATTCAAGCTCTTCAATATCAACATCATCGGATTCAAAAGATTGGTAACAACCATCATCAGTAGAATGAAACTCCCACTCGGATAGCTGATCTGTACTAATTTCAACCTCCTCATCACGAGCGGCTCTAAGAAGCTCAACTTCCTCTTCAGAAGTGGGTGTTACAAAGATTAATCCAGAGCGCCACAAAAGTTCTTGAGTAATACCTCTTCCGTCGTCATGCTGGTATTGAATGACTTCAAGAACACTCTTTTTATACTTGTTGGATACTGCGTAAGCTTTACCAATTTCTATTTTCATAATACAATCTCCACTATATAAATAACTTAATATATTTTATATTAAAAGTCAATTATTAACAAAAAAAATTAGATATAGAGGTTTTTATGCTGAAGGTAGAAATTTATAGATACAATCCAGAGATTGATGAAAAGCCTTACATGCAGAGTCTAGAGTTAGATGTAGGCGGCAAAGATATTATGGTTTTAGATGTACTTCACTTACTAAAAGAGAGAGATTCAACGATAACCTATCGACGCTCTTGTAGAGAAGGTGTGTGTGGATCTGATGGTATGAATATGAATGGTGTAAACGGACTAGCCTGCATAACGCCTTTATCAAAAGTAGTGAAAAACAATAAACTTATCATAAGACCTCTACCTGGATTACCTGTGATAAGAGACATTATTGTGGATATGACACAATTCTATAAAAACTATGAGCGAGTCAAACCTTATCTTGTAAACAATACGCCAGCACCCGCAATTGAGAGGTTGCAGTCAATTGAGGAAAGAGCCGAGTTGGATGGTCTTTATGAGTGCATTCTATGTGCTTGTTGCTCTACTGCATGTCCAAGCTTTTGGTGGAATCCCGACAAATTCATTGGACCTTCAGGTTTACTTCAAGCTTACCGATTTGTAGCCGACAGTCGAGACACAGCAACCCGTGAACGTTTAGCCGAGCTTGAGGATCCGTTCTCATTATTTAGATGTCATGGAATAATGAACTGCGTCAGCGTATGTCCAAAGGGTCTTAACCCTACTAAAGCAATTGGAAAACTAAAACATATGCTTTTGACAAAGGGGACTTGATCTTCCTAGTGGTTGCTAGCGGTAAATAATCAATATTGTATTGACAAGTGATTAAATCTGACGTATGATTAGCGAAGTATATAAGGAGATGTAAATGTTACGCAATGTTAAAACCGCCGCTATCTTAACGGCAATTCTATCTTCACCAGCTTTCGCAGAAACAGGTGATATGTCCATCGGTGTTGGCGGTGGGCTAACCCAAGGAATGGGGCTAGAGCTTTCTTATGAACTGAATCAAAATATCGACCTTCGTGGTATTTATTATAAGGGTTCAATGTCTCAGTCAGAACTTATTGACGATATTAATTTCGAAACGTCAATTGAAGCCAATACGCCTGGCGTGATGGTCGATTTCTTTCCAACTGAAGGTCGAAGCTTTCGCCTAACGGCAGGTATTGTTATGAACGGCAACGAGCTCAACGCAAAGGCGACTCCAGCAGGCACGTATGATATCGGTGGTTCAACATACCTAGGATCAGAAGTGGGGTCTCTTAATGCTACTGTTGATTTCCAAGATGTAGCTCCTTATGTTGGAATGGGGTACAACCTTGTTTCTACAGAAAACTTTGCCCTAGGTATTGAAGGTGGGGTGCTATTTCAAGGGTCGCCAAAGGTTACAATGACAGCGGACGGTACGTCGGCAAATGATCCAGCTTTCCAAGCTGAACTTGAAGCTGAGCGCAAAAAAGCAGAAGATGAACTTTCAGATTTTGAATATTTGCCTGTCGCTAAGATTACACTGTCTTACCGATTCTAAAGGATGAGGGCGAGCTTGAACTCGCCCTTTTTTAGGAACTCGATATGCATACTAAGCGTTATCTAAAAGAGCATTTGTACTCAAGCAGAGATGAGTTGGTCGAGCGCTCTTCTAAGATTACAGCGTTTGAAAAAGATGTTTGGTTCCAAGAAACTGACAGAGGTTGGATTAGAAAATCATCCGTTAAATCTAATGAGAGGCGGGTAAGAAGGTATCAATATAAGGATTCTAATTTAGACTTACTTTCTGATAAATTAGATGATATGTTTGGGAATGGATTGGTTCATGGGGATATCCATCCAAAGAACATTGTGTCCTACGAGGGAGAGTTGAGATTGATAGATTTTGAAATAGATCTTATCCAATACGTTTACGGGCGTTGGGGATTAATGGTTACGCAACCCTATGTTGCTTTATCAGACAAGGTCGATTTCAAAGTGACGTCAAAGACAGATTTTGTCTGTTTTGCAGGTCTGTTTAATTTAGACTTGGCTAAATCACTAAAATACGATGAAGAACGACTTCAACATTTGTTGAAGTGTAAGAAACCATTTAAAGAAATACTGAAAAACCAATAGGGGAAATACTATGAACAGTGCAAAAGAGATCTTGGTGTCATTGCTACAAGATGCATCAGATAAAAATCTTGAGGATCAAGTAGCTCAATTCGAAAATCTTACTGCTAACGATATTCTTGAAAATATCGAAGTTGCAAGAGAAGAGCTTGATATGAATTGGACCAACAAAATTGAGATTAATGTCCCAGACTGCTGGTCATATAATCAATTCCCAGAAACTGTAAAGCGATATGCAGATAAGATTAGCGAAATGCGTGAAGATGATGACGCCTCTTCTGACATTGGTGGCATCTTTAAATTTAAAACTCTGTCTCAAAAAGTTTTTTCGAGTCCGTATGATACTGTTGAACTTTCAGAGGTAGAAATTGAGGTGATTAAATCACTCTCCCCTGAAGAATTTAAATCAGGGGTCGAAGCTGGAAAGAAAGATGCTGGCTGGGGAGAGATGATCGTCGTAGACGGTGGTATGACTAAGACAGACAGTGAGATGTCAACGCAGGGCAAGGTCTGGGTACAAGCTTTTGAAGCGACCAAAGAGCTTTTCGAAGATGAGGATGATTTTGAAACCTTTAAAAATGATCACCTTAAAGTCGTTGGCTTGGCTGACTACCTATTTGATGGTGAATTGAGCGTTTTTGAAACCAAAGCTGATGAGATTTCAAAGGCAGATCCACGAGAAATCTTTGAAAGCATTATGGCGGAAAAAAGTATTCGAGGTTGGAGTTCAAAAATTGATATCAATATCCATTTTGATGTCTCAGATGAAGTTTTAGATTTCATGAAATTTGTTCACAATAGTATTAGACCAGTGATTTCAGATGAAGAGTTCAGTTCCTTTATTAACGTGCTCAATATCAATAACGATGTTTCTGTCTGGGGTGGTGACAACTGGGCACCACGCATTTTGGCGAATGGAGGCGTTGTTTTCCGCAATCACCACCGTGTAATAGGTGTCGATGAGTCTTGCAGCGGCGTTATCAATATCGCAACAGATGATGCGCTGATTGCAATTAAGGAACTTTCAGAGTTTGCATCAGAAAACTTTGATGAGGAGAGCAGACAATATTCCTGGAGTCTTATTAACCATACGGCTGATGATGGTATCCAGTGGTCTTATGAAGCTCCCTCAGAGTTGCTAGGCACAGGTCAGACATTACTTTTTGTAGGTCGAGCGCTTATCGATAAATACAATGAAGAAAAGGAAGGTGCATTCAACCCATTTGTTAGCGATGAAGTTAAAGAAGTGACTGAAAGCTCTCGCTCGGGCGTTTGTGTCATCCGAATTTTTAATGGCGTTGCTACCCTCTACAGTACATCCCGTTTCGATGATGATTTTGATGCCTTGTTAGAGTACTACTCATACTTTATTGGTGAAACACCTGATGAGAGCAACGTCTATTTAGAAGATGTAACTTGGAGTGGCGTAAGTAAATCAATCAAGAGCATGGCTGAAGACAACGTGTTTGGAGCTTTTGATGATGAGAGATTAGACGGTCTTGATGAAACAGCAGAAGCCTTCCGTGAAGCTATGATCAAAAATATCGCTAGCCATAAAACAAATCAGACTATGATGTTTAACTCGATTTTCACCACAGACCCACATGAAGCGGCTTGTTACGGCGGTGTCAAAGCGAGGTACAAGGACCTGTCTACTGGGAAGGAAGATCGGTTTGCAGTATTCAATTTTAAATATGACAAAAGTGAAAATCTTGATGAGTTGTCTAACTCTATTGAGTACTACAAAGACTGGGTTAAGGATAACTTCGAAGTTGAAAACATTTACTTGAGCTTGAGCACTAAAGATAATCTTTACGGCATGTCGCTAGAAGAAATGACAGATGAAGAGCGCTTGGCAATGTTGATTGATACAAGCAACGAGGAACATATGGACAACTTCTATGATTCTATTGAAGAAGTTCGTCAGTCAATGCTAGAAGAGATGGGTGAAGACTTTGACTTCGACGATGAAGACGCTATTACTGAGTTCCTTAACTATGAGACTGATCATCAGATTAGAATCATTACCATCTTTGAAGAATCCATAGCGTTTGATGATCTTGATGAGAAGGTAACAGAGCTTTCGGGTGATGAAGATAATGGTCCTTCTCTGTACCTGCCACAGTTCGGGATTCTGCAAGGCTATGATTGTGGAGGTTATGATACGGGTAACATGACAAACTTCACCAGCAGTAGTTGGTAAGACTTTAAACTAATAATGAACCATAAAAAACCCAGAATATGTTCTGGGTTTTTTTTGATATAAATAAAACAAGCTTGTAAATTATAATATGATAATTAATTAGTATTTTTTTTTAATAAAGTGTTTGACAGTATTTTTAAATTATTATAAATTATAAAACAGTAATGAAAGATTATTAATATCTTGCGTTGCAATTTAACAATAATATAAAACAAATAATAATAAAAAAAGGTGAAAACTATGTTAACAGTAAACAGCAATATTGCTTCCCTAACAGCTCAGCGTAACTTGGGCAACACAAACGATTCTCTATCTAAAACTCTAAACCGTCTTTCAACTGGTATGCGTATTAACGGCGCTTCTGATGATGCGGCTGGTTTGGCAATTGCAACGAAATTGGATTCACAGATCAGAGGTCTTAATGTAGCTGTACGTAACGCTAACGATGGTATCTCAATGGCTCAGGTAGCAGAAGGCGCTCTTAACGAGTCTACTGCAATCCTTCAGCGTATGCGTGACCTTGCGGTTCAGGCGGCAAACGGAACTACTTCTGACAGTGGTGATGAGAAAACTGCGATGCAGGCGGAAAACACTGCACTTATCGCAGAACTTGATCGTATTGCAGACAAAACTATGTACGGCGATATCGTATTGTTCGATGGTAACTTCAACAAAGATATCCAGGTTGGTGCGAATGCAAGCGAAACTATCAACTTAACTATCGCAGATATGGACTCTACAGCATTGACAGTTAATGGTAACGACCTATCAACTGCGGCTGGCGCAACTACTGCTATCGGTACTATCGATGCAGCACTTAAAGCAGTCTCTACAGAGCGTGGTAAAATTGGTGCGGTTCAGAACAGACTATCTCACACAGTAAACAACCTCGCTAACGTATCTGAGAATGCAGCAGCAGCTAAGTCACGCATCATGGATGCTGATATCGCAGCAGAAACTGCAAACATGAGCAAGTACCAGGTTCTCCAGCAGGCAACCGCAGCGGTTCTAGCTCAGGCTAACTCTGCTCCACAGTTGGCGCTTAGCTTACTTAGATAAGTTGGTGATTGACGCTTAATAATAAAAAGAGGTAATAATTATGGCTTTATCAATATCTGGAATTGGATCTGGTTTAGACATTAACTCTATTGTTAGTGCGCTCGTTAATGCTGAAAAACAGCCATTAATGAATCGTATTAATCAAAATATTGAGCGTCAAAATGTTCAGATATCAGCAATGGGTGCTGTAAAAAGTGCCCTTGCTGATTTTGAATCAGCACTTAAATCAATTTCTGAAAGTGTTGAACTTGTAGGGCAAAAAGTAAATGCCCCAGAAACTGAAGGTCTTGTATTTGATCAAACAGGTCGGTCATCAGCAGGAAGTTATTCTGTTGAAGTCGTATCTGTAGCTGACAGACAGAAAAATATCATGACGACAGGCGTAGCGCCTGGCACAGATTTGGGTCAAGGCACCTTACGTGTCACCAATGGTAGCGGTGATTCTGTCGATGTTTTAATTGGTTCAGGTCAAGGTTCTTTAGATAGCGTTGCAAAAATGATCAATGATCAAAGCGGAACCACAGGCGTTACTGCTCGTGTAATGACCGTTAAAGACGCAAACGGCAATGATGTCGAAAAATTAGTATTTGAATCAGCCGATACAGGAGCTGATCAATCCTTCACAGTTGAAGTTGTTTCAGTTAACAACGGAAAAGGCGCTGGAAATACAACAGGGCTTGAAGTGCTAGAAACTGTGAATATGAAAACCTTATCTACTG